>BNJT01000225.1_pt1 | contig 18659 bp, 32 predicted proteins | sample 8540491 | NCBI WGS metagenome assembly BNJT01 (sample SAMD00202455, study PRJDB9452) | human saliva metagenome | host: Homo sapiens | reverse complement strand
AATAAAAATAGTAGTGTGATAATATAATAATAAAAGGTATGTTATTTAGTGTTTAAAAGTATGAAGTTAAAAAGTTTGATACTAAAATGTATACAACTTTATTTTATTTTATAGCTATACTATATTAAGGATGAGATATGAAGAAATTCAACACAACAGATTATGAAGTTTTAGAATTAATTTCTAGAAATAAGAAATTAGTAGAACAGAACTGACTAAATATTTAAATTTATCACCTGCTGCAATATCTAAATTGGTTAAAATTGGTTTCGTTAAAACTTGATAGTAGAAGAGGGTGAACAAGTTTCAACTGGTGGAAGACCTAGAAAGATATTGAAAATTAATAAAAAGAGATATAGAAAGATAATGTAGTGATTTTGGTGCAGGATTTATAGATGTATCTATTGCATATTTAGATGGCGAGATAATTGAGACATGTTAGGAAAACATTTCAATTCAAAGTTCTGAAAAATTAAAAATGTTATTATCAGATGAAATTCAAAAATTGATAGATGTCTATGGCAAAATCAAATAATAGGTACTAGGTCTTTCTATAAAATGGTGTTGTAGATAGAGAAAAGGAATATCAGTATTTTCTCCGACATTTGAAATGGAACAATTTGAATTTGAAAAGAATATTTTTGAAATGAAATATGGAATACCTGTTATAGTTGATAATGATGTTAGAACTATGATGCGTTCAGAAGTGTTTAGATTGATGGGAATAAAAATGCTATGTATTTATATGTTAAAAGATGGTATAGGCTCTACTTTTATATGATAAATGAGAAGCATTTGAGGAGAGAGTCACTGTGCTGGAGAAATAGGGCATTATGTTATAGATCATAACTAATCATAAATGTAAGTGTGGTAAATATGGATGTTTAGGACAGAAAAATTCAGCTTATATAATCAAAGAAAAAGATTGAATTGGGAATTAGAAAAAGGAAAAAGAGCCATATAATGGTGATTCAGAAACTTTATTTATTAAAGCAGAAAATGGTGAAGAACCGTATAAAAAGTGTGGTGAGGTAGTTCAAGTAGAGAAATAGGATAGAGTTGTTGGTAATGTTCTTAATATATTAGATATAGGGAATATTATAATAGCAGGAAGTGTACTTGAAGCTAAAAATTATTTATTACTAATTTTGAAAAGGGATTTATGATAATCTTACATTAAATTTTGGTAATAGAGTAAATATATTAACTACTCAGTATGGGAGAAAATAGTTGAAAAATATGCTGCAATTAACCTAATAATAGAAAAATCTATTTATAGGTAAAAAATTAATTAATAAGTAGGATAATAAAAACAATTTTTATTATATAATTTTATTTAGAGGTGAGGAAAATGAAAAAACATTAATGAGTTTGTTTATGGTACTAGGTTTAGTATTCTTTTGCAATATCATGTGGTGGAAAAACTGAAGCTAAGGCTGAAGAAGGAGCAAAAAACTTCAAAATAGGAGTTACATGGTACAACATAGATGATAACTTTATAGCTGGAATGAGAAAAGATATGGAAGCTATTCAAGCAGAACAATTTAAAAATTTAGAATTATCAATGAATGATTCTCACTCACAAGCTATATTAAATGACCAAGTTGATGCCTTTTAATTTCTAAAGGTGTAAACTTATTAGCTATAAATTTAGTAGATCCAAGTGCAGGTCAACAAATTATAGATAAAGCAAAAGCTGCTAATATACCTATAATCTTATTTAATAAAGATCCAGGTGTTGACGCTTTAAATAGTTATGATAAAGCTTACTATGTTTGGAAATGATCCTAAAGAATCAGGAATATTCCAAGGAAATACAATAGTTAAACAATGGCAGCTGATCCTAAAATTAGATAAAAATGGTGACGGTGTATTACAATATGCTACTGTTAATAGGGGAACCAGGACATCCAGATGCAGTTGCAAGAACTGGAATATTCAGTTAAAACAATAAATGAAGCTGGAATTAAGACTGAAAAACTTTATGAAGATGCAGCTAACTGGGATGCAGCAATAGCTAAAAGATAAAAATTGATTCATTCTTATCAGGACCTAAAGGTGCAGCAGTTGAAGTTATAATCTCTAATAATGATGGAATGGCATTAGGAGCAATAGAAGCATGAAAGCTCATAATGTAATGTTACCAATATATGGTGTTGATGCTATACCTGAAGCTTTAACTTTAATTGAAAAAGGAACTTTAAGCGGTATCAGTATTAAATGATGGTAAAAACCAAGCATTAGCTATATTACAATTAGCAAATAATATATTAAAATGGTAAAGACCCAGTAGAGGAATCAAAATTGGAAATTAGTGGATAAAGCAGTAAGAGTTCCTTATGTTGGTGTTGACAAAGATAACTATAAAGAATTTGTAAGATAATAAAAATGAAAAAGCCACTGTTGAAGTGGCTTTTTCACAAAAAGAGGTGAAAAGTTAATGAGTAAAGAAAACTTTGAATATGTTTTTAGAAATGAGTGGAATCTCTAAATCATTTCCAGGAGTTAAAGCCCTAGATAAAGTTAATTTAAGAATAAGACCTAACAGTGTTCATGCTTTAATGGGTGAAAATGGTGCAGGTAAATCAACATTGATGAAATGTCTGTTTGGTATATATAAAAAAGATGAAGGTGAAATCAAATTAGAAGGAAAAGAAATTAGTTTTATAAATTCTAAAGATGCTCTTGAACATGGAGTTTCAATGGTTCACCAAGAATTAAACTCAAGTTATTCAAAGAAATGTTATGGATAATATTTGGCTTTGAAGATACCCAACTAAACATGGATTAGTTGATGAAGAAAAATGTATAAAGATACTAAAAAATATTTGATGATCTAGATATAGATGTTGATCCACGTGCTAAAGTTGCAACATTAAGTGTTTCTCAAATGCAAATGCTAGAAATTGCAAAAAGCTGTATCATATAATTCAAAAGTATTAATATTAGATGAACCTACTTCATCTTTTGACTGAAAATGAAGTACATCATTTATTTAGAATAGTTAAAAATTACAAGGAAGTGGAATAGGTATAGTATATATATCTCACAAGATGGAAGAAATTAAAGAGATATGTGATGAAATAACAATACTTAGAGATGGTCACTGGGTTTCAACTTCTAAAGTAGAAAATTTAACAACTGATCAAATAATAAATATGATGGTTGGAAGAGATTTAAGTAATAGATTCCCAGATAAAGATAGTAAAGTCAGTGATATAATAATGGAAATTAAAGGATTGACTACAAAAGATATTAAAGATGTTAGTTTTGATTTACATAAAGGAGAAATTTTAGGTATAGCAGGACTAGTAGGATCTAAGAGAACTGAAATTGTAGAAACTATATTTGAGTATTAGAGGTAATTATGAAGGAAGTATAAAAATACATGGTAAGGAAGTTAAAATAAAATCACCAAATGAAGCTACTAAAAGTGGATTAGCATTGATAACTGAAGAAAGACGTTCAACTGGTATATTTTTCTATGTTAGATATTAAATTTAATTCAATAATATCTAATTTAAAAATATTCAAGATTTGGATTATTAAGTGATGCTAAAACAAGTAAAGATACAAAATGGGTAATAGATTCAATGAAAGTTAAGACACCTAGTCAAAGTACAAGTATAGGTTCATTATCTGGAGGTAATCAACAAAAGTAATAATAGGAAGATGGTTATTATCAGAACCAGAAATTTTAATGATGGATGAACCAACAAGGGAATAGATGTTGGTGCTAAATTTGAAATTTATCAATTAATGATAGAGCTTGCTAGAAATAATAAAGGAATTATTATGATTTCTTCAGAAATGCCAGAATTATTAGGGTATAACTGATAGAATTATAGTAATGAGTAATGGTAGAATAGCAGGAATTGTTAATACTAAAGATACTAATCAAGAAGAAATCTTGAAGTTAACAGCTATGTATTTATAGGAGGATGGACAAATCTCAATTAAACAAAATTAAATTTGATGGAGAAACAGCACAGCTAAGATGTTTTAATTAATGGAGGAATATATATAGTTTTATTACTATTGTTTGTATTAATTATAATGAAAGATAGTTCATTCTTGAGCTTTTAGAAATTTAATAAATATTTACAACAATCATCTGTTAAAATGATAATAGCACTAGAGATATAGCAGGTAGTAATAGTAACACAAGGACAGACCTTTCAGTTGGTCGTCAAATTGAGTATAGCAGGATTAATTTCAGCTACACTTTTACAATCAGTTGCAAATCCCAATAGAATATATATAAATTTATGAATTCTACTGCTGTCATGTCTAGTATTGAGGTAAAGCTTTTAGGTTTTGACAAAAATCCTAGCTATTTGTTTGTTTGATTACTTCTATTAATTGTTATGATTATAGGTGGAATTATAGGTGGAGTAAATGGAGTTCTTGTATCAAAATTTGATATAGTTCCTTTTGTTGCTACTATGGGTATGATGATTATAGCTTATGGTGCAAACTCTTTATACTATGATTATACAGGTTCTACACCAGTTGCTGATTTTGGTGATAGTTATAGTTCAATAGTTAGTAGTTTTCTAGGTACATTTCCATTTCCCTAAATTAATAATATATGCAGTTATAGCTATAGTAGTTGATGTGGACAGTATGGAATAAGACTGTATTTGGTAAAAACTTATTTGCAGTAGGTGGAAATCCAGCGGCTGCTAAAGTATCAGGAGTTAATGTTACTAAAAACTTTAATAATAGTTTATGTAATAGCTGGTGTTATGTATGCTATGGGTGGATTCTTAGAAGCAGCTCGTATTGGATCTGCATCAAATAACTTAGGTAACCTTTATGAATTAGATGCGATGGCAGCCTGCGTTGTTGGAGGAGTTTCATTCTCAGGAGGAGTTGGAAAAATTTCAGGTGTTGTTACTGGGGGTTATAATCTTTACTATGATAAACTATGGATTAACATATATAGGTGTAAACTCTATTGGCAATATATAATTAAAGGGTTAATTATAATAGTTGCTGTTGGTATAGATATGTTAAAAATATAAGAAGAGAAAATTAATAGAAAATCATGAGGTGAATAAAATGGAAAAGAAAAATTTTGAAGAAGTTTTTGGAAGAAAGTAGTGAAAGAACAAATATTTTGCTCCAGGTAGAGTTAATTTAATTGGAGAACATACAGATTATAACGGAGGAAATGTATTCCTTGTGCAATAGACAAGGGAACTACAGCTCTTGTAGCTAAAAGAGAAGATACAAAATGTAGATTTTATTCTATTAATTTTGAAAAATTAGGTATAATTGAATTTGATATAACTGATTTAAAAATGTAGTGAACATGATTGAGGTAAACTATCCTAAGGGTATGTTTAAAGCCTTTATAGATGGAGGATATAACATATCGCATGGAGTTTTTGATGTATTACTTGAAGGAAATATACCAAATGGTGCTAGTCTTTCATCTTCTGCTATCTGTTGAAAATGGTTATAGGAACAATGATGAGTATGAATTTGAGTTTTGATATATCAGTTTTAGATATAGTAAAATATGGTAAAAACTGAAAATGAATTTATAGGTGTAAATTCAGGAATAATGGATCAATCTGTGTAGGGATTTGTGAAAAAGATAAAGCAATATTACTTGATTGTAATATTGGTATATGAATTAGTTCCTATAGTTTTAAAAAGATGAATATGTAGTAATTTCAAATACTAATAAGAGACGAGGGACTTGCAGATTCTAAGCATAATGAAAGACGTGCAGAATGTGAAGAAGCATTGAGCAGAATTACAAACTAAAGCTTGATATTAAATCACTTGGTGAATTATCTGAAAAAGAATTTGAAGATAATAAAATACTTATAAAATCAGAAGTACAGACAAAGAAGAGCTAAACATGCTGTATCTGAAAATCAGAGAACTTTACAAGCTAAAGATGCTTTGGTAAAAGGAGAATTGAATTATTTGGTAAATTGATGAATGCTTCACATATATCACTTAGAGATGATTATGAAGTTACAGGGTATTGAACTTGATTCACTTGTAGAAGCTGCATGGGAAGAAGAAGGAACAATAGGGTTCTAGGAATGACAGAGATGCAGGTTTTGGTGGTTGATAGTGTAAGTATAGTAAAAAGATAAAGTTAATGATTTTTATATGTGGGTAGAAAATATACGCAAAAACAGGTCTTGTCGCTGATTTTTATATAGCTAACATAGGTGATGGGGCAAGAAAATTATGATTAGTGTAGAAAGTATATATTTGGGAAAATATGAAAATAAAGATATATATAGATATATACTTAAAAATGATAATGATTTTTGAAGTACATATATATAAATTTAGGTGGAATAATAAATAAAAATATTAACAAAAATAAAAATGAAAAAGTTAATGTTGTTTTGGAGTTATGACTTTTTGAAAAATATGATTAGATCCTAGTTATGCTGGATGTTATAATAGGACCTACATCAGGTAGAATAGATAACGGTATTTTTAAAATAAATGATATTCAATATAATTTAGAAATTAATTCAGGAGAGCACGCTAATCATGGTGGTGAAAAGGTGGATTGACATCAAAGGTTTTTGATGTTGAAGAAATTGAATATAAAGATATAGAAGGGTATTGAACTTTCATATTTTTGGAAAAATTTAGAAGCTGGACATCCAGGTAATATGAAGTTTTATATTAGATGCTTTATAAATGATACAAATCAACTTTAAAAATTGAATTTTATGCAACGAGTGATAGAAGTCGTATGTGTAATATGACTAATCACTCTTACTTTTCAATTTATCAGAGTAATTTAAGTGAAAAATGGAGATAGTCAATATTTAATGATAAATTCAGATAAGTTTTTAGTGAAGTTAAAACCTAATATGATACCTAATGGAAAAATTAGTGGATGTAAAAATAGTGCTTTTTGATTTTGCAAAACCAACTATAATAAAAAGAAAATATTGATAAAAGGATCAAGTCAATTTGAAATTACAAGAGCTATGAGATCATGGTTTTGTACTTTAATAAGGATGATATAGCTGCAACTCTTTATTCTAAAAAGTTCTGAATAAAGATGACTCTTAAAAACTAGTCAAAAATGTACTTGTTGTATATACTGGTAATTATCTTGATGATGTTAGAACGTTTGATAATATAAATAAAAATACAAGATATATGGGTATAGCACTAGAAGCGCAAAATTATCAAAATGGTATAAATATAGAAGAATTTGATTCTAAAGCTTACTACACCTGTTTCTCCATATTATGAAGAAATAGAATATATATTTAGTGTAGAATAATAGGAGGATTATAAAATGAGAAATGTTTTAGTAGTAGGAGGAGCTGGTTATATTGGTTCTCATACTGTAAAAATGTTAAAAAGATGCAAAATATAACGTAATAATATATGATAATTTATCTAAAGGACATAGAGAAGTTTCTGAAATTTTTAGATGTTAAATTAATAGAAGGAGATTTAGGAGATGAGATAAATTAAAAGAAGTATTTGAAAATGAGAAAATTGATATAGTAATGCACTTTGCTGCTTTTATAGAAGTTGGGGAATCAGTACTTGATCCAGGAAAGTATTATGAAAAATAATGTTGGTAAAGTAATAAATTTATTAAATCAAATGGTAGAGTCAAAAATTAAATATTTTGTATTTAGTTCAACAGCTGCTACTTTTGGTGAGCCCTCAAAGTTCTAAAATAAGTGAAACTCATCCTCAAAATCCCATAAATCCTTATGGAAGTTCAAAAAGAATGGTAGAAATAATACTAAAGATTTTTGAAAAAGCTTATGGATTAAAAATCTGTTATATTAAGATACTTTAATGCTGTGGTAGTGATATGGATGGGGCTAATAGGTGAATCTCATAGTCCTGAAACACATTTAATACCTGTAATATTAGAAGCAGCTAATGGAAGACGTGAAAGTGTTAAGATATTTGGTACTGATTATGAAACTAAAAGATGGAACTTGCTATAAGAGATTATATTCATGTTTATGATTTAGCTAAGGCACATATTATGGCTAGTGGAAAAATGTTTGGAAAATGAAAGTTTAGAGTATAATCTAGGAAATGGAAAAGGATATTCTGTTAGAGAAATAATAAATACAGTTAAAAGATGTCACAGAAGTTGACTTTAGTTATAGAATCTGATGGACGTCCTGGAGACCCAGCACTTCTTATAGCTGATCCTACTAAGCTTATATCTGAACTTAAATGGGAATCAGAATATGATTTTTAGATGATATAGTAAAATCCAGCTTGGTTATGGGAAAAAATAGAAAAATATTAGGAGATAAAATGCAAATTTATAGAACAAATAGAAAAATTAATACTATTTGGTATACAAAAATGGATTTATAGATCCAATTTGATGAAGTTTTAGTAAGAAATAAAGGTTTTTGGAAGCTTTAAAAATAGAGAGATTATGCTGTATTTACTAAAGGGAAAAAGAGATGAGTTTATTAAAATATGTTTCAACTCTTGAATTTCCTTGTGAAATTTTTAGATAATATAACAGAGTGGGCAGGAGAGAAAATGGTATTCTTAAAGAAAATATTTTAGTATTTAGAAGATCTTTTAAATTCTCAACTTATGGGTATAATTGTTCCAAGAACTCACAAATCACTAAAAGAATTTTTGGGAAAAGTATAAGAATAAAAAAGTAGATGCAACTAAATACTTTTTATGAGTATCTCAAAAAGTAACTATATTAGAACTGAGTAGGATTGCTAAAAATATGGCATTTTAAGTATAAGTCTAAATATGGAGAACTTGGAAATTACTATAAACTTATCTAAAACCGAAAAGATCCAAAGAAATAGCTCTTGCTTTAAAGAATAATAAAAAGTGAATTATCCTATCTTTACTTTGCTACAAAGAAAAATGAAGGAGTATATGGGAAGAATTGATCATCCAGGCCGTCAAAATCATAGAATTATTAAAACTAAATTTAACTAATGAAGATTGGTATTTCAATATTCACCATATACATATTATAACGAGCATTCAATAGTGTTTTTCAAGTGAGATAAGACCAATGAAAATAGATAAATCTGGATTTAGAAGATTAATAGAATTTGTGGAATTATTCCCACATTTACTTATATAGGTTCTAATGCAGATCTTCCTATAGTTGGTGGTTCTATACTAACTCGCGATCATTTCCAAGCTAGGTAAAACATAGTTTTTGCTATGGCAGATGCACAAATTTCTTCAAAATTTAGATTTAAAATTATGATGAAATAGAAGCTGGTATACTAAATTGGCCTTTATCGGTTTTAAGATTAAGAGCTAGTTTTAATGATAAAAGGAAAAATTACTTAGAATTAGCTGATAAAGTTTTACAAAAATGGATTAATCATTCAGATTATGAAAATGATATTAAGGCATTTTAGTGGAGAAGTTAGACATAATACAATAACTCCTATAGTTAGAACTAAAAGATGGAAAAATTGAGATGGATTTAGTTTTTAGAAATAACCAACAACTGAAGAATACCCTTTTAGAGTTTATTTCATCCACATCCTGAATACCATTCTATAAAGATATAGCGCTTATAGGGGTTATGGGTCATGACAGTTCTTTCCAGGAAGATTAAAACATGAAATGGAAGAATTGGAACAGTTATTTATAGTATATAGAAATGTTAAAGATGTTTTTAGAAATGATGGAAGAAAAATTCTGATTTAAAGAAACATATAGATTGGGTAAAAATAATTTTACAGATGATATGATAGCTGATGATTATTTCTTAGATGAATTAATACAAAAATGTTATAGGAAGAACATTTGAAAAAGTATTGGAAGACTGTGGTGTTTATAAAAAATAATGAAGTGGGAGAAAAGGATTCCTTTATTTCTTAGAAACAATAAATAATTAAAAATGAACCTATCATTTTCTAAAAAGTGATAGGTTTTGTGTAAGGAGATATATGAATAAGAAATATTTAATAATTGCATTAATATTAGCTACTAATTCTTTTGGATTAGATATTGAGGGTTGAATCAAGAATTGGTGGAAGTATTTTCAACTGGAATTGAAGGACTTGATATAAATGTAGACAAATTTAAGATGTATAATATGATAAAAGATAGACATATTTAATGAAGATAAGTCTACTGCAGTTGATGATTTTGTTGCAAAATATTAGAAAAATAAAAACAGTTTTCAAAATAATGATTCAAATGTAGGAAATGTTGATGATAATCAAAATAATAATAAAGAAGATAGTGATGAGAAAAACTAATAAACTTGAACTTCCAGTATTTTGGGATTTGACATTAGGTGATGTTAAAAATAAATATTAAAAGATTATGATGCTAAAAATAGGTATAAAACTTTAGTAATCCTAAAAATATGGGGACTATAGATAAACCTACTAAAGGTCGTCTTAGTTTAGATTTAGATAAAGAGTATTTAAAGATGAATAATAATATCTATTTTAAAGGATACAGTGAAAAATATCAGGTCTAGATAGATTTAGGTATGATGATACAATTGAGAATAAAAGATATTCTATTTGAAAGTAAAGGACTATTAGTCCTTTTAATATGGAACTTAAAACCTGATTATCATAATTATAGATTCTATAGGAATTTGGAAATTAAGCCTAGTATAAAATATAGTTTATTAAATAATAAAAATGAGGTATAGATATTACAGCATCTTATAACATACAATTATGAAGATGAACTTTTAAGTAGAGATGAGTTTAAAAAGATCTAATCAACTTAGCTCCCGGAGTAGATAAAGTAGAATATTTTAAAAATTGGGAACTTAATGATGAGAAATATTAGAAAAGGATATTTTAAATGGGAAGAAAGGTTCGATTCGTGCTATTGGTAATCCTACAGAATTCTATATGGAGAGAATATATTTGAGTATATAATTAATGAATCTTTAGATAATATAAAAGATTTAGATGATAGAATATTGAGTTTACTTACTAAAAAGATATTAATTTAGATGATTTTCATATTTAATAGAAGATAAGTTTATAGCTTTAGATAAAAATTTCAAACTACAGAGGTGTTTTAGATTTGCAAATCCCATATTCAAAGTTTATTTAATGAATTAAATAGTGGTAAGTTTAAATCTAATAGTAGTTTTTCAATGTCTCAGATAGTGATTCCTAATATTAATTATTTAGCTAATTCAAATAAAAGAAATAGTAAGTAATTTGAATATAGAAGAATCTAATGAAAATAGCGGAATAGGGTGATAAAAGTTAAAAACTAATTTTAGCTTTGTTGATGATTTTAGCATTTGCGTTTCCTATAGATTATTTATCTGAAGTTAATAAAAGTAGTTTTCATCTAAAAGATTTTTGTAGAAAGCGCTAATTTTATTCCGAGATTAATAAATGAATTAACTCCTAATATAAATAAATATACTGAAGCTGGTGTTAGATGGAATGAAATTGATAAAAAGCTACGGAGAACTTAGTACTACTGAAGAAAATTTCAAACATAGACAAGATGAATTAACAAATGAATTAGAAGATAAGAAATAAAAATAATGAAGAATATGATCAAAAATTATTGAAGGTTATAAATACTAAGTATGAGAATGAGAAAAGCTATTAATAAGGAGATAGATGACTACTGTGCCATTACAAAGAGAAGAATGTTCTTCATCATTTTGGGAATGTGGTTGTAGGATTGATAAAGAACTTTAAAATTTCCAACACAAGAAACAGGAAGAAGTGTAAGGATATCTTTTGCAGAAACTAAAGACTTGCAGAAGTTGGATGATAATGAAACAGCTAGAGGGCAAAAATTCTTATTATGATGTTGAAAAATAAAGCGAAAAAGGGTTATACTTCTACTAACATGATATTAGAAAATGAGCTTTAGTTTATAGATATAATCAAGCTGATACCATACTTAATCTTATGCCAGAAATAGAAAAAGTTCAAAAATGGTAGCAACTAATAAAAGATAATATTATTAAATTTACTTAATGAATCTGAAAAGTTAGCTGAAAATATAGTAGATACAACAGATCTGAACAATTGAATAGACTTAATATTTTTAAGAGAAAATAGTAATGAGGATATCACTTTAATTCCAATGGATGAAATTGAAAAAGGACTTGAATTAGCAAAAAGTATAAAAAGCTCGTATGATGATGAAAACAACTATAGAAGATATACAAGGACTGCTAGTGATATAAATAATGATTTTAGTAACTTTAACAATAATGTACATTAGTGGTATTGCTAATATTACTAAAATTATTAATCAAGCAACTTCTACAGCAAATATAATATCTGGTCCTTTAAATGAACTTAGTAATAATATAAATACTATAAAAACTTAGTTTCAAAAATGTCTAATATATCTGATAAGGTTAATAATTTAAATGATAATATAGTTAACCCTTCTATTGATTTATTAAAACCCTATAGTAAATAAATCTGTTAGTAATATAAATAAAATTTTAAATACTCCTGAAAAAGTAGAAAATTTTTGATATGTTTGCAGGAATGCATGAAATCAGAATATGATGTTAAAAGAGAAGAATTTGAAAAGTTATATATAATATTGGAAAGTTATACACCTAGTAAATTTATAGTGAAGGATTTAATATATCTATGAATTATGCAAATAAAGACTTATATATAAATTAAATTAGATAGATACATTTTAATACTAGAATGAATAAATTAAGTTTAAATAATAATACATTAGTGTATAATAATTTAAATACAAGTTTATTTGGTAAATTAAATTTAGTTAATAAATATGTTAGTTTTGAAGATGTTAAATATAATAAAATTTTGCAATAAATGTTGATATTTCTTTAAAAAGAAATTTAATATGTTTGAATAATAAGTTAAATATTTTTACAGGTATAGAATATTTATCTGATTTTGAATTTATAAGTTTAGTATAAATGCACCAGAAAAATTAGTAGTGTTTTGAGAGATAATTTAAAATAATCTAATTAAAAGCGGATGCTATAACTGGTAATAGAGGATTTGATGATATAAAAGCTGGAGAAAAAGTTGATATTAGGAAAATTTTTCTAAATATTTATTTGACAATGGTATGGATAAATGTTTTGTGACAAAAGAAAATCAGGAGATAGTAGATGGCTTTAAGCCTATACAATATATAGTTCCAGATTTATCTGTTGTATATAATGTGAATAAAAATATGAGTTTAGATGCATCTATTATTGATACCACTTAAATTTAGAGGTTTAAATTTTGATGGTTTTATTATTAAAAATAGTTTAGGAATAACACTTAGAATTTATGGCGAAGCAGATTACTTTCTACTTGCCTTTTTATATATTAGAATAATTCAGGTGCTGAAACTATTTCTAAATTTTCGTTAATTTCAAAATATGTAAAGGAGAAACCCTGTTTTTAAGTTTTAAGTCTAATATTTTAACATCATCAATATTCAATAGAGTATTTAATTAATGATCTTAAACTATTTCCGTGTGCTACAACTAAAACATCTTTTCCTTCTCTTTAATTTGTTTAGATATATCAGAATTCCAGTAAGGTAAAACTCTTTTGATTGTATCTTTTAAGCTTTCTCCACGTGGACATTCTTCATCAGGTATATCTTTATATCTATCTTGGAACTTAGGATAGTTTTCTTTATCGTCAGTATTTACTAAAGGAGGAGCAACATTCAAAACTTTCTCCAGATATACTTGTTCATCTCCATATTTTTAGCAGTTTCTGCTTTGTTTAATCCTTGAAGAGCACCGTAATGTCTTTCATTTAATCTCCAAGATTTGAATACTGGAAGATATAATTGGTCTATTTCTTCTAGTATATAATTTAATGTTTTGTTAGCTCTTGAGTGAAGAAAAATGCAACATCAAATTTAAGCCCAGCTACTTTAATAGCTTTTCCACCTCCGATTTTGCTTCAGAAACACCTTTTTCTGTTAAATCAACATCAATCCAACCAGTGAATCTATTTTGTAAATTCCATTCACTTTCACCATGACGTACTAATACTAATTTCATTTAAAATTCCTCCTAAAAATTAAGTTATAATTACAAAATAATTATACTATATATTTAATTTGAAAAATCAATTTATATCTCATAATAAAGATGTAAAAATTCCATATAGTGAAATCAAAAATATAACAATCTTGAAAAATTATGTTTCAAGTTTAATGAAGCATATATAAAAGGGGTTTGGGAAAGTTTTTGATATATATCTTGATATAATATTGTAATTTTTATCTCCTTGATATAGAATAGTATGTAAAGGAAAAATAAAACAAAAATTAAATATTGAAAGGGATGACTTACATGGAAGCGTGAGGGATTTAAGAAGGACTTTGGTCTAAAGAAATCAACTGTTAGTGATTTTTATTGCTAATAAACTATACAGAATATACAGGTGATGGTAGTTTCTTAGAAGGGACCAACTGATGCAACAACTCAATTATGGAATGAAATTAAAACCAAAATTAGCAATTGAAAGAGAAAAAGGAATCTACAATACAGAAACTAAGATACCTTCTCAAATAGATGCTTATGGACCTGGATACATCAAAAAGAATTAGAAAAATAGTTGGTGTGCAAACAGATGAACCATTAAAAGAGCAGTATTCCTAATGGTGGATTAAGAATGGTTGAAAAATTCTTTAGAAAGCATTTGGATATACTATGAATCCATCAACTAAAGAAATTTATATGAAAAATATAGAAAAACTCATAATGATGGAGTTTTTCTCAGCTTATACAGAGAAATTAGAAATGCAAGAAGAACAGGAATAATTACAGGATTACCTGATGCTTATGGAAGAGGACGTATAATAGGAGATTACAGAAGAGTTGCTTTATATGGTGTTAATAAATTAATAGAAGAAAAACTAAAGATTATAACAATTTAGAACCAGATGAAATGATCTGAAGATGTAGTTAGATTAAGAGAGAAATCTTTGGTCGCTCTTAAAAAATTAGTAATTTAGGTATGCTTATGGATTTGATTTAACTAGACTAGCTGATAAATGCAAAAGCAGTTCAATGGTTTATACTCCATTTTTGCAGCAACTCAAAAGATCAAACATGGAGCTGCAATGAGTTTAGGAAGAACTTCAACTTTCTTAGATATATATATTGAAAGAGATTTAAAAGAAGGAAAAATTACTGAAAAAGAAGTCAAGAATTTATAGATCAATTTCGTTATGAAATTAAGAATTATTAGATTTCTTAAGAACCCTGAATAGATGCATTATTTAGTGGAGATCCTACTTAGTTACAGAATCAGTTGGAGGAATGTTAGATGATAATAAATCATTAGTAACTAAAAACTCATTTAGATACTTACAAAACAATTATAGCAACATCGGACCATCACCAGAACCAAACTTAACATTATTATGGTCTGAAAAATTACCTGAAAACTGGAAGAGATTTCAGCTCAAACATCAATAGATACTTCAAGTTTACAATATGAAAATGATGATTTAATGAGACCACAATTTGGTAATGACTTTGTAATAGCTTGTTGTGTATCTCCAATGACAGTTGGAAAACAAATGCAATTCTTTGGAGCACGTGTAAACTTACCTAAAGCTTTACTTATACTATTAATGGTGGTAAAGATGAAAATAAGGAATACAAGTAACTCCAGAAGGTATGTTTGAACCAATTAAAGGGTGATTACTTAGAATTTGACGAAGTATGGGAAAAATATGACAGTATTAGATTGGTTAGCTAAAACTTATAGTTCAAGCTTTAAATATCATTCACTATATGCATGACAAATATGTTTGTGAAAGTTATGAATTAGCTCTTACATGACATACATTTAAGAGAACACAAGCATTTGGTATAGCAGGAATTTCAATAGTTGCTGACTCACCTTGCTGCAATTAAAACATGGTAAAGTAAGAATTATAAGAAACGAAGAAGGATTAGCGCTGACTATGTTAACGAAGGTGATGACTATATGTAGCATTCGCACAACTCATGATGAAACAGATAACTTCGCTGTAGAAATTACAAGAAGATTCATGAATACAAATTAGAACTCACAAAATGTATAGAAACGCAATACCTGGCTCAAAGTTTATTAACAATTACTTCAAACGTTGTTTATGGTAAGAAAACAGGAAATACTCTCTGATGGAAGAAGAAGTGGAGCTCCATTTGGACCAGGTGCTAACCCAATGCACAGGAAGAGACGTAAAAGTGCAGTTGCATCACTTTGCTTCAGTTGCTAAACTTCATTTGAAGATGCAAATGATGGAATTTCATATACATTTGCTATAACTCCTGATACTTTAGGTAAAAGATATAGACACATAAACTTAGTTGGATTATTAGATGGATACTAATGCGACAGGGCAACATTTTAAATGTTAACGTATTTGGAAGAGAATTATTAGAAGATGCTATGGAACATCCAAGAAGATTACCCTAACAATAAGAGTTTCTGGATGACTGTTAACTTCGTAAGATTAACTAAAGAACAACAATTAGATGTTATAAACAGAGACAATATCTAGCAAAATGTAATAATAATATAATGAGAGAGACCTTAGGGTCTTTTTCTTTTATAGAAAAGAAAAATTAAATTGAAATTAAAAATGTATTGATTTAAAATTTAATTAGTGATACACTAAAGTTACTAAAGGTTAATAGGGGTTAAAACAGTACAAATTTAAATTTTAAACAATAATATTATTAAGTATTAGTACCTTTCATATTTATTCTAATAGGAGAGAGAATAATGGAATAATAGGTGGGCTAGATCCTGGAGGTGGGATTTGGTGGGTGCTTGATGATACGGATTCAGATAGTAATTTAACGGAGATACCTATGTTCCTAAATTGGTGAGTATAAATACAAAAAGTGAAGCATATTTCTACAAATTTTAATTTGGGATTAATAACACACATAGAATAATGAAGCTATAACAGCATTCTAAAATGATGATGGTACCAATACTTCAGTATAGTTTACATCTGAAGATGATACTATATTTATTAGAACTAGGACTAAGTCAGAAAAATAATAGTAGTGAAAGAATCTGAAGGGTTGATTTAAAAACCTGTTGCCAGATAATACAACTGGAAATGTTACAGTTAGAGTTCATAATGAGAATATATATATGAAAATCGTTGAGTGGCTGGCCTTGCCTGAACCGAAATTAAGTGAAACACAATTTTTAATATCAGCTAAAAGATATGAAGTGTTGGGAAGTACAATAGAGGTAGAAATAGATGCGAATGAGGTAATGAAAGAAAATTGGTTTATAGATTAAAAGATGAAAAGTTTGAAATCTGGATTAGAAAATTAAATAAATAAAGATTTAAGTAATTTATCCAGAATATAGTTAATATTAAATAGTATCAGAAATTGAGAGATAATTAATGCAACAATTTCAGATTGAAATTTTATCAATTTAACAGATCATGTAATAGTTAAAGAAAAACTATCAACAGAGGTAATAAAAAGAGCTAGAGAGAAGTTGAATAAAGATTTATCAAGCTTAAATGATGAAAAACAAAATATGCGTAAAATTTAGATATGTATATAATAATATTAAAGGGAGAAGTAGACTCTAAATTAGAAGGAAAATTAAATAAAGATTTAGTAACTTATCAGATAATTTAATATTAAGTAAATTGCTCTGAAAGGGTAAGATAAATTAAATAAATTAGACAAAAATTTGCATCAAATTTAACAGATCATGTAATAGTTAAAGAAAACTATCAACAGAAGTAATAAAAAGAAATAGAAGGTAAGTTGAATAAAGATTTATCAAACAATGATGAAGAAAAACAAAATATGCGTAAGAATTTAGATGCTTATATAATAAGGGAGAAATAGATGATGCAATTGAATTGGAAAACTAAATAAAGATTTAAGCAATTCTCAGATAATTCAATATTAAGTAAGTTATCTAAAGGTGTAGAGATAAATTAAATAGTAAATTAGATAAAAACATATCAATTTAACAAGATCATGTAATAGTTAAAGAAAATTATCAACAGAAGTAATAAAGAAATAGAAGGAAAGTTGGACTAAGTTTATCAAACAGCAGTGAAAAACAAAATATTATTGAAATTTGAATCTCTTGCTAATGAGGAATGATGCACTAAATTAGAGAAAACTAAATAAAATTTGAGTAATTTATCAGATAAATTCTATATATTAAATGAAATTATCTGAGGGCGTAAAGTGATTGGGCCAACAAAGTCAGATGGTAGCCAATATAAATACTTCGAAAATTTATTAAATGAAGATTAACCATTTCATCTCAATGGAAAAGAATTGGTTAAGATTCTGATGTTAAAAATTATCTTGAAAAGCCATTCCACAAATAATGGAATTAAAAAACAAATGGATAAAAAATTATATGAGATAAAAGTTTATCAAATTTGAATGATGATAATAAAGAAAAGTTCCGTGAAATCTTGTCTTATAGTAAAATGAATTAGATGATAGTTTAAGTTTGAAAATAATGAGATGGTAGTAATATAGAAGTAGATAAATATATCAATTCTCTAATGGTTTCTAATAATAACAACTCCACAAAATATATTTGAATTACTGATAAAATGTTAAAAAGTATGTGTCTAAAAATAAAGGAATAGTGTTTGATAATGATAATAATAAAAACTGAACTTAGTCTATATATAATACAGTATAAGTATTAGCCAATACGTAACAT
>BNJT01002698.1_pt1 | contig 18758 bp, 27 predicted proteins | sample 8540491 | NCBI WGS metagenome assembly BNJT01 (sample SAMD00202455, study PRJDB9452) | human saliva metagenome | host: Homo sapiens | reverse complement strand
TTGTTGGTGCGCGTGCGACTGACCTAACTTTTTGCTGAAGGTAGATTTCCGGAGGGCTCTATCGCCTGTCGATGTCATGGTTGCGCTTAAAGAGACTTGGTCCTGATGGAGGTTCCTTATTCCCGCAAGTACGATGAGTGACGGAACGCTGCGCTATCTTGCTATCCTGACCACCCTGCTTGTGGTGCAGGAGACGGATGGCCGTCCTCGAGGGACAAGAACTATCGTGGTTGAGGAGATTGAAAACGGGCTCTTCCCTGATCAGGCCTCCCGCATCCTCTCTCTGCTACGAGGTGGCGAATCAAAATATTACCCTCATTACAACAACTCACAGCCCAGCGTTGCTCGATGCGGTTGAAGCGGATGATCACGAGGGTATCATAGTTGTTCGTAGGGACGAGAACTCTCGAAGTTCTCTCACTCCTCTCGTCGATCATGAGAACTACCTCCGACTCGTTCAGGCAGGGAGGCTTGGTCAAGAGGTCGCCCGCAGTACTCTCACTGCCGGTCGCATCTCTTCGTCGCGTCCACGTTCGATCAGGGATATAGTCGCATGAATCGTTCATCATCTGTTCCTCGCAGACGTGTGGGTTAATCGACACAAGCGTCCTTCTAGAGATACTTAAGGTGCCTTTTTGAGAGTGATCGCTTCGATGTAATCTCTGAGGAATTTGACGCTAAGCACAGAGCGGGGTGTCGTGTTGCAGATCCCCATGGCGACGGTGCTTGAGACGGGGGCTCATATCAGGAGAATCAATGATGGAGAACGCAGGCGATCGTGTGCGAGAAATTTCATTGAGTTTCTTGAAAGTGCTCTCGATACAATCAGCCCATGGGAATTTAGGCCCTTTTTGTGGGACGATAAGGTGATTCGTGCGATCCTGAATGGGCAAGATCTATGGCTATACTCTCGAATACTCTATCGGGTTTGGCAACTTTGAGATCGGAGACCTTGCAATTATTGAAGAATGGCGTCTCGCGTCGAAAGGCTTTTCCTCGTAAGCGGGTTGACGTCGATATCTGGACTCTCGATACCGAACTTCGGGGAATCGTTGACGGTCTTCGCGGACGCTGACAACGTGTGTCAAGAAGTTGTGTAAGTGATTCGGGCGTGAACCATTTGAGAGGGATAGTGTGTTGTCGAGGTAGAGACGCGGTCGTCTACGCCCAGCCGCGGCTCCATCCCTGGGACGTCGCGGCCGGTGCGCTGCTGTGCTCCGACCTGACTCGTGACACCTTAGTGCCCTGGGGACTGTAGGGATTTGAGGGATGCTGGCTGCGGTTGGGGTGATTTGGGGTTGGGCGGTGATCTTATGACCGTTGAGGTTGATAGTGACGTCCTGGAGGGGCTTGAGGGTACGGATAATGCGTTTGATGCTGATCTCGGTGGTCTCCTGAGGTGCCGGGCGACAGCCAGGGCAGCCATGACCACGGTCAGGTGCGCCTCGATAGCATCGCACTGATGGTGGAAGACCGGCCGGGCTCTCAGGTCGTGCTTGCTCATCGGCGAAGGACTGCCCGGGCGTGCCACAGGGCTCGTGGTAGGGAGGAGACGACCTCACCGGCATCCATCAGATGCGCGGGGATGTTGGTGACGTAGCCCTTGAGGCCCACCAGGGGAGCAGGGCCCGGGCGATGGAGGCCTCGTCCAGGGTGGCGTCGCCGGCGTGGTGGTGACGAACCTGGTGCCCTTGGGACGCTTCTCACCGGCGACGGATGGCCCTAGCGCGGTTGGCCTGGGCGGTCAGGGGTCTGGAGTGTCCCTGGCGGCGCGCTTCGGAGTGAGCCCACCGCCCGCCACGACCCCGAATACTCGACCGGGTCCCCAGACGAGCTCACGACGCTTGCTGACGTCCCGCTGGCTCCTGGAGCCTTTCTTGGGGGTGATGGTGTCAATGAGGCGCCCATCGGTGAAGGCGTCACCGGCCCAGCGGAAGTGGGCCTCAAGGTCGCCTGGGGCCCGGGTGGTGCAGGCCCCGACAATGAAACGTAGGTGCGCCTTGTCCAGGGCCGTGAGGTTGGCCGCTGAGGCATGCCGGCATCAGCGACGATGACGGGCTCCTCGATACCGTGGGCGGCCTGGAAGGCCTCCGCGATGGGGATGATCGTGGTGGTCTCGGCCTTGTTTCCTTCCCAGCACCCGATTCTCAGGGGAAACTCGGCGGTCGACCAGCAGGCCGACGATGACCTGGGGATCGACCCACCCTGTCCTAGCGAGTCACCGACCTTGCGCAGGTCGTCCCTCACTCGGCCTCGAAATAGAGCGTGGTGACGTCGTACAGGCACAGGGGCCAGACCCCCACCAGTGTTGGTGACGTGCTCGAACAAGGCCCCAGAGATGCTCTCGCGGTAGCCCCGCTGCCCGCAGCGCCCCAGGGAGCGGAACAAGGTCCGCACGGTGACGGCCTCCAGGCCCAGGTCACTCAGCACCCGGGGGACCTGGGCCTTGGAGGTCGGCTCGATCAGGCGCGCCAGAACCATCTGCTCAAAGGCCCGATCACCCCCGACCGCCTCACCCAGGCCCAGACGCTGGTAGGCGCCGTGCAGGACCTCCCACAACAACCTGGAGTGCTTGGACTCCACGGTGGTAGTAGCCAGGCCGGTACGTCCCGGTGCCGGCTCCAGGGACTCCAGGTCCAGCAGCCCCTGGCCCTGCCAGTCGGCGATCTTCTGCCGACCGGCTTCCAGCAGGACCTCCAGGCTCCCGTCTCGTCGTGGGCTGAGCCCAGGTGCTCCACGATCCGGCGCACACCACCGGACTTGGACACGATCTGAACGGCCGTGGCCCCTGAGGCTGTCTTGACCTTGCGAACAAACGGGCTCACACCAGCGCACCATACGGGCTCTTGGTGCCCACCACCAGACCCCCAACACCGTAATACCAACGAAAACTCACGCCGAGTCACCGAAAACCCACCAAGGTGTCACGAGTCAGGTCCGAGACCGGCGCCATTCTCACCCGGATGGACGGGGCGCCCTTCGACGTGCGCCGTGCCGGCTCGCTCCTCGTGGGTACCCCGACCGCCCACGCCGAGGTGCTGGGGCACCTGCGCGCCGTCGGCGACTGAGGGCCCGCAGGGGCGGGGCGCCGCTCCTCGCGGGCGTGCTGTATGTCGAGCGTTCGAGGGGTAGAGGGTACGAACGCGTGACTTACCCTACGAACACGCATGGGGGACACAGGTGGTATTCGTAGGATGCCGGGCATGACAAGAACAGTAAGGCAGCGCCCGGTCGATTCAGGGCGCGCCATCGCGGCGCAGGCGTCCGCGCAGTCCTCGATGGCAGGCGGCTCGCCGCGCCGTCGTCGCACGGGCATCGGTGTCCTGGCGGTCCTCGTCGGCGGGTGCCTGAGCGCCTGCGGGACGGGACTGGCCCCCGCAGCGGGCGGCTCGGCCACCGTCGCGGGCCCGATTCCCTCCGGCCTGAGTCTTTCTACCGCCAGGCCGTCAACTGGTACCCCTGTGCCGCCACCGACGGCGTGGAGAAGGCCTCCGAGAAGACCGCCCAGGCGAGTGCCTCCATGACGGCCGCCGCCACGGCCTCGGCGCAGGCAACCGCTACCCGCACCGGAGAGCGCGACCGACGCGACCGGGACGGCCGACTCCTCCGAGGAGACCGACACGGCCACCTTCAGCTGCGCCGTCATCACCGTTCCCCTCGACTACGCCAACCCCAAGGGCGAGACCATCTCGATCGCCGTGAAGAAGCGCGCCGCCACCGGCGGCCACTCGCAGGGCGCCCTGTTCATCAACTCCCGGTGGCCCCGGTGACTCCGGGGTCTCCTTCGCCGAGCGGGCGGGCAACGCCTTCGGCCCCGATCTGCTCAGTGCCTACGACATCATCGGCTTCGACCCGCGCGGGGTTGGCCCTCCACGGCCATCACCTGCTCCAGCGACGACGACTCATCCTCCAGCCCCGCCGAGCCGTCGGCCACGGGTACGCCGTCCGCAGGCAGTACGCTCTCCGCGGGGACCGCCTCGGGCGGCGAGTCCTACGAGGAGTGGGCGGAGTCGACCCGGCAGTCCTTCCAGGAGCCTGTCCAAGCAGTGCGGATCCAATACCGAGCCCGCTGCCCTGCTCGACCACGTCGACACCGTCTCCGCGGCCCGGGACCTCGACATCCTGCGGGCGCTGGCCGGTCAGGAGAAGTCTGAACTACCTGGGCTTCTCCTACGGCACCTACCTCGCCTCCGTCTACGCCGAGACCTTCCCCGGCAACACGGGGCGCATCGTGCTCGACGGCGCCATCGACCCTCCCCGTCCCTCGCTGAGCAGGGACTGGGGCGAGCCAAGGGCTTCGAGCAGGCGCTGCGCACCTACGTCGACTACTGCCAGTCCTCCAGCGGCTGCCCGCTGAGCGGCGGCACCGACGCCGGAGTCCAGCAGATCCGCGACCTCATCACCTCCGCCAACAGCACCCCCCTGGCGACCGGTGACCCGAAGCGCACCGTGACCGGCGCGGACATCGTCACCGCCCTGAGCGAGTACCTCTACACCACCGAGCAGAACTGGCCGCCTCTGACCAAGGCCCTCGACCAGGCCATCAACCACCGCGACGGCTCGGCCTTCGCGGCCTCCGAGGAGCAGGATTCCTCCTCGAAGGATGACGGCGGCGGCGCCTTCCAGGCCGTCACCTGCCTGGACTACCCGGTGGAGGGTGACACGACGACCTGGGCCGCTCAGTACGAGCAGGCCAAGCGCGAGGCCCCTGATCTTTGCGGACTCCGCGGTCGGCATGGACCTGGTGTGCAGCGTGTGGGGGCACAACGGGACCCGCAAGCCCGCGCAGATCCACGCCCGCGGCGCCGCGCCGATCCTCGTGGTGGGCACCACCGGGGACCCGGCCACCCGCACGCCTGGTCGAAGTCCCTCGCCGAGCAGCTCGACTCCGGCCAGCTGCTGACCTGGGAGGGCAACGGGCACACCGCGTACGGCGGCGACGCCTCCTGCGTCAACGACGCCGTCGACGCCTACCTGATCTCCGGCACCATGCCCGAGAAGGGCCTGACCTGCCACGGCAACGAGTAGGCGCGTAGCCAACGACTCAGCGGGCGGGCCGAGGTGCACTCGGCCCGCCCGCTGTTGCATCACCGAGGGCGTGCGTTCTGACGACAGAGGGCGCAGGAGTGACTTTCCTCGACGAGAACGCACGGCGGCTCAGGCGGCATTGTCGGAACTTCTCGCTCAGCCCGGGTCGGCTGCAACAAGCAGTGTGTTCCGGTCAGAAACTGTTATCCCCACATCCAAAAATTCGTCCAGTCGGGATCTTTGTTGAAAGAGGCGGGGGTTGAGTGAGAAGGCGAAGCGGAACATCGTTCGTCCTTTCCGGCTACGGTGTTGGTGACGCACTAAGTCTCTTGTGCTGGGTGACAGGGTGAATCGCCCGACCGGATAGGCGGATCGGATGAGTCTGATCACACCAGATTGTGCTGCAGGGGCGTACACCGCTGCTCCCACCCGGTCTTGAACTCCGAGCTTTGGCGATGATGGCGGATACGTGAGTCTTGACCGTGGCCTCGCTGACTCTCAATCGAGTGGCAATCTGCTTGTTGGTCTTGGCGTCCACGACAAGTGTCAGCACCTCCTGTTCTCGTTCTGAGAGGGTGACCCCGTGGGGAGGGGAAGGGTCTGCTGCGCGTGAGTCGGAACCGGGATGGACTCCGAGGGTCGGGAGGAGCCGCTTGCCCACAGTCTGGCCTGGTCGCTGATGATGGCCGATGATGTTGGTGACAGGACGAGATTACCTGCGACCGCCTGGTGGATGGCGCCGGCCAGGATGAGGCACCATCCTCCTTGGCAACGAATCCGCGTACCCCCAGTGCCATGGCTTCGTCAACGATGGAGTCGGCTGTAAAAGTCGTCAGGGATGAGGATCGCAATATCTGGCTTCTCCTCGAGAAGTGCTTGAGCCAGCGCGAGGCCATCCATCTTGGGCATCTGAACGTCCACGAGAACGGCTTTGGACCCCTGCTCTCGACCTCCGAGGAGCGGAAGAGGTCGAGGGCCTCCTGGCCGTCCTTGGCTGTCCAGGCAACGACGATGTCGTCGTTCTTGGAGAGAAGATCCGTCAGCGTCTGACGAACCAGGGCGTCGTCGTCCGCAATACCAATACTGATCATGACTCATCCTCGATGACTCGGGTGGGTGGCTGTGAGAGAGGGATGGAGGCGGATGTCAGCCAGGTGCCGTTGTCCGTCAACGTATCCAGTGAGCCGCCGACGGTTGAGAGTCTTTCCTTCATACCAAGAATCCCCATCCCGGAGGAAGGGAACCCTGTGATGCGAAGAGAGGACTCCCATTGGTCACAACCAGGCGAGCCTTGCGAGCGTCTTGACTCAGGGTGATGGTGACCGGTTGATCGTGATCCGCATGTCTCAGAACATTGGAGCTCATCTCCCGAAGCACCCGGGAGAGGATGGCGGTTTGAAGACGGGTGTAGTGCCCGTCTCCCCTGCACTGGTAGGTCACGGAGTAGCCGGACGCGGAGAGGTCGTCGGCGACGGCGCGCACGGACTCCTCAAGATTCAGTACGACGGTTCCCAATCCGGTGGTGCGTGCATGATCAGTGCGCTCGTCCTCGTTGCTTCGGAGGGCTCGCAGCACAAGGCGCAGCTCGTGAAGCGCGTCGGTCGCGGTGGACTCGATCGCGGCGAACTCCTGCTGAGCAGCGACGGGATAGGAGGGATCCGCAGCCGCGCGTTGCGCCCGCAAGGCGGTCTGGGACATCGAGTAGGCGACGAGATCATGCATTTCCCGTGCAATTTCGGAGCGGATGGACTTCAGCTTCTCCGTGGCGGTTGATACTTCTTCTCTTAACGACGTCTCCGTGTGACGCAGTATGGATCCGGGAAGAAGGGTGCAGGCTGCGAGAAACAACTGAGAAACTGCACTCGGAAGAGGTCCTGTCGGTATGATGATCGCCGCTGGGACGACTAACGCGATAATGAGTGCCACCCGCAATGGAAGAAATGTCGCCAAGAAGAAATAGAAGGCGGCGTTGGTGATGGTCATGTCTCCGGGAGAAACGTGTGGAACCTGAAGAAGCACGATCCATAGGGTCAGATAACCGAGAGATCCCCATATGGGGAATATGGGGACCAGGGATAGGGCAGCAACTGTTAAGAGAAGAAAAAAGAGGCGCTCTGGGGTAGGTGATTTGATGAGGGTGAGCATGAGTGTCACGTTGATGACACCAACCATAAGCGCCAATGGCGGCATATCGCCGCTGAGTTCGAGTGGTGCTCCCGTAGATGCGTGTTCGGCCACCAGTGGGAGGGGGTTCTGACGACATCTAGGAAGTTACTCACCATACTTTAATACCGGATAAATTATTGGTATGTCAGAGTGCAATTTATGAACGTGAATTCGGGACGATACCGGTTGTCGGTCCGTTGCTGGTGGTAGGCGCAGGGGTGGGGCGGGTGAGGGTGGTGCCTGACCAGCCTGCGGTGCCACTCTCCGAACCCTGCGAGTCTCGTCATCACTCCCGACGAGGAACTGGGCTGCCGGTGTTCGGACAAGATCGGTTGCCTCAACTATTGTGAAGGCGTGGGGTCAGGGGTGCTCTCGCCTGGGTGTGTCACCGTCGATTGACGGCGCCGAGGGTGACGCTGATGTGGTGGGGCAGGGACCGGGTCTGGGGTGGATCGTTGCGGCCAGGAAAAGGCCGGCTCCCTTGAGGTCGTTGACGAGGTCCTCGGGCGTGACGAGGTGGTGCTCGGACACGTGCTCCTGGTCGCGGCAGCGCAGGGATGGTGCGTCGCCGGCGACCCACCTGGTCGATCTCCTCGGTGAGGTACGTATCTGGCTGGAGCTGGATGGTGCTGGTTTCAGCCGCCTCTGGGAGTACGTGATCGATGGAGATGATGAGGGTTCCGCCGATCGCCATGTGGGCGGTCGTGCATCGTATGGCTGCTCGTCGCTGCTCAGGACTCAACAGACTGATGGACGCCATGGGGAGGCAGACCGCCTTGAACAACTCCGTGATGTCGAAGGAGACCATGTCCGCCTGCCGGAGCTCGATCCGGTCTGCGGCTCCCGACTGGATGGCCCGCCGTTCTTTCAGGCGATCGGCGAGGAGGTTGAGCACGTCGATGCTGATGTCTGTGGCGAGCACGTGGTGTCCCGCGGCTGCCATGGGCACAGTGGTGCGTCCTGAGCCGCACGCGAAGCTCGAGGACTCGCAAACCGGCCAGTGCTGGATCGGGCAGGGTGTCGAGAAAAGGCTGAGGATCGAGGTGATCTCGGTGTTGTCCCGGCGTGCGAGCTCCCAGCGTCGGTGAGCGTCGTCGTCGGCGTAAAGGCTGGGCGTATGGTTCGCCGCTCGTTCGTGAAGCACGGGCTATCACCTCCGGAACTCTGTGGTGGGCATCAGTGGCTCCTTCCCGTTGGAGGAGCGGAGTTCTTTCGATCTCACCATTCAACGATGGTGAGCCCTCTTGGGCATCGGTCGATCGGATGGGTCGACCGGCGGACGCGCCGAGGGAGGCTGTGGGGAACCCTGGTCGGGTGGGGTGCGAGTCCGATCCGTTCATCGCAACAGATCGAGCACGCTGTGAGGCCTTGAGATCTTGAAGCCGCTTCGATAGGGTGGTTCGTCGTCTCGCCCGTTGAGGTGTTCTCGAGGCCAGAACTCTTCATGCCGACGGGTGGGGCTGTCTCCCCATCGGGTACCCCACATGGGCGATCCGCGCCGTTCCTGGCCCCTGCCTAAGGTTCACGGGACAAACACGGAGCAGAAGAGGGCTGCCTTCGCCCGCACCTCCTCTTCTTCACGCGAGAAAGGAGCGCCCTCGCGATCGAGGCACGTGGATTAACGAAGCGCTACGGCGACAAGGTCGCTGTAGACAACATCTCTTTCACCGTCGAGCCAGGGCACCGTTACCGGCTTCCTGGGCCCCAACGGCGCAGGCAAGTCCACCACCATGCGCATGATCATGGGCCTGGGACAAGCCCACGACCGGCACCGTGACCGTGGCCGGCAAGAAGTACAAGGGACCTCAACGCCCCGCTGTGCACCGTCGGCGCCCTGCTGGACGCCAAGGGTCTGCACGGATCGCAAACGGCCCGCACCCACCTGACGCAGCTGGCCGTGTCCAACGGCATCCCCGTCAACCGGGTTGACAAGGTCCTGACATGACTGGACTCACCTCGGTGGCCAGAAGCGGGTCAAGGGGTTCAGCCTCGATGGGGCAGCGTCTGGGCATCGCCGCCGCCCTCCTGGGGGACCCCGACATCCTCATCTTCGATGAGCCCGTCAACGGTCTGGACCCCGAAGGCGTCATCTGGGTTCGCCAGATCTGCCGCTCCCTGGCGGCCGAGGGTCGCATCGTCTTCATCTCCTCCCACCTCATGGGCGAGATGGCCCAAACAGCAGATCGCCCTCATCGTCATCGGCCGCGGCCGCATCCTCAGCACCGGTCTCGTGACCGACGTCATCGCCTCGGCCACCTGCGACACCGTGCGCGTCGCCTCCCCAGGCCACCGACCTCGCCGACCTCCTGGCCTCCCAGAGGATCGCCGTCGAGACCCCGGAGCGTGGCGTGCTCACCCTGACCGCCGCCCCTGCCGCTCGCATCGGCGAGCTCGCCGCCGCCCACGGCATCGTCCTGCATGAGCCTGACCACCATCAAGGCCAGTCTCGAGGACGCCTATCCTCGAGCTCACCGGCGGCAAACACCGAGTACAACACCACCATCCCCAGGGGCCGGGCTGACCAGCCGGTCGCCCAGCAGCACGCGTTGCGCTGAGCCTGACCCCGCAGACCTCAAGGAGAACCCCATGACCGCGATCACTGCATCCGGCACAAAGCTCACGTGCCCCCGCATCAACGGCCACCAGACCTTCGGCCGCGCTCTGCGCTCCGAGTGGATCAAGATCCGCCTCTGCGCTCCACCTGGGTTACCTCTGCCGTCGCCATGGGCGTCATGGTCGTCTTCGGGGCGGCCACCGCCATCGGCTACCACGGCATCCCGGAGCAGGTGGATCAGGCCAAGTACCAGATCACGTCCGCCGCGCCCTTCGGCTATATCATCGTCGCCGTCCTCGGCGCACTCCAAGTCACCGGGGAGTACGCTTCCGGTCAGATCCGCTCCAGCCTCACTGCGACCCCCCACCGGGGCCGACTCCTCATGGCCAAGGCCGCGGTCGTCGCAGTCTTCGGCTTCTTCCTGGGACTACTGTCAACCATGGCGACGTGGGCCGTCACCGTCCCCTTCCTCAAGGATGACGCAGGGAGTATCACCGACAGCGAGTACCTGGGTTTCTTCTGGGGCTCCGGACTCGCTTTCGCCGCCATCGCGCTGATGGGTCTTGCCTACGGCTTCCTCCTGCGCTCCACGGCCGGCGCCATCACGACCGTCGTCGTGGTGCTCTTCGTCATCATGGTGCCGCTGCAGATGATGGCCTCGCAGTGGGAGTGGGCCAAAGAGCTCGTGGGTCTGCTCCCCACCTCCGCCGACGCCGCCATCACCGATCCCTTCGCCGTGGCGAACACCTGGGGCGTTGAGAATACGGCAACCTTCCTCTCCCAGGCGCAGACTGCCCTGATATTCCTCGCCTGGACTGTGCTTCCTCTGCCCATCGCGGCGGCAATCTTCCTTACGCGAGACGCCCTAAGGGGAGCACGCCTCAGGAGGATACGCCCTCAGGGCGCGTAGGCCGGGGCGCCGACATCCTGCGGGGTGTTGGCGCCCCGACGCGTCTGCAGCCATAAAGCAGTGCTCGTTCGGGTGCTGGAGGCGCAACACTTCGACCGAATCTTCATAAACGACGCGGCTCCGGGTCGTTTATGAAGATTCGGTCGAAATAGTGATGGTGGTGGTGGTGTCGAGCTGCGGGAGATAGCCGAATCCGTCATTTCCCGAGTGGTGCTCCCGCCCGTTGGACGAATGGGTGACCAGATATCAATCGACCGGATAACCCGAATGGCGGATTACATGGCTGTCCGGAACCGGCAGTATTAAGTCATCAACAACGAGACACCAACGAGATCAGTGAGGAAGGAGGCGAGCGCCATGACGATCACCGCCCCGGAAATGACGGAATCGGATCACGCGGATAAGCCGACGATTCACCAGACGATCACCGTCCGGTCTGTTGGTCAACAAGATAACTCCATCATCCTGCCTCAGGCATTCGCCATCGCAGTACCGGACACGGCCGAGGCTGACAACGTCATCAGCATCGCCGCCCCGCAGGCGACGATGATCGCCAGGCACGCCTCGGGCAGGCCATGGCTCATGGTGCGCATGCCGCAGGCGTACGTCACGGCCTCAACAGGCTCCGGCACCAGGATCGTGGCAGTAGGAACGTGCTCCGCCTCAGTCGAGGATCTCAACAGAATCGCGCGACGCGGTGCCTCGCTCTCGGAAACAGCTAGCCGAGGTCATGCGGTTCGACGGGAGCTTTTCACCGTCTACGCGCTGCGGGATGCGACGATTCTCGCCTGCGGGCCGGCGATGCAGACGCATCGCGTCTTCCACGCCCGCATCTTCGGGCACCACCATCGTCTCGGATCGCGCCGATACTCTCGCGGCCCTGGGGAGGCTCCCGCTGGACACGGCGGCCGTGACTCGCTCCCTCCTGGGCAGCCAGCCCAACTTCGACGACGCCCAGCAGCCCATGTGGAAGGGCATTACCCCGGTGTACGGCGGTCACTGTCTCACCGTGGACGCCAGCGCCTCGACATCGACCCATGCCTGGTGGCGGCGGCCGAGTCCGCGGTTGAGCCGCTCCGAGGGCGCGGCATTACTTCGAGAAAGGCTCCAGGCGGCAGTAGCCGCGCGCTCCCAGCAGCATCGCGACCTGGCATGCGATCTTTCTGGAGGACTCGACTCCACGCCGGTGTGCTACTACGCCTCCACCGCACCTCAGGGGGTCACGGCTCTCACGTTCTACAGCGATGATCCTGGCGGCCGTGAGGACCTCCGCTGGGCTGAGATCGCCGCTCAGGCGATGCCTCGAGTAAGGCATGAAGCACTCTGGCTGGGCGATGCGCCGTCGTTCTACGAGGGAATCGGCGAGATGGACATTCCCGTCGATGAGCCCACCCAGGTGCCACTCACCGCCCCCGTATCCTCTACGCGCTCGACCGTGATTGCGACCAGGGCGTCACCATGCACCTTCATGGCGCCGGTGGTGACCATCTCTTCCGCGGTGTCCCTGCATGGGACCACAGCATTGCCCGGCGCCACCCCATTCTCGGCTGGAACCGAGCCCGGGCGGAGGCCGCCGCGATGAAGCAGAGCAGCCTCACGGCGCTCCGGCGCCTCATCGACCGGCGATCGTACTCGCGCTGGTTGAAGGACATGGCGTACGAGTCGGTGCGTCCCTCTGCGGATACCTTCTCCCTCAGTGCAAGCGACTGGTACACACCGCCCCGCATCCCTGCCTGGATCGCCCAGGAGGCGCGAGAGGAACTCATCGTCTCCATGGTCGCCTCGGCCGAGCATGCCAAGCCGCTCTCCCCTGAACGTGGCGAGCATTTCGATCTGGCGAGCATAATCGACGCCTCGAGAGTGACTCGAGGAATGTCTCAGGTCGGCCTCCACAAAGGTATTGGATATGAGTCGCCACTCATGGATGACCATGTCGTCGAGGCGGTTCTCAGTGTCGCCTCCACAGATCGGGACAGTCCCATCGAGTGGAAGCCCCTCATGAAAGCAGCGATGCGCGGGATTCTCCCCGACGAATACCTGCTCCGAACCACCAAGGTGGGGGATCGCCACAGGCCGTTCGTGGATACGCACAGAACTTCTCGACAGTGAAGAATCTGCTGGACGAGTCCAGCCTCATGGATCTCGGGATTATTGACCGTCACGTCCTGGAGGAGTCGATTCGACCGTCGGAAACCAGTATGCCACCCACTCTGATTTCCCAGCTCATCAACACCGCTCTTTTCCTCAGGAACGCGCCCTCGGTGACGACTCGCTTCCTGATCCCCACGTCAACTGACCAAAGGAAGACACATGGCAAACAAGAAAAGCCGCCCCTCTGCGGGTGCAGACCGATTACGGTGAGGTAGCGCTGGCCCCGAAGAGCGGGAAGTACTGGCACCTTAATTCCACAGCGGCACAGATACTCGATGAGACCAGACCGGGGGCGACGCCAGGAGCGCTACGGATGCTCTTGTGGCCACATACGGGATCAGTGCCGAGCAGGCCTCACGTGATGTCGCTTCGACCATCGCATCACTTCACCGTGAGGGTCTCGTCTGATGATCCTCCTCCCAATCCACCCGGTGAGTCACCGGGTCAGGGATGGCCCCTGCCACCCCGCCTCTGTTCAAGGCCCGCTCCGAACTGCGGGGCCAGCGGCCCCTGAACCGTCCCAGCGACACGACGTCACTCCACTGATCGGATGACAGAAGAAAGAACTCGAAAGGAGGTGAGCACTGTGCGCAACTACATTGCACCCGAGATTCACGAGTCTCGGTGGATTCGCCAAGGAGACCGGCTTCGGCATCGGCGGCGCCCAGGAGGGCTGGTGGATCATCGCAGACATCTACGGTCCGAACCCGTCGTTCTGATCACATTCAGAAACAATCACAGCACAGATCACTGACACAAGAAAGGAGGTCATGACAATGACCGCATACGCAACTCCGACCGTCCAGGAGCTGGGAGACTTCCAGACCCGTACAGGTGAGTGGGTCGGTCCATACACCGAGTACGTCCTCCCGTTCTGGGACTTCTCCCTACGAGGGCTGATCCCCGTAACCCCGGGAAGGAAGTGGGGGCGGGTCCTGCACCCGCCCCGCCCTTCTCAGATGCAGCCGCGCGCTGACAACAACCATCGAACGCACCCGCGTCAAAGGAGGAGAACCATGCCGCAGATGACTGAAGCCCCTGCAGTCCAGGCCTCACAGGCTCACCATGTCGTGCGGCGACAAGACCGTGCTGGCCGGAACCTCCTTTTACCATCCCGCGCGGCTCCGTCCTCGCGCTCCTGGGGCCCCAATGGCGCAGGCAAGAGCACGACCATCGATATCCTGTGCGGGCTCAAGCGCCGGTCCTCGGGATATGTGCGGGTCCTGGGGATCGATCCCGCCCACGCCGACGAGGCGTGGCGAGCGCGAGTGGGCGTGGTACGTCAGTCCTGGCGTGATCACGAGCGCTGGCGCGTCGGCGACCTCCTGCATCACCTCAGCCAGTACTACGGCGCTTATTCCTCCTCTGAGGCGGGATGGGACCCCGATGAGCCTCCTGCGCGTCGTCGGTCTGTCCTCGGTCGCTGCGAAGCGCATCCGCACGCTCTCTGGTGGCCAGAGACGGCGGCTCGACGTCGCCATCGGGCTTGTCGGCAACCCCGACATCCTCTTCCTCGACGAGCCGACCACCGGTTTTCGACACCGAGGCGCGCAACGAGTTCCACGCACTCATCCATGCTCTGGTCGTGCGGAAGACCCTGACCATTGTCCTGACTCACTCACGACCTCAGGGAGGCCGAGGAGCTCGCCAGTCACGTCATCGTCCTGGCCGAGGGGACGGTGAGGTTCCAAGGCACGGTGGAGGAGTTCGGACAGCGGGTGCAGGTCGAGGACCGCATCAGTTATACGGACCGGGGTGAGTTCCACGTGCTGGAAACACCTCCCGATGCCACCGTCCCCACTCTCAAGACGCTCGTCAACACCGCAGGCGAGTCCCTCGAGAATCTCGAGGTCCGACGCGCCACGCTGGGCAGCTCTACCTGCGCATCACCAACGAGGGCCGCACACGCCCGGAGAAGCAGCATCATGATGGTGGCCGGAAGCCCCAGCGGAATCGTCGCCCTTGGATACCGGCGCAGCCTCATCGAGTCGAGGAACAACCTCGGCTCTCTGCCAGGGAAATCATCTCATGTTCCCAGTCATCGCGGTGGTCACGATCTCCATCGTCCGTCACAGCGACGCGCTCGCCAGCCGGGGCGGCTCCCTTCGGGAACTACGCCCTCATCGGCATCCTGCTCATCAACACGCTGCTGTCAGGCGTCATGGGCGCCGCCTCGACCGTCATGCAGGAGAGGATGGACGGCACCCTGCTCAGGTCGAGCTGTCTGCCCCACGGCACGACGGCGTACGCCATCAGCAAGGTCCTCAGCCACTTCCAGGCTCGCCCTCACCGCATTCGCGGTGGCGCTCCCGCTCCTGTGGCTGGTCATGGGCCGCGCGGTACTATCCCCGTGAGCACCGCGGTCCTCCCTCGTCGTCGCTCCTGCCGGGCTCCTCCTCACTGCTCCCGCTGGCCGTCGTCGTCGGCGCGACGCTCAGGAGTCCGCGCCAGCTCAGCCTTGCCTCCATCAGCGTCATGCTCATCGGAGCAGCCTCGGGGCGTTCCATCCGATCGCAGGATCGGGAGGGCTCACGCAGGCGGGTGCGATGACGCTGCCGACCTTCTGGGTGAGTGCGAGCCTGCGCAACGCCCTCCCTGCCCGAGTCCTCCCACTCGGGTGATCCCAGCGACCTCACGGTGCTGGTCAGGGGGCCTCATCATTCCCCTCATCTGGCTGGTCATCGGGATCTCGCTGGCTCGCAGAGCCCTGCGCCGCGCCTCCAGGTGCTCCGGCGGTCGACGAGGCTCGGCCCGGCACAAGGCGTGCGAGGGCGGCCGGCGCGCACGCAGGACGAGCCCACAGAACCCACGAGCCGCCGGTGCTCGGGCGCGCCATCAAGCCGCCACGAGGCGCAGACACCGATCCACGACGCAGACAAGACAGAGGAGCATCGCCCGATGAGCGACATCGTCACCACCCATCAGCTCAGCAAGCGCTACGGCGACCGACAGGGTCGTTCACGACGTGGACCTGCGGATTCCCGAGGGCGTCGTGTACGGGTTCCCTGGGACCCAACGGCGCCGGCAAATCGACCACGATGAAGATGCTCCTGTCCCTCATCCGCCCGAGCAGCGGGAGCATCCGGATTCTCGGTGAGCCGATGACGCGCGAGAACCGTCACAGGCTCCTGGGCCGGATCGGCTCGCTCATCGAGTCCCCTCCGGGGTACGGGCATCTCACCGGCGCGGAGAACATGCGCATCGTTCAGCACCTTCTCGGACTGAATGACGACGACGTGCGTGACGCCGTGCGGACCGTCCATCTCGAGAGGCACATCGACAAGAAGGTGCGCGCATACTCCCTCGGCATGAAGCAGCGCCTCGGCATCGCCATGGCGCTGGTCCGCCGGCCCCGCCTGCTCATCCTCGACGAACCGACCAACGGCCTCGACCCCGCGGGGATCGAGGAGATACGAGACCTTCTCCAGCGGCTCGCCGAGCGCAGGGACAACCGTCATGGTCTCCTCGCACCTGCTCGGTGAGATCGACAAGACGGCCACCGTGCTGGGCGTCCTGGCCCAGGGACGACTGGTCTTCCAGGGGAACCGCTCGGAGATGCTCGACGTCACCGCGCCGGACGTCCTGATCGACTGCGCGTCCCCGTCGCGCGCCTGCGAATCCCTCTCCTCCCTCTCCCCGATCCTCGAGCAGAGGTCAGACCGCGCTCTCATCAGGCTGCGCGGGATCACACGGGAGACAACTGCGCAGGCCATCTCCAGCCTGGTCGGCCGAGGCATCGACATCTACAGCGCCGTCCCGGAGGAGCAGACGCTGGAAAGCGCGTTCATGCGGATGACGCAAGGGGGTGGCATCCGGTGACAGCGGCAACCCGGACCTCGACCAGGCCCCGCCCATTACGCGTCCTGCGTGCTGAGTACTCAAGATGAGGAATCTGAGGATCCTCCCTCCTGCTCTTCCTGCTCCTCGGTGCGGTGGGCATCGCAGCGCTCTTCGCCCTCGGCGCCGGCGTCTCCGTCGATCTCAAGGCTCCTGACGGGGATGGCTGGAAGGTGCTGCTCGGTGGCCTTCACGCCGGGGTGTGCCTCCTCGCCCCGCTCCTCATCGCGGTCATCGCCAGCAGGGTGACGGAGATCGAGCGTGCAGGGCAATGGATGGCTTCTCTTTGCGGCGTCAGGGAACAACGCCTGGGCAGCTAGTGCCGTGCGAAGTTCCTCGCCCTCGGTGCGCCGCTGGCAGCCGTCTGCGTGCTGTGGGGACTGTGCGTGCCGATGTGGGGGGCACTGCTTGGTGTCCCCGCTCCAGTGCCCACCGGCAGGATCGTCGCGTACACCGCCTCGGTGTGCGTCATCAGTCTTGTCATCCTCGCGCTCCAGCTCCTCATCTCCTTGGCATCGGACAACCAGCTGCTGGCAGTAGGAGCCGGAATGCTGGGGGTGCTCCTGAGCATGATCGGCGCTATGGCACCCACCTGGGCGCAATACCTCACCCCCTGGACCCTGTTACTCCCTCGTTGCGCCCATGACGTTCACGGGATCCGATCCCGTGTACCTGGACGCTGCCCTTCCCCGGGAGCGCTGGTGCTCGCCATCGCGGGCGCCGTCGCCTTCACCGTCATCACCACTCGTCTCGACCGCAAGGAGTGTAGGGACATGGGAGTCTTCATTGCGGAGCTGATCAAGATCCGGCGCTCAGCGGCTGGATACTCGCCGCACTCGTCCCTTCCGTCACTGCCGTGGCCAGCGCAGTAGGAGCCTGGGCCTCTGGCGGCTTCGAGGATGGCTGGAACTCCTTGTGGATCCGATCGATCGGCCTCTACGGGATGCTGATGCTCGGCGTCGGACTGTCCGTCCTGGCCTCCCTCGTCTGGCGCGCGGAGCACACCGGGAACAACTGGAACGCCATGGCCGCCCAACCGGTGGCCGCCTGGAGGCTGGCCTCCGCCAAGGTTCTCGCACTCGCCCTCCTCGCGACCTTCATGCAGGCAGTCCCTCCTCCTGACCGTGCTCCTCCTGGGAAAGGTGGTGTTCCACCCTGCCCGGTTGGCTCCCAGCTCGCTACTACGCCGTCAGTGTCCTCGTGGTCGTGGCCAGCGTGCCCGTCTGCGCGGCGCAGTCCGCTCTGTCAGCGAGTCCCGCTCGTTCGTCCTTCCCGTCGTGATCGGGTTCGTGCTCACGTGCGTCGGTGCGGTTCTCCTCGCCATCAAGGTCAGGGCGGCCCTGATCTACCCCTACTGCCTCCTGGCCCATACCACTCAGCTCGGATCAGGCTCCGGGGCGGACGCGTCGGCGCTCACGATCCAGTCGGCCACCCTCACCGTCGTCCTGTCCGTCGCGCTGACCGCGCTCTGCGTTCTCGCCACAGCGCGCTACTTCAATCGGACGGACACGCACGCCTGAGTCCCTCCCGCCCCGTCACTGACCGCCCATCGCCACCACCACCAGGGCGTCGGCAGCAAAGCCGGCTCGCATTCAGAAAGGTGTCCTCTCGCGGGCCAGATGCTCCCCACCACCCGCCACTCGATCAGTCTGGTACAGGCACGAACATCGCCGTGCTGGTCGGCCTGTCCCGCCTCCTGCGCCATCCTCAAGCCCCACCGTCTCCAGCGCCTCATGTCCTTCGTCGTCCGGGGCGCGCAGCCCTGCCGACTACAGCATCGCCCGCGACGCCAGGGGATGACATCCTCTCCGCCAGCGCCGTGCGCCGCGGGGACAGGGCGTGCCTCATCAGGTCGGTGGCCGCGATGCTCCTGTGCAGGCAGCGCGGCTACGCGCCGACGTGGTGCGTCGGCGTCGTCGCCACGCCCCTTCGCCGCCCACGCCTGGATCGAGGGCCGACGATCGCATCGTCGACGAGCCCATCGACGCGTCGTACCTGCGGACTTTCTACCGCGTGGGCGCCTCCGCCCGGGCGTGACCGGCCCGTATCGACGGCACCTTCATGACAGGGCCCTGTCCGTGCACGCGCACTACAGGTCTCCGACCTTCTGGA
>BNJT01001421.1_pt1 | contig 18839 bp, 24 predicted proteins | sample 8540491 | NCBI WGS metagenome assembly BNJT01 (sample SAMD00202455, study PRJDB9452) | human saliva metagenome | host: Homo sapiens | reverse complement strand
GTTTTTAGTGAAAGAAGGAAGGAAAGAAATTCTAATAAATAAGATCAAGACTATACGGTGACTAATCTAAAACTAGACTTTAGATTAGTCGCTTTTACTTTTGTCATGATGGCGACTATAATAAAGGCAGACTTTAGATTAGTCGGAGGATAGAGCATGGCATATATTCCAAGAGCTATTTCGGATATTTTAAAAGCAGGGTAAAAACAGCAAATGTACATTGATTGTAGGGGCAAGACAGGTGGAAAATCCACACTGGTCAAGCGAATTTCTGAATTTAACCGAAGCAATTTTGATGATCTGCAACCAGAGTGCAGGCCAAAGAGGAGCCCTAAGCTTTTCTTTTTGAACAATCCCTGTCCCTTATTTATTGATGAGGTACAGAAGGAGTCTTCCATTTTGGAAGAGATTAAATTGAAGGTGGATGATTCTGATGAAAGAGGACAATTTTATCCTATCCGGTTCTCAAAAAGCTGGAATTGATGAAGGGGGTAAGCGAATCTTTGGCAGGAAGAGTATCGGTCTATAGAGTTATCCGGTTTTATCCTTACGGGGAGCTTCATCAAATCCGTTTCAACCGTCCTTTTGTTCCCAAAGAAGAATATATCAAAGAACGGGAGAAGGAATTGAAAGACTATGACAATATTTGGGAAATCATTCATCGAGGTTCTTATCCGAGCTTTATGATATAGAGAGGGACTGGCGGAATTTTATTCTTCCTATGTTGCCACTTATTTGGAAAGAGATATCCATGAACTGATTGCTGCGGATAGTATTACATTTACAAAATTCCTGACTGCGGTTGCGGCAAGAACAGGGAAATGCTGAATTATAAAAACATTGCGGGAGATGTTGGCGTAAGTGAACTGACCATACTGATTTCTATTCTGGAAAGAACGGGAATCGTCTTTCTTTTACAGGCTTACAGTGCAGGTGCTTTAAACAGAGCAATCAAAACGCCGAAGCTTTATTTTTCGGGATACGGGTCTTGCATGTTATTTGACCAGATGGTTAACTGCAGATGCTGAAAAATTCAGCGGTTGCCGAAACATCTTGTGAAACCTTTGTGGTGTCGGAGATTTTAAAATCCTATTCCAATGCAGGAAAAGACTACCGCTTTAATATCTTCTACTATAGAGGAAAGGATAAGAATAGCTTCGGTGAAAAATGAAATCGACTTAATCATTGAAGAGGATGGAATCTTGTATCCGGTGGAAATAAAAATGTCGGGCAATCCTAAGGCTTCCATAGGGAGCTACAAATCAAGTACTGGATAAGATTCCGGATAGAAAAAGAGGCATGGGAATCATTCTATGTCTTATTGATAAAAAAGACCTATCTTAGAGAAAATTTATTAGCATTACCGATGAGTATATCTAGTGCAGAGATTATCACGAGTGTCTCTTCTGCTTTAGGAACTTTTTGCAAATAGGAAATACATGAAAGTTCCCTAAAGTATACGCCGGAAGAGTAAATTCAGTGCCTCCCTCTACGCCGTAACACATTGTTCGGCGTTCCACATGGCAGTATATTTACCGCCCAATGCCAAAAGTTTTTCATGGGTTCCGGACTCCACTACTTTTCCACCGGACAGCACGAGAATCTGATCCGCGTTTTTTATCATAGACAATGTGTGCGCAATCATCACAACGGTTTTGTTTTCTTGCAGAAGACTTTACAATTGCCTGTTTTACAGCGAAATTCATTCTCAATGTCCAAAGAGGCGGTTGCTTCATCAAGAAGCAGAATCGGGCTGTTTTTCAATATGGCCCGGGCAATAGAAAGCCGCTGCCGTTCACCGCCGGAAAGCAGATTTCCATTTTCACCGATAGGAGTATCATAGCCTTTTTCCATTTTGCGGATGAACGGGTCACAGTTCGCTTTTTGGCAGGCGGTTTCAATTTCTTCATCGGTAGCGGAAGGTTTTGCATGGCGTATATTTTCCCGAACTGTATCATTAAACAGGAAGGTGTCCTGATCCACCATGGAGATGCTATCCAGCACATCTTCCGCATTGACATTTCGGATAGATTGTCCTCCGATGGCAATTTCTCCGCTTTCCGGCTCATAATACTTCGCAATCAGATTCAGAATTGTTGATTTGCCCTGAGCGGAGTCTCCACGATTGCGGTTAGCTTGCAATCCGGGATGGAGAAGCGCATTTCTTTTAGAACCACTTCCCCTGCACATAAGAAAAAGCGATACATCGTGAAAGGAGATGTCGTGCTCTTTGGGAGAAAAACAGCTTGGTTTTTCGCTTCTTCCTTTTCCGCCAACACGTTTTGAATGTTTGTCTTAGAGAGCAGGAGATTCCTGTAACTGAACAGATCGACCGAAATCGCAGCGATTAGACGAGCGAAAACCATCGGCATCATGCAAAGAAACAGGAAAGTGATTGCGGGAATCTTCCCGGACTGCCAAGGGATGAATCCAATCCACATAATAAGCGGAACAGTCAGCCAATTGACAATGTTAAAAGCGAAATTAACAGGTATATCCCGTGTGCCTCATATTGATAACTGACGGCGCTGAATTTACGCAGGACATCTGTTGTATTTCTGTTTTTAACACCGCCCATTCCATAGGAACGGAAGGTCCGGATTCCGTCAATGTACTCAACGATTTGTCCTACAGCTTCCCGCCGTAACGGAATTCTTCTCCTTGCCGTACTTTTTCCACAATTCGAAACGACAGCAACATTTCCGGAATGAGGAGTAGAGAAAACAGCAGGAGGATTGCGGCCGGAAAATGAGAACGCAGATCAAAGCAAGTACGATTACGGACAGCACCCGTTTTTCTAGGGGAGGCAAGTTTGTGCGTCAGAATCTGCTCATAACTGTTTACATCTGACGTCATGATATGGATATATTGTCCTTCCTGTTTCTCCGTAAAAAGAGGATAGCGGAACTCTTCTCAGCTTATCGCCAAGTCCGAGACGGATATTTTTTTAGAAACTTCGGCACCTCCGATTTGGCTCTGTGTATAGCCGGTGCTGTAAATAGACAAGCCGTATCAGGAAGATTACGCCGACGAGGCAGGATATACGGGTGATGCTCCTTATATCAGCAGACCCGTCAGTACAGCATTTTCAGCACCGCGTAAAGGACAATGTAGTTACTTCCTGACAGCAGTCCTTCCAGAACAGTCAATAGCAGACCGAGGTGAAAACCGGGGATTCTTATGGAAAGATCTTTGTTTCTCATCTTACGTCTCCTCCTTTTCCCATAGCGGATATTTCTTGCCGCTTCATAGCTTTCCCAACTTTTCCGATAGTTCTGTTTCAGTAAAGCAGATTCATCATGGGTTCCTATATCGGAAATCGTGTGATTTTTCTACCACCAGAACCCTGCCACATGCCGACCACACTAAGCCGATGGGCAATGATGATGACGGTTTTTCCTTCCGCAGAGGTTCTTAATCGCCTTGTCAATCTCCATCTGATTTTCGGATCCGCGGCACTTGTCGCTTCATCTAAAAATCAGGATCGTGCATTTTTCAAAAATGGCCCTGCGATGGCGATTCGTTGTTTTTCTCCGACAGCGGGAACCATAACTTCCGACCTTTGTATCATATCCATCCGGAAGGGACATAATGAAATCATCAATCTGCTGCTTTCTTGCAGCTTCCCGCACCTCCGTAAGAGAGTGCGTGCCTCCCCATACGGATATTATCAAAGACAGAGTCACGGGTCAGAAAAGTCTTCTGAAAGACAAGAGAGATATGCTGAAGGAGCGTTTCATAGCGAATGCTTTTAACATTTTTCCCTCCGATCAAAACCTCTCCCTCGTCCACATCATGGAAACGGGCAATCAGTGCGGCAACTGTACTTTTCCCTGCTCCGGATGCGCCCACAACGGCAATCTTCTCGCCATCCCGGATGGACAGGTTGGCATTTTCCAGCACGTTTATTTTCCCGTCATAGGAAAAACGTACGTTTTTTAACCTGATATCATGGCTTTCGGGGAAATCGTCTCCCCCTTCAAAGGTAGGAAGCGCCAGTATTTCTTTGACTTTGCTCATGCCGCTAAATGCCTGTGCAAAATTCCCGGAAAGCTGTTGAAGTGGAAGCAGTTCCGTTAAATACAAAGGATCCGATGTAGGAAAGAGGAGAAATACGCTTGCCGAGATAGATACCATGCAGGAAAAGTCTTCCGCCAAGAGGAACAAGGAGTAAAAGTCCGGACTCCAAAAGCAGGATGAATACGGCATATAGGGGAGCAGTCTTTTTCGCGATTTTGTTCCATGCTCTGTTTTCGTCGAGAATGGCTTCTCTGAACTTCTTAAAGGATTTGCTGCCCATCCGGTATGCTTTAATGAGACGCATACCGCGGACATATTCGACCATGACGGAATTGAAGTCGGCGAGAGAAGCGTTGGTCTCCGGTAATAGGGCAGACATTTTTGAAACACCGCTCATCATTACAGGGATATCCAAAAAGAGGGAATCAGGGAAATCAGTGCCAGCGGGATGTTCACGGTCGCGAGGTACTATAAAAATCACGACAGGACCGGTGAGATAGCTGACAAGCTCCGGAATGTTATGGGCAAGACATAACTCCAGCTTCTCAATGTTCTCATTCAAGACCGTTTTGATTTCGCCTGTCTCCGTTCACTAACGTATCCGAGCGGCACTTTTCGCGAGCTTTTCTATAATCATGCAGCGCACGTGAAACAGCGCATTGTACGCCTTTATGCGAGGCACGCCGGACAGCCCCAAAGAGAACCATGCGGAAAACAGTAGTGACACCTATGAGAACGATACAGTCCGTTAATCCTTTCCTTGTCAGTGTTCCGAGGAGGACGGCGTCCATCAGGTGATAAATGCCGACATACGGTCCGATTACAAACAGTCCGCTCAAGAAAGCACAGAAAACTGAGGCAAATAAGTACCATTTGTCGCTTCCTGCCCATCATAAGAAGTAATTTTACCGACTTTTCCCGGTTCTTATGCAAAAGCAATTCCTCCCCTTATTTCACTCTTCTTTTTCCCCAGCGGAAAAGAACAACTGCTATATTTCTTCCTTATTCCTCTGCACGGCATTGTAAATCGTCGTGTATTTTCCCATCGGAAAAACAAGCATACGGCTGCATGTCCTGCAAAATTCATAATCATGCGTCACAATAAATAGGATTTTCCCCTGTTCGGAGAGCTTGCGGACAATTTTCGCGACCCTTTCCATGCTTTCATAATCGAGCCCGCTGGTAGGTTCGTCAAAGACAATCAGCTCTTTTTTGCAGACCTGTCCTACCGCGACGCCAGTCTTTGCTTTTGTCCGCCGGAAAGGGTACCGGGATGCCGTTCGCTAAAGTGAGTCAGTTCCAGCGCAGCCACTCGTTTCTGCGACTAAATTGGCATCCGGGTTTTCTTTATTCCAAAGGAGCATTCAGCCTTTACGCTTTCTGCAAAAAGCTCACAATTCACATCCTGCATGACCATATGAGGAGTTTTTGCCGTTTTTCTTTGAGATGATTCTGCCATCCCGGAGAAACTCCCCTTTTATTTCCATGTAATCACCAAAGAGGCCATGAAAATGTTTCCTGCGCCGTTTTTCCCGACAAGGGCAATGCCTCACCCTAGGAAAACTTTTCGTTGATATTTTTCCAGCACGTCTTGTAGAAAGAAAACGTTCTTCAGATCCAACCTGTTTCTTGCGCTTTCTCTGCAGTGATTAAAAGGGTAGCTCTTTTCGTAAGTCCGTCGTTCGGAGCCCCAGTACTCTGGCGTTCTCTCGTCTGAAAGGGTCAGGAACTCTTTCGCTGAGCAATCCTTTTTATTCTCCCTCGTTCAGCACAATAATTCGGTCAGCGATATCCATGAGATAATGTGAGCCTGTGCTCGACTATTAAAATGGTCTTTCCTGAGACTTCGGCATTTTTAAGATGAGCAACTTAAAAGCGATCGATTCCATATCCAGATTGGAGATGGTTCATCCAAGAGATAAACAGAGGGTTCATGGCATAGACGGAGGCAAGCAATCTACTTTTCTCCCCTGAAGAGAAAATATTTCTTCCGCGCAGATTTTCAATTTTCAAATCTTTGCTGCGCTCGCCACTATTTTTCTTCAATCTGTTCTCTTGGGAATGCCGGTTTTCCAAACCGAAAGCAATCTCCTGTCTGTGTCTACATTAAAACTGCGTCCATGGATTCTGCAAATACCGAGCCAACAAGAGACGCCGTTTCATACATGGGCATTTCCGATACGTTTCGCCCGTTAAGAGAACTTCCCCGCAAAGTTTCCCGGGATAAAAATCGGAACAAGTCCATTTTACGAGGCGATGTTATCGTGGTCTTTTCCACACGCTTTTTCCGGAGAGAAGGACTTTATTCTCCGTCATGCACCGTCAAGTTGATGTCACTGCAAATCCTCGGTTCTCTGTCCGGTTTTTGCTCCCCGTGCAGTCATATGAAAAAGATACATGCTGAAACGTAATCATAGGCTACACTAGCCTTTCCGAATAAAACCAAAATAAGGATGAATACTGCAAGAACTATGGCAGATGGGGTTCCTCCCCGGAACCGTATCGCAGAAAAGGCAGGTGCAGGGCTTTGGATTTTCTATCCCGCGTGTTACTGCGGCACAAGAAGAGTTCTTCCGCTGTATTGGAAGCCGTCATCAATAAAGGAACATAAAAGGCATTCCACCGTCATGGCCGGGTTTTTAAGCAATCCGAATAAGGATGGCGTTACATCTCTAAGCCGCATAGCGTCTTTTGATATACCCCAGTCCTCGCGGACCGCGGGAATATAGCGAAGCATGACCGCAAGCGGAATAAGCACTTTCTTCGGTATCATGTGCTTTGTTCATCGCAGTCAGGAACTCGTTCACCTTCGTTGTCGGGAAAGAATAATGCTCGAAAGGAAAGCACAGGGGTGAACCAGTATAAAACAAGCCGAGCCAGATGAACACGGTGTAAAAGTACCCTTTTTCAGCGATCAGATCCATAGCGTTAATATATAGAAAGCGCCATAAAAATACCATGCAGAATAGTAGATCTGCGTACTTTCCCGCTAGCGCACCCGAATATGGTAATCGCAAAAACAAGCACGCTCTCATACAGGAGAGAGAGGCAATCGTCGCTGAAATCACGCATAGAATCAGCAGAACGATTTTTGTGCGGGGTCAAAGTGCAGGCCGGAGCAGTTTTCTGTATATGCGCTCTGCATCATGCCGTGATTCCGCTTTTGTAAAGTGTTTCTTTAACAGTTTGCTGCCAACAAAAGCCGCTGAGCAGAGCGACGAAAACTGTGCCTGCCAGCATGGTCAGGAAAACCCGGTGGTTGACTGCGGAGTGTCATTGTGTCCAGATACTCTTTAGGTGTGCCTTTCTCCAACATCCGACTTACCCAGGCCTTGGGATTTAAGAAATAGGGCAATATAAGAACCGGTTCCGCCGAGACAGAAAACAACTATAGGATAGAATGTTGAGTCTTATGCTTTTATAATCGTGCGGTCCATGCCAGAAGATCCGCCCGCTGCGCTTCCGACCGGGATATCCGATGGTCATGCCGATATGCATGCCGGTCGCATAGCGAAGTACCATCAAAGAGTCCTGTGATAAAGCTGGCCCGGTTTTTGGCACTTTGCAATCAGTAAAGATAGACCGGTCCGGCGAAGTGATGCGCCCACCGGAAAATAAAAGGTCGAAAAGCCGGAAACATGGCAAAGGGGCCTCCGCTCAGGAGATACATACAAAAATGATGTGCAGAAAAATGCGACCGTAATGAGGTCCTTGATTGTCAGGCTCTGCTTCTTGTTCTTTGTTTTGCTTGTCATAAGAGATGCCCTCCCTTTAACCGTACATATTGAAATGAAAGAGACGCTGTGGTAATATATTGTTAGATATCACTAATCGCAAAAACAGTATAAATGCAGGAGAAGCGAAACAACTACGAGTCGAGCGTTGTTTGCCTGAACTGTACGAAATGATGTCCGATATGTGTATGATTTTTGAGGGATTCTATGGAAGTCAACGAATTTTACAGAGAATGAGCTTACCCGCAGCGGTTTTTGTTGATCAGAATCTACACAGAACTTTAGCCCTGCCAGGAAAATTGTATCTCGCGCCAAAGGAGCTGGCTTGTGGATATTACTGGGTCTACGGAGAAAAGGATTTGTTTGATATTAAAATCCATGATTTCTATTTTTGAGGATCACTTTATCTCTCTTACTACGCCGGAGTGTTTAAGCATTGCCCACTATGATTCCGTGTCCGGGGAGGAGTTGACCCTTACCGCCGTTTAACTGCGGGATGTGTCAAAAACCTTTTCACGGAGGGCATGCGCTTTATCAATCCATTATGCACAAGAATATTCCGATCCGTTCCATAGGGTTGAAGTATTTCGCATATTATGAAAAATATCTGCGGGAAAGCTATCCGAATGACTACCTTCCTCCCAATGAGGCGTTTCGTCGCATCGGGCAGATCTGACTTTCCGGAGATGTCCGTCTTTTTACGCCAAGTTTGGGAGTATAAAGGAGAAGGCATACCGGCAGAGTTATTCTATGAAGCAAGGTGCATGAAGCGGTTTCTCTTGTTTATGAACACGGAAAGAAAAGCAAAGAAGCGAGTTATCTGCAAAAATATCCAGCAGGACAGGGAAGCCTTAAAGTAAATGTTACATCCTATATCCATGACCATTTTAACTCCAGTACTGCCGCTGGATACCCTTTGCAGAATCGCCTGTATGGGTACAACAAAAGTTGAAGACTTCTTTTAAGCATGTCTATCAACGCACCATTTCGGAGTACATCCAAAAGAGCGACGTATGAGTCATGCGAAATGCTTTTGAGCTCAACAGACCTTACAGTTGACCAGGTAGCTTCGGCTGTCAGGTATTCCAATGCCGGAAGATTTTGCGGCAAACTTTAAAAACAATACAGGACTCTTTCCGTCGGAATATCGTAAAATGGCACGTAGAAATAGGACAATATTTTCTATTTATACAATTTTGCTATCCTAAAGCTTGCAAAACGTTATTTTTTCAGATTACCTAAAACCAGCTAAACGAGGAGATATATGAAAACAATCAGGAAAAGCATGAAAAATATGTATCGCTCTTGGCATCTTATTCGGGCCTTATTCTTCTTTATTAAAGCTACGGTTTCAACTTAGTGAAGAAGAAACCATGCGCATTTACATTTGTTTTGTCGTAATAGCATTAATCATCATCAGCGTTATCGTAAACCTGTCCTATAATATCTTTTACGGAAAGAAAATCAACGACCTACTCCCCTACTTGGCGAAGCAAAGTATGATGAATATTTGGACAAGATAACAGCGATTAGAGACAATGTAAAATCCAAGCATCTTAGGGCTATTGCCGGAGCTGAATCTGTACTGCGGCATTAACAGGGAAAAAAGAATATGGTACGGCAGTGGAAATTCTAAGGGAATTGGAACCGAGGGTAAAGAAATGACCTTCTGTAGAGATGGTGAGAAGAGTTGAATCTATGCCTGAACTATTTTTATTTAAAGGACTACGAGGAAGCGGAGACTCTTTTATAAAGATAGTGAAGCTCTTTTGAAAATACAAAAGAAAATGCGTTCTATAAAAAGAACTTTACCATTCTGGATTTGTTTATGGATCTATGCTCATGGAAAAAGAGGGAGTGGCAGAGCGAATTCAGAGAAGCAAGAAGGATGTATCCGGAAAAAGCAATTGCAAGAAGATTTTGAGTATTTTGGAGGGGCTTTTTGAAGAAAGGTAGAGATAAAAGGAAGGTAGAAGGGATAGAAAAGGTATAATGGAAAGATAGCCTAAAGGAAAGAATATGTGAAATGAAAGATCAGCTTTAATGGAGATAGGTGCAACGAATGGAATTTATTCAGGACGAAGTTCTTAGGATGACATGTTACTGATTTCTGCTTAGCGTTAGAAAAGTTAGGTTTGATGTGGACAGCCGCATCGGGGGCAGTCTACATTTCTTTTGTATGACTGTGTAAAAATCATCGATTTTGCTATGTGTGCTGATTTTTCATTTCTCTATCTGCGAGCTTTTTCCGCCGAAAGACGAAGAAGATACTGGGGCATTTTCGGGGGCTCTATGCCACTGGTAGCAGCTCTTTTGGGGACGATTACCATTCTTGTTCTCTTTTCATTCCGATTTTTATGGGATTTACGGCAGGACTTCCTTGGGCGTGTCCTCCTTCCTGATTTCTTCTCCATGGTGGACTTAGGGAAGTTTAGTATTGCTAAGCGGTATATTTGGGATAAAGATTGCTCTATCTATGTCCTTTTAGGACTTTGCCTGGCTGTTTTAGGCGAGTTATGATTGAGCACTTAGGTTTGGAAAATGAAGTAGAGGACATACTTGGGAGCTTGCCGACTGTAGAGCGAGAGTTGCCCATTTACCTTTAAAGAACGACTTTCTTATGCCAAAGAGCAAGTGAAAACGACTTTTTCGAAAGGTTTTTCCTATATCTCTTTTAGGGTGAGAATCGGATCTTTCATTCATAACTGGATTCCTAAGGCTTGGTTTCTCTTTACTGTGAGCAAGGAAATCCTCTTAGTGATTCTGGCGACTTGGTGGGAGATTCGCTGTATGCGGACATTTTTCTGAACCATTCCCATAGCGGAGTCGCTTCTATGAAAGGTGCGGAGCTCGGGACGGTGCTTTCGCTTTATGATGGGAGTGACGACACTGTCGCTTCCTCCATGATTATGCTTCGGGAGGTGATTAAACCGAAGCTATTAGGAATTTGTGGTAGGATATGTATCATAGGGGATTATCTTGATCGGCTATCTGTTTAATGCGTTGCGGTACTTCCGGTATAAATTAGAAGAAATCATGCGAATGAAGAAGTCATTGAAAAGCAGATGTTGCAGAAATGAAGCGGTAAGAAATGCAAAGCGAAATTAGAAAAAGATGCATTGACGCTTTTTCTTAGGAGATAGCACTGGAAAAGAAGAAGTTATTTGTTTTAACCGGCTTTTTGGGGGCGGGAAAAACCAGCTACAGCATGTTTTGAGGTGTTTCTCCGATAAAAAGTTTGCAGTGATTCAAAATGAATTTGGGAAAATCGAGAGTTGACGGAAGCATTCTGCAAAGACAGGGATTCCAATCAAAGAAATCAATCGAGGATCCATTTTTGCTCCTGCCTTCAGCTTATCCTTTTGTGGAAGCTTTGGCGGAGCTAGCGAAGAGACGATGGAGTCTCTTTTGTGAAAGCTCAGGGCTCGCGGATCCGTCCAACTGCTCATGGATCATTTTAGAGAGTGTGAAGGTGCTGGCAGAGGATGTCGTGATTTTCAGGGGTAATCTGCCTGATTGACGGCGTCATTTTCGAAACAGGTGAAAGGATACGGAAACGGTGGACAGGCAGTTAAAGACATTGTGATGTTGCCATCATCAATAAAATAGATTTGATTTCGAAGAGCAATACAAGTCTTTCCTTGGTTCGGGGGAGTGAATCCGCATTGCCAAGTTTTATCCTGAGTCATGGGCAGAGCGGACTCGCTTTTATGAAAGGGGCTTTTGCTACAGGGGGATTGGGCATTCAGAGGAAAAGCTTAAATACGGTGGACAACAAGCCGAAGACGATTTCCTTGCTTTTGCTCCGAAAATGTGGAAAAGGGGAGATTTTCATCAATTTCTGCAAGCGGTTCTGCCGGAATGCTATCGAATCAAGGGCTTCTTCCTTTTTAGACCGGAGCTGGACGCAGGTGGATGTGGTGGAAGAATTAATCGACTATAATCCCTGCCCTGAGAAAGTGGTTTCCGAGCTGGTATTCTTGTCCAAGTTGGACCGAAGGTGATTCGAGCATGATGAGGCTTGAAAACTATGGACTTCCCACGAAAATTAAAGAATTAGCGAGTGGAATCAGGGACAGAAAAAAGTAGGAAAGAAACGTAGAGAAGAAACATAAAGAAGAAATCAAAGAACAAACACACATAAGTACTTGTTAAAGCATAGAAGCTTGAAAGCAAAAACAGAAAAGGAATTCAGTGAGGGATGAATATGGATATCAAGGTAATCAGTGCAGGCTGTAAAGAATGTGATACATTATATCAAAAATGTAAAAGAGGCGGTAAAAGGAGCTGGGAAAGGATGCCAAAATCGAGAAAAGTAGAGGAGTTAATCGAGATTGTAAAAGCTTGAGTACTCAGTGCGCCATCCTCATGATTGACGGGAAACTGGTCGTAAGCGGACGGGTCCCCAGAGTCGGAGAATTGATCTTGTCTTAAAGGAAGGGAAAAGCAAGACACAAATTTTTCACAACTGAATTAGCACTCAATACTTGACAGTGCTAACAATTTGAGTATAATCATAATCAAGCAGAGGAACAGAGAAGACCGCAAGGACTTTAAAAGTTCTCACGATGATGAAGATTCTTCCCCTTGCTGAAAAAAACGACAAGAAATTAGAACTCAAAAGAAGAGTATAAGGAGGAAAAAGATATGTTAGCACCTAGCATTTTTGGAGAGAATTTATTTGATGATTGGTTTGATTTCCCGAGTTTCGGAGGTCTTGGCAGAGTAGAAAATAAGCTTTACGGAGACCGCAGCGGAAGATTGATGAAGACAGATGTGCATGAGAAGGACGGACAGTACGATATGGATATCGACCCTTCCGGGATTTAAGAAAGAGGATATCAAGGTAGAGCTTCATAACGGCTATCTTCAGGTCTGTGCCGTGAAGGGCTTAAATGAAGAAGAGAAGGATGAGAAAGGGAAACTCATTCGTCAGGGCGTTACTCGGCTCTATGCGAGAAGCTTTTATGTTGGAGACAGCATTAAGCAGGAAGATGTAAAGCAAAGTTTGAACAGGGTGTTCTGAAGCTTTTTCCCTTCCTGAAGGAAGGGGAGAAAGAAGCTTCCGGAAAAGCAGCCGATTATGATTGAAGGTTAAAGTTATTTTGGAAGCGATTCTGTGGAAATAAAGTGTAGCCGAGAATGTTGAAATTGGCTTTAAAATGCATTAAAAAAGTAAGGCACAAAGTAGTATGTTAACTATTTTGCTAGCTCCCTTTTTAATCTTTTCTTGTTGACCATTTATACTCTTTAATTGGAATTTGAACCTGCCAAATCCTGTAAAACATTAGCCCTGTCCGGACAGCTCTTCTGGAGGCTGCGGCAGACTGTTCCACTTTAATGTTGCTGTGCCACGGAGGAGATGCGAGTCGGTCCGGAGCTCCAGCTGTACAACCCAATGCCCCGAGCTTCAAACCTCGGGAAGCATCGGATATCTTGGATATAATATTTGTGATTCCTTCTAGCTGGCTCTACCAAATCCATGGATTCCCGCCGTTTCCCTGCGTGATGTGCTCCGCGACTGACGCGCGTCAATGGTTTCTTCAATCAAGTCACTGGTATTTTGAGGCGGCCTTTGTTTCGAGGACTTCTGTGCACCGAATTTCCAAAGACTTTCATCCATCAGCCACTACGGCAAAACCTTTGCACAGCAGCTCCCACCCTGCCACTTCAATCAGCTGCATTTCAAGGAAAGGATATTGGTTTGGGACGCAATATCATCAATAGTTTTTGATAATCTTTTCCGATTTCATTGGACTTTTCCGTTATTTCCTTCATAGCCAGAACATTTCTTCCATTTTTTTAGTTACTGAGCTCTACCGCTTCCACGGAGACAGACTGAGCTTGTTGGCTTCAAGTTGTTCTGCGGTACTCTTAATCTTATCAAATCTCACTCATGTTGGCGCTTGGTTCCTCTATGGAAGAGGCCTGCTCCGTAGAGCCCTGAGATAGAGACTGTGCTCATTGGATACCTATTCTGCTCCGCTTTATTTTACTTCGGATGCGGGCGTTTAATCTCCTCCATGGTATCAGACAAGTCTGTAGTATTAATATCCCGAAGGAAAAGCAGTAATAGTCTGTAGTCTCTTTATAAAAGGCTTTCGTCAGAAGATACATTTGGAAATCTCCAAGTGAGGTAAGAGGAGGAAGCTTTCGTTTAAATCCTGCCAATATAAAATCTGTTATAACTATCAAGGCGTGGGCAGTAATTGCCGATTTCATCCTATTTTTGATATTACCGTTTACCACATTTAAATTTCCGTCCTGCCACCTGATTTCCGACCTTGTATCATTTAAAGAGCTTCAGGAGGAACGAATTAAGATTGGTAATCAGTGTCAGTAATACTGCACCCTCAAAGCACGATAATGGTGGATACGGTAATCAAGCGCTAGTCACTCCTCAAGTATTCGTTGGAAATACTCCTGCAAGGCTCAGAGGTTTATGCCGTCAACTGTGGGGAACAAAATACAAGCAATCTACTCTGTCCATCTCTTATTCTGTAAACCCACATGGAAGGTTTGTCTTCACCATTGCTAAGCAGCTCAGTACATCCTTTTCGTCCAGTAGAAAATAATTTCAAAGTTTTTCTCTTAATCTTCTCGGGTATGAGGAAGTTTCCTGAGTCATCCATTACAGAGGTAAAGGGCTTGGGAAACAGCTGTCTTCAATATACAAAGATATCAAGGCGGAAAGATTAATTTCAATAATTTGACCTTTTAAATTCTCCGTTTACAATATTGGGGGTACAAACGGTAATTAAAGATACTCGGATATTCATCATCATAGTAAAGGATGTGATGGTGGTCTTCTGGGTTCCTTTGCGGTTTATATGGCCGCTATTTGATAATAGGAATAGGGATAATTGATGATATCTCTGGTTTCATCTCTTTACGGTAAGGTAGGGCGCATCCAAATCCCTTGAGATCAGACAGGCTCAAAGAAATACCACCACCTGTAACATAGGATTACTTTTTTAAGGTGGGTATAGCGGCTAATCACAACGACTTCACTTTTGTACCAGCTGGCAGGAATTTCCTGATTTAAAATACGAGCAAGGTCGTATTTTGCATAGAGGTAATTCCTGCACTTCTCTGTGCCGTCGTTAAATTATTGATTCTCGAGGGATTGGCGGGAGCGCCTCCTGCAGCATCATTTTGATCTAAACCAAAACTGATGGATTCCATCATACTATCAACAATGTTTACCCTGGTAAAACTCTTCCAGTTTTTCTCATTGAGTGATATCAGCAAATCTTCCATATTTTGTTTAAGTTATTTTACAGTTTACACTTCCCATAGTTTACTATAGAGACGCTTAAGCAAAGATCAAAAAGCCCTACAATGCCTAAAAGCATCGATAATCAGGATTACAGACTTCTGCTTTTCCGTCTTCTTTGTTGTCCCTGTTTTTCTTCATTTTTACATACCGGTCCTTCCCTTGAATAGATATATGATAAAAGTCCACACAAAATTTGGTGGCATTTTCCACGATTAGGAATTTTGGATAAAATATTTTCAACTTGAATGGAATTCATTGGTGATCTCACTCTCCATCGTTACGAAACTTATTAAGTCTTTCAGTTCATTCGACCAAATTTCCTTTTTTATAAATCAAAATAGAAAAGATTGTGCTATACTGTTTTCATCTTTAGAAAACGGCAAAGAGAGAAGGATTGCTGGTATGTGGGCGAGAGGTTTATGCCTTCTCTAATATTTGATTATGTATAGGTCACATGAACTTTTATAAGATTAATCTGTACCTTTCATTACTTATGAGACCCAAACATCAAGATGCGGGTTAAAGCATAATCACGAAAAGGATATTTTGGAAACAAGAGCATTCTATTGTAGATATCAGGTGAGATGAGAAATAATTCCTTCATCAAAAACATCAAACCGTCGTTCTTTTGTTCCTCTCCATTTTTGGTGGGGCTTCTTGTGATGCGTTATATTCTAGATGATGTGGGAGGGTGCCGAAGTGATTATAAAGTGCTGAAGAATGTAAAATTGTGGAAAGTACAGCACGAAGATGGAGCGTATGAAGATAATTTTTCAAGAGCTATCTGTTTTGATTTTCTTCCGGAAAGGTCGTATCACCATACATTCCACAGGTCGGAATGGAGGCGGGTATCAGACGATTAACTTTAACATAACAGTGGTGAGAGGCGTATTACAAGGGATCGATTACTGGTGTCTTGGGAGAAAATCTGACATATGATCGGACACCTGAAAATCAGCATACCGGTTCCTTTGGAGGCTTATGGGGATGAGATTCGGTGAAATCGATCACCAACTGGATATTCTGGAGGATAATTTTGATGTTTCCCGTTTTTGATGTCCAGAGGACTGAGTTTATTATCCGATGATTGTCAGAGCAGCTTATCCTATTTTGTAATGACCTTGATCGGATCCTTTATCGAATCGTCATTTTGCTTTCTTTAAGACACGTAACCCTTACTTGATGAAGATGTGGCTGAGCATTCTCGCTTTAGTTTCGCCATTACCCTCTGGCACTTGAAATACCAGTACAGCTTGTTGCTTTTCAAAGAGGATTTAAGTGCGGTTTGTGAGTATGTCAAGATATGTATTTATTGTTACTGCCCACGGCCTTTATATGCCAGCTACTGAAACATCAAGGAAAGGTAGTCAGGAATATCTTAGAGTAGTCGGCATTTTTCTTGGCATTCTTCTTGCTTTGCCTGATTCTTTTATATTTTCTACGGGATTTTCAGTATACCGGGCATCCGTCTGGTACGAACCCGGCACAGATTATTAGTATTTTCCTCTATGAAGCCTGCTTTTCCCGGAAAAGACAAGGGAACAATTCAGTTATATTTTGGGCTACGGCTTGATTGTTTGTGGCTGTATTCGGCGTTTTAGAACAGTAAGAATCATTTGGCCGGCAGTATTACGGAGAAGTGGCCGGGATTCTTGCAAAACTTTATTCTGAGTTTTCAAAATTCTGATTCTACTTTTGATTGTGTTTTTTATTACTTCCTATGTATTTAAGGTTATTCTGATTGCCCAGGCCGGTATCGAAAAGCATTTAAAATATCAGCCTATCAGATAAATCCTGACAGGCCTTGAAACCGGCAGTATTTGCAGGATCGGCTGGAGGTTTTGGATCGCAGCAAAAGAAGGACTATGCCGCCATCTTTATGGATATCAATGACGAAACGACCAATGACCTTTATAGCCCATGAGTCGGAGATGGCTGATTCAAATGGTGGCAAGAACCCAATTCAGGATGCCATAGCGAAGTGAAGGCTTTTCGGAAACGGCGGTGATGAATTTATCTGCATCGTTTTTTCCTACAGGGTACAGTGTTTGGAAGTGGAAAAAGATTAAAGTATTTACGGGATAGGAGAAACAGAATCCGCCCTTCCTGTAAGCATTTCCATGGGAGAGTGCCAGCTATCGGGAGGTTTGCGGAGAAGCTCCCATTGAAAGAGAACATCTCACTGTGAGTCATGTGATTCGACAGGCGGATGGAAAGATGTACGATGATAAGTATAGAATGAAAAGAGTAGAGATCGGGGAGATTTCTTTTAGATGATGAGAAAGGACTTTGGAAGAAGGTTTTGGGGATATCCCCGGTTCTTTAAAGTCCTGATAATGGAATTTAGCCGGTATCAGGGCGAGCATTTGGAATATGTCCGGCTTGTAACGGTATTTCTGAAGTGATGTTTGAATCAGGATGGGGTTGGATATAGGCGCATCATCTTGATTGGTTTCTGAGAAGCAATCTTTTCTACTGCGTCCATTCCTTCATAACCTGTCCCAATACGTGTAGCGTCCGGTAGCTCTGGAATTCGCCCACTTTCCTTGTACTTTGCTTTTACATTTTCGGAAGAGAGATAAAGAGAGTGAAGGGCTTCATTGAATCTTACTGCCGATATAGAACTGATTTGCGTTGGTATGGGACCGTTATTTCCTGGGAAAAGCGCTCTGTTAAGTTGTGTAGCTCCATGTTTACTTTGTCAACGAAGAATCTGTTATAGCTGGACTTTGCTTTCGTCTCGGAACCGTCAGAAGCTCCGCCCTGAATCACGAAATCTTTGATGACTCTTGCAAATGGTGTGCGTTAGGCTTCAAGCGGATAGGGTAATCAGTTCTGGACTGGTGAGGCCTTCTCGGAAGAGACGCATCTTGATTACTCAGCATCGGTGGTCATAATGCAACTTTTCGCCTCGTTTGGCTTATCCAGCTTGTAAATCTTTCGTCGGATACATTGCCCTTATCCTTCAAGGATGCCTGATAATGTTTCAATGAGTCCTGGGCATCTCCCAGTCTGCCATTTTCAGAAGGACGGTGTGTTCCGTTACCTTGTTCTTTGCTGGTGGTCTGGAACTTTAGTTCCGTGGTTCCTCGTAATCATTGTACTATGTCAGTTTTCGTTGCGATGAAGCACCGGCATCTTGTATAGGTATTGTTGGATATCCTTCTTTCCCTCAAAAGTTCGGAAGTAGTTGTGAATAGCTTCCTTCTCTTGCTTCTGAAATATCGGAACAATGTAATCCTCGATACCTTTATGCTCCTTGATGTCCTTGATGAATTCTTCAAAGCGTACTTTAGTTTGCTTTTTGTCTTCGAATGAGGTGACAGGACTGTACTTACGTCATCATAGTTTTTGCAAAACCTGTGTGATGGCGGTGAGGATAGGCAGTCAGCGGTGCAGCCAATGCAAGAGCTGATTTAATGAATGATTTTCTACGTAAAGCCTCCTTTCTGTCATGAGAATTTGTGTGATTACAATTAATCTTTGTAAATCTGAATTTATATTTAGATAATAATAACAAATAAAGCTATTATTTAAATACTTTTAGAGAAAAAATAAATGTATATGGGAGGGAAAGAACTTTAGGGTGTGGTATTTTTGAGAATTCAAGGTAAGATAAATTATTATATTTAAGGTAAACAGCTGAAAATAAGTGGGAGGGTCATGAAGGCAAGGCATTTAGAAATTTTAAAGGAGCAGGGATTTTCGGTTTTGAAGTTTATCCTGGTTTCGGAGAAATGAAGTGATCTTTTCTTGGAATTGTTTGCCGTTCGCTCAATTTTCCACAGAAGATACAATACATGGCA
>BNJT01000723.1_pt1 | contig 18894 bp, 33 predicted proteins | sample 8540491 | NCBI WGS metagenome assembly BNJT01 (sample SAMD00202455, study PRJDB9452) | human saliva metagenome | host: Homo sapiens | reverse complement strand
CAGTTTATCAATTTCAAATTATAGAATGTTCTTTAGCTGCTTGCTAACCTTTGTTAATCAGACTTAGAATCTTCTAGAACCACGTCCTTATCTTCTGCTAAAAGGAAATACTCCCAAGAACTATACCATCTTTTGCAAAGAGATAGGGAGCGTAAGGGACTACATTGCTATCAAGTCTGAAGCCTTTTTCGATAGTGACTGATTTATCTCCTGAATACTTTTGGAAATTGCCATCTGTCAGGAGGTCTTCATAGTCGCTACCACCATCACCTTGTCTTACATAGATATCAAATCCAGCTTCCATCAGATCACTTGCTTTTGGTTTCTGCTAACGTGATTTTACTTTCATTTAATTTGCAAAATCGGTGCTTTGAGAGTGGCGAATCAATCGTGAGATTAAACATGACTCCAACTAGAAAGACCATCAAGGTTATAAGGAGGGCAAGCAAAGACTTTCCAGTCCTTTTTCTTGCATTGAAAAGAGCCATTATAGCTGGGAGGAGGATCATTTTTGCTAAAATAGAATTCCCCACACCACCTCTATTTAAGGTCTGAAAGCAAAAGATCCTGCGATTGCAATCAGTGTCAGGTAGACCAAAAATCTCACCTAGACCCAGTTTTTCTGTTCGAGTTTGTTGATTTACAGGAGTTTCGTACAATGACTGTCCCATTCTCTTTCCTCTGTTTTAGAAAGAGATAAAAAGCCCAGACCGAGTAGCAGATTAAAGATTGCAAAAAACTATTAAAAGTACCTATAATCACCGTTTCTACCCATGGCTCTCTACTCCTTTATGTTCTCTCTCAAAATCTTATCTGTCTCTTTTATTCCAATTCCCAACTAATAAAACCAGCAAGAAGAAGGGGCCACCTTCTATCGACTACAATCAGTAAAAGCCAGTATAGCAATCATCAAAAAGCTAGCTTTCTTTTTGACGCCAACTACCGCCCCATTCTCCGTTTATCAGCTCACCCAAATAGTCATGTGGTCAGTATACACCAAGTAAACAAGGGATGAAAATCATTGAGCCTTAGGTAAATGAACAAAAGCTAAATTTAGCAAAACATATAAAGAATTCCAAAGGACTAGAATAATCTTTTGACTGAGTTCGAGTAGCCTCTAGAACGATTTTTCTCTCTCCTCTCTGGCTTTTATTTCCTTGAGACTTGGATCCTTAGAGAGTTTTCAAATCTAGAGCCAGAAATCGGTAGAGATAATACTTTTTATATCACGCTTATAAAATCCCCAATCTAGAAGGACACTCAATTAAATCACTGGTCCCTAAACATCTAATTTCAAGGAATTGCCTTCAAATAGACTGCGCAGCTCAAAGTGATTTTTATTTTTGAAATCTCTGAAAAGCCAGCTGGTTTCCTACCGTCCTTTAAAATTGACATCACTGCCCTGAAACATACTGAAAGAATAGACAAGAAATAATACCAAGTGTCAACTATTCACTTGGGCTCATTCAATCTCAGTTTTTCCAAACTCTTTTAAACCATAAGTGTAAATGCTAGTCTTCTCTTTCAGTTGATAATCCCATATAAGTCAAAGTTGGAGAAGCATTGTACTCAAAGGTCAATGAGTCTGGAATAAATCTTTTGGGCAAAGTAGGTGGGCCCCTGGTAAGCCTGTGCTTCGATGGACTAGTTTTTAGAATAGAGGCATTGACTTGTTAATAAGATAATTCTGGAAAGATTGTCAGACAAAATAGAAACAATGGCATGTTATGGCATGCTCCTGTGACATATCAACATCCTACCAGAGGTGAGAATAGGCGCCACAGATAACTGATTCTTGACTTGGGTAGGAAGATCCATCAATGCCAATAACGAGAGCACCATCAATCACAAAGGTTTACTAGAATCATCCCCAGAAACTGAAATTTCAAGTCCCAGTGAGTTTCAATTCCTGAACAACCTGGTCTAAAAATGAGCCTGCTTGCCTTTGAAGGGCATGGACAAGGTAAGGATCTTTCTTCTCCTTGTTCTCTTTTTTACCAGTAAATAGTTTTCAATTGCGGACTTCTCCTTTTTCATATTGGTTGGGAAGCAAGCTATCTTGGTCAAGGTAGGTCGAGATACAAGTTTTATATCCTCAAAACCGTAAAATTTATCGTCAGTATTAAATTTCCATCCTGATATTCTAAGTACAAACTGATGCTTCATTTCTAAAAGCTTCTTGATAATGAGTGATGACTCTTGCTTCTTCAGCTTTTGTCATGATAAAATCTACAGAAAAATCATTCGTTTTAACATAGTTATACTCACTTGGGGAGCTATAAGAAATTCGAACTCCTCCTTCCAAGTAATTTTGAGTCACTCGTCCAGTTAGAAGTTGCATTTGCCTCTGAAAATAGTCATCCATAAGTTCATTCCACTTGGGATGAATTTGATTTGCTGGGATGCCAAGGCCTTCTTTTTTTCCTTATCCAGTGCTCTGTTACGCTCAAAAATTTCCTCTTCTAACAAGGTTAAACTTTTGAGTAAATCAAGCAAGGGTGGGATGATTATTTCCGCCATAACTCGATAGTTTTCAGGGGTATTTTTATAGTTCACTCTCATGATAACTCTCTTAACTCTCCTGGATTAATTGCTTTACTTCTATGTCTGAAAGTTGTCCATCCATGTAGAGTTTCCTAAGTAACTCTTTATCTACAGTAATTTCATAATAGTCAGTCACAAACTCATGAAATCTCTCAAAGCTATCAAAAAGGTAAGAGAGCAACCATTCTCCACCATCCTGATCTTGGTAAGTCTGTTGATGCGCGTGACCGTCATACCAGATAAAGAAGGTTGTTTCATCTTTTTGTTCTTCTGAATAAAGAGATACATACTCTTCATCCAGTCCTTTATAAAAACTATCGATGATATCTTGATTCCACTCATCAGCAGCAAACTGGCTTAAACTACTTTCATGATCAAAGCCTTTTATAAGGATCGTTTTTATCAGTCAAAATCACATCTAAAGAATCACCAGAGCCATTGTCAATAAGATATCGGACTCCATAGTCTTCCTCAGTCTTAATCACGAGTCTGAGCCAATCCTCACTCGGATCTGTTAGATGCTCATCAATGACCAGCAAGGCATCTAAGCGAGTCTTTATCTTGCCCCAATCAATCTTTCTCATCTCTAAAAACCTCCATCTTATTCTTTCAATTTATCAAGATCACAAGCCCTATAACGAGCTGTTAGATAGCCTGAAAAGCTAATCTGAGGGATATTCCACTCATTAGGCAAATAAATGGAACAATCTACCTGATCTCCAAGAGGAGAACTTGCTGAGAAGACATATCTTCCCAAATCCTCATTATTAGGATTTCTTTCAACTTGACCCAATCTGCTAGTATTGAACCAGTCTTTAAACAGTAACCAGATTTGCTCTGCATCTTCGTTTAATAGGGAGACTTTCAAGTTGTAGCTGATTCCAACTCTACATCTTTTTTTTGAATCCTGATTCATCAGCTTTACAAACTTTTATCGATCCCTTATCATACTGCCAGTTATCACTATCTAATAGGGGAAATTGAACAGATAGATTGTCTTTAAATCCCTGCATAGTATCAAATAAATCTTTGGAGGCAGCTTCGAATAATTCTAGTTCTTCCATAGTCTTCTCTTTAATTTTCATAGCTAATCACATTTCGATTTAATCTGCATCAACCCAGATTTGGTATTTTTGACAATGGAGACATCTAAACAAATAACCACAGATAGGTCCGTCTTTGACCAAGTAGTCTTCTACCTCTTGATATTCTTCACGCGCTTCATAGTCTGCCAAGACTTGCTCAGCGATTCCCATGGCCTTCAATTCTCGAGTTCCAACTGTACCCAAGTAAGCACAATAATCTTGGCAACAAGAAAGCCAATATTCTCCCTGCCAACTAGAGTAGCCTGGGGTCTGACAAAAAAGCAGCTGATTCTTTTCTGGATCCAATTCACCCTGCCACTCGGCATCTTGGATAAATTCTGCATCAAATTTTTTAGCTGCTTGACCGTTTGCAATGCACATTGGGCAAAGGTATTCTATATCCTCGATACAATAAGGGATCAAGTCATAATAAATATTGCTTTCTTTCCCACAAGATGGACAAAGCTTGGCTTCTCCTTCAACAAATGAACCTGTAGCTAAAGGGTCTGGATGATAGATAAAATGTGGTAAAGACTGTAATAGCTTCTGTCTTTGCTTCTTCTCTTCTTTTCTTAGAGGACGAGGAAGGGCAAAACGATCGCCATGACTCTGACTCATTTCTTGTAAACGGCTCAGTTTCTTTATCTGTTTTCGATCAGGTTTGTCTAAGATTTCGGTCAATAAGCTATAGGCACTAGTGTAGAGACCCAATTGGTCATAGAGGTCAACTAAGACTTTTTTAGCTTCTAAATCCTCAGACTTAGCTAATTCATCAGCTAAATCATAAAGGGCTGCAACACTTGAAGGATTTCCATCTTTAGCATGGTATTCCCTTGTCCGGGTGATATATTCTTGTAAATATGGATTCATCTGACTACCTTTTCTTACATGGATAAATTCTGATTAACAAATGGTAATAAGGAAAATACCATTTAAGCCTAACATTGCTTTATATATATCTTTCATTTCATCACCTGATTTTAACCTCTTATTGTCAGACAGTTAGTAAATTTCATACACAAGCTCTCTATCAGCTTGAAAATATTTGTCGAATTTCACTAAAAGATAAAGGGATCCAGCTGGAGAGACACCGGCATCATAACCTAGAGCAAATTCGCCATAAGAACCACTTTTATCCAAGATTAACTCCCTTAATTCCAGTTCTGTAATCGCTTTATCAGGCCAATTATCATGGATAACCTTTTGAGCTTTTTTATCAAGGTGTTCCAAGTTTCTATATAAACTAGTCATCAAATCATCTGATAATAAGACTAAATCCTGTTCACAGTAACCTGTAAAATAAATATTTATGTCTTTATTTAGATATCGCCCTAGAAAATAGATCCCCGAATCATGTTTTTCCCAGTTTATTCCCTTCCATAATGCCAATAAATCTTCTTTGTTCATTTATCACCTCAAGCAGTTTTATTCTTTTAGGAATGTTTAATAAACTTTCTAACAAATAGAGACCAGGACATTTCCATTAAGCTCCAGAATCTTTTTTTGTAAAAACTCTTTCATATTTACAAAGCTGATTCGGATTTCATCCTTGATTTCTTCCTCTTCCTCAAGATAATCCCAAATATTAGGATACAAGTCGGCCTTCTTACATGCTTCCATACTAAAGTCAGCCATAGCTCTGTCAATGTCAAAACTTTCTAAAGCTTGACTGATAGCCGCAATTCTCGATTTTTCAGTATAGGCGATATATTCAGATACATCTTCTAGAGGAGTCACTCCTAAAACCGCTTCTCTCAAGGGACTGTCATCCAAAAATTCTGAACTACTAAATCCTGTCATGACAAAGACTAGGGCATCCCACATCTTATCGATATCTATTAAGATATCATGAGTATCAGCGGAGTCCTCAGCAAAATCTAACAATTCATCTTCTTGCTTAGAAAGAGCTTTTTATTTGTTCTAATTCATTGTCTGGTAAATATTGATAATTGGCAATCATTCCCATGATTTTTCTCCTTTGAATCTTGTAGGATAATACTGATGTTTTTAGCTCTATTTCTATAGAAAATGCTATAATGGAGCTAAGAAATTGTTTTATTGAATGTTAAATAGGGGGAAATAGTAATGTTCACTAGTATTGTTTTTGGGTTTTTTTATGCTCTTTTCTTTCTATCCTTGTCCTTTACTATCTATCTCTATATTAGACTTGTAGTTGCGGTTAAAAAAGGCAAAGACATTCCCAAATGGATTTATAAACTTGGTCATGCTGTTCAAGGAAGAATTCACGTTGACTATGAAGAAATCACTGATGCCAATGCCCTTAAAGAGATTCATTGGTTCTTGCTAATCTATTTAATCGTAAATCTACTGGTATTGGCTGTCTTCTACTATCATGGTAATAGCTTTCCTCAAGCCATTTATGAATGTTTGAAAAAACAAATTTTTATCGTAATTGTTAGTATGGTTTTAAAAAGTATTGGCAAATTTGTTGTACTGGCTATAAGAAAAAACTTTCAAAACAGTCATGTCTATGCATCAACCAACGCTTTTTATCGGGACAGCTTTTTTTAACGAGTTATGTATTTTATGTTTTTGCATCATGATGAGTGGACTTCCAGCTCAACCTGTTCCAGTAACCATTCAAGATACCACTATCATCATCGGGGAGACCAAGGCTTCCGAGCTTTTTGGACCAAGGCTTTAGCTTTCGAAGATAAAAAAAGTGCAGAGAGTTCCATCACCAATCCCAAAAAAACGACCACTTCTACTACGGTCAGCTTCTCGAAGTCAAGCGGGATAATCAGTCCTACGGCTTTATGAGCCTTACTCCCTACAGGGAAGAGATACTGATCAGCTCAAAAACTGCGTCATCACCTATTACAGAACACCTAAGGATAACAATCAACTAGAAGAAATTTCCATCAATCATGTCAAGCTAGCAAATCTCAAGCTCCAAGACTTTCAAACACGAAAATTAATCGATATCTTTGAAGTCAATCCTGCTGATTATAATGTCTCTAATAAGGATAACAACTTTATCCTAACCATTCAAACAGCAGATTACGACCTCTGGAAAAGATACCGTATTGAATCCAAGTTCAATTCAGATGGTTCCCTTGATAGCTATGGTGTCAGAGCCCAGCATAGCATGTGGGAATGATTCACCATTTCTCCCTTTATCACATAAGCATTAAACTGAAAAAATATCATCGACGAGTTTGTAGCTTTCGATGAATCGAAGGCCAGAAGAACCTTTATCTCTAGTGATTTCTTCATAAATGTCTTCTAAATTTTGGGCAGGTGCCAACATCCAAAGACTAAAAGGTCTAAGTTTCACCTGTCCAATTTTTTCAATATTTTCTAATAATTGCCCTAAATCTTTGTGATTGAACCAGCAATCTGTAACGAGAGCAAACTTTGTATTGTCCATCTTACAGGAGATTTGACTGGTCAAAAAATCATCTATGGAGGGCTTTTTTGTTTGTAAGAGGCGTGTGCAAGCCAAATGATACTCAAGCTTTCTAGGACTATGCTCAACCATAGATACAAAGACAAGACCATACTCATCTTGGAACTTAACAGCAAGGAGATCTCCTTCTTCAAAATAAGGTTTGCGTTTAGTTTTGGCTTTAGGGACCTTTAGAGGCCTAGGATTTTCAGTTTGCAACTGAACTGCAAGTTTATCCAAGACCTTTTGCCTTTGCTTCAAAAGCCTTTGGATCTATTTCCAACCAAAAATGGATCAGCCCCTTTTTGATAAGCTCTAAGGTTTTATCTTTGATGTCATCTGTCAGGTGACCAATCTTCCACAGTGAGTAGGCAAGAGCTGTCCAATAAATTTCTGTAAAAAGTCTGTTTGACAGTAATCTTTCTCCGCATCGAGGATATCCTTTGATGATATTCGCTACATGTTCACCGTCTCTATAGCGACCAACTACCTCATTGTAAATGTCATAACCCTTGATCACTGTCAATGATTTTTAACGCCATCAATAGCCATTCTCAACTCCTAATGTTCAATCGACATCTTATTTCTAAATCTCAAAAGCTTATTTAATCTTATGCTTTGTTTCATTTTCTCTTGGAAAAATATCTGTAAGAATTTGTCGTAATTCTTGAGCTTCCTTTTTCTGGAAGTTGGCCTTCTTGTTCAGCAACAGCGTACAATTCTGGATATTCAAGAGAAATTCTCTTAATCAGTACGCGTAATAGCATGTTTTCTAACAAAAAAACGGAATACGCTTTAATCGTATTCTTGAGGGAATTAGAGCGATAATCTTATCAGCTGTTTCTTTATCGCTCAGTTTAGAAAAAGTTAGTCCCTTTTTTTAATCATTTCTTGTTCTTTTTTTCTGTAAAATCTTGTAATTCCATATATCTACTCCTCATCTTCACTGACTTCCCAAACCTCAGCTTGGTAAGGTTCTCCATCTTCATCGTATCGATTGATATAACCAATATACCTTTCATTTTTTCTTGGTCTATGCTGGTTCCCTTTGATAACCCAAACAGCCCATACTCCGATTAAAACAATTATTATGAATGCTAGTACTACTTCCATTTCAATGCCATCCTTTAAAATTGAACCCACTTATCATTGTCCATAATAAATGGGCTTTAGCTAGACCTTCACCTGTATAGTTTTCGTATTTTTGTATCTAGATATTTGTAACAATCTTCCTTGGTCGCAAATTTGATGGCTTGATAAGGCTCCTCAAAAGTTAACTTTTCGACAAAGAGATAACCGTCCTCGCTTGGCACAAGTATGCCGACATGGCCAATAAAGAGGGATTGACCATCCAAGTCATCATGGACGACTACGGAGAGCATTCTTGCATTTTCATTAAACTTGAATTGAGAAAGGAATTTTTCCATCTTTGCAGCATGCACCTTAACATCTGTCGTTGCTTCGGTCTTGACTCTTGAGAATAAAATATCAAAAGCATCCTTGTCTTCTGCACCAAAGACCTTACCTTTGTCAATTGCATCATTATCGACAAACAAGAGGGAATCATCTTTTTCCAACTTAGGAATTTCGATAGAATTTTTCAATAAACAATAACTGTTAATACGACAGTTGGTACCGACAAAAATCACCCTTTTTAGGGTGTCCCAAAGATTGCTTATCTTTTTCAACATCATAGTCTGTTTTGGTAAATGTAGAAAAAAATCTCCAGTTAAGCCTACTGAACCGACAGTCGCGTTATAATCATTGACAAGGTTGAAAAAAATGCATCGACACTATCTTTATCCAAATGTGCAGCCAAGGCTTTTCCGAACTTCTTCTGCACTCGGTTTGATTGTTCAAATTGCTATAAGTTGCTTTCAGGAAACCTGATTCGACTGTGATTGAGTCACTGAAGTTTTCAGCAGTACTATCAGAAGTCTTTTTGTGTTTGACTACAAGCTACTAAGGTCAAAAGAAGTGTTGAGCAAAAGACCAATAGTCGCTAATCTTTTTAAATTTCATAGGCATTCCTTTTTTTAAATAAAATTGTTGTTTAGAGTGAAAAATCATTATTCTTTCGGTTGAGAATAGACCTCGATATGCTGACCTAGCACCTTGATTTCTACTGGTAGGTCATCAGATTTGTCACCATCAACATCTGTTTCTAATTCAGAATCAGAAGAAATTTTTATATGACTAGCTTTTATATACTCGATATTCTCATTTTACGACGACATCTCCTTTTTAATAAATCAGGGATAACTGACAATTTTAGTAAGGATTGAGGCATCTTTTAAAAATCAAAAATATTAGCATAACCATCCTTGTCTTCATCAAAGATCTTTTTGTCAGCGAAATAGTTGGTAAGGAGAACCAAGACATGGCTGGCTGGGCCAATATAATTTCCATTTTCTGTCTCAACTCTAATATTAAATGCTTGATCTGTAACAACAGACTTCATAGTATTAATCGCATAGGCGAGCATGCCAAACTTTCGTTTTATCTTCTATCCCAACGTTGTGGATGGCCTCTGGCAGTGATCCAATACTAAAAATATAGCCAAAATAGTTTCCATTAGATTTTCCGATATCAATCTTATTCGTAGAATTAAAATCGAGTTCGTCAATGGCACCATCAATATCTTGATTGATTTCTAATAGTTTCGTAATCAGATTCCCAGTTCCTCCTGGAATAATCGCAAGTTTAGGAATGTAGTCTTTTTCCGCGATACCAGAGATTACTTCATTGACAGTCCCATCTCCACCAAAAACAAGAACTGCATCATAATTCTCCCGAGAAGCTTCTGTGGCGAAGTTGGTTGCGTCTTGCGCTTTTTTTGTGTAATTCTGGTATCGACTTGCTCAAAGTATTTTTTTGCCTTACTTTTCTAACTTTTCCTTATAATCTAAAAGCCTTTTCTCCACCAGAGGTTGGATTGATAATCAACATTATTTTTTTGCATTCATTTTCTCCTCAATATCTATTTGCATCTTTAGGGCTATCAATATATCTTTTTTTGATACACTTTATTATATAATGAAATTTCTAAAAAAACAAAAATTGAAAGTAGTAAACTAAAATAGATACTATCCTGAACTGTCTAAGAATTTTTCTTTCAAAATTGAAAAAATAGATTTGTGAAAAAATTTCTATCAAAGCTACAAACTGAAGAAATCATCTCATTCACTCTTTCTTCATATACGACAGTTTTTATTTTACTTTAAAACAAAACCTATGCTTCTATTATTTTTAGCCACAAATGTTGTAAAAAAACTAATATCTTTATAGGGTTTTTAAATCACATACTGCAAGTTCAATCTTTGTCATTTCTTCTAACCAGTTTTTCTTTGCTCTTAAATTCATTTGGTTGTAGACTGTAAAATGTTCGAATCCCCAAATAGTTTTCTAATTTAAGACCAGACAAAGCCAATATTTCCTCAATCGTATAAGTAGAACCACTTGCAAAAGATAGGCTCTCAAAATTTTCACCATTGAGTAAGCTAAATGCTTGGTTGATGTCATTAGCAAAAAAACAACACTTTGTAGAACTTTTTCCAACTTGATTATGCTTGATAATTGAAATCAAAGCCATCATCTTTTAAAAATTCTTTTTGAACTCCAGAAGATAGTCTTTTTCGGTCATTAGGATCTATATATTCTAAAAACATTATGGCAAAGGACAAGATCAAAGGATTTATCCGTAAAAACAGAGCGAGTTGGTCAATACTTCCCCACAATTTTTCATAGGATGTGGAAGAGTTGGCATAGAGCATTTCCTCATTAGGGTTCAACAGAAATAACTTGATTCTTGCGAGAAAGAAATTCACTGACCAAGCCAAATCCAGATCCAAAAATCTAGAATTTTCTTACCTTCCAGATGAGCAAGTTGGGCAAAGGTTATTTCATATTGTATCTTTCCCCAAGGTTGTTTTTAACATATTTCTATAATGTTCAAGATCAGATTTTTTTGCTTGTCATGTCTTACCTCATTAAAACTGATATTTTTTTCTTTACAATCATTTCTTCTAATAATTTACAGTAAACTGCCGGATTTTCAGTGATCTTACAACAGTGGTCATATCCTTGCCAAATATGAAATGTGGCATGAGGATACTTTGTTGGAAGAACTTTTTTTAGCAGCTATCAAGTCGAATTCTTTTGAACCATAAAAGAAAACACAATTTTTTTGTTCCTCTGGCGTAAGGTTAGGCAAAGCTACGAAGGCACAATCATGGGAAATATGTTTGATGCTTTCTTCATCCATAGCAATGAAAAGAATCCGCCATCATCTCTCCTTTTTCTCCATAAAGTGCAACCATCTTACGAACAGCAAAATCTCTATTTCGCAGAGCTTTTCTATGCTTTATTATCAATAAATACCTAGTAAAGACATCAAGCAAGGGCGCATTTGTCCATAAACTAACCCCTTCAAAAACAAGTTTCCCAAACCTGATGTCCTTGTAATTCAATAATTGCAGTAATACAATACCACCCAAGGATGCGCCAAAGGCTAAACACAAGTCTTTTTATATGATGAGCCTTTAGATAATCATAAATCATCTGGCTTTCCTTGAGAGCCGATTCGTAGAGAGCTAGAGATGATTGCCCATGCGCCGACAAATCCGGAATGATATATCTAAACTCTTGCCCCATCTGGTCTGCAATCAGGGACTTCATCCCTTGAGCCGATGATAACATCAGGGTGTGATTAACAATATCGTATCTTTCTGATTAGAATTAAGATCAAGAATGTTCATTTTCCAACACCAGATTTCTTTTCCTTTTTAGCCCTTATCCTTAAAGAACTTATACCATCCATTTATGATTTATTCAGATAAACGCGACAATTATAATATCCTCACTTGAACCCCTTGCTTGTCGAACGTTTCTTTTGACATGTTCAAAATTACTGCTTATGATAGTCGCTTGCTTCAGATTTGGAAACTGTCGCAGTTCTTTAAGACTCACTTCATTTAGATCAAAACCATCATCTTCACCGTCCCACTGAGGAATCAAATTCAGATAAATTTCATTTCCGCCATCCATATAGATTTCTTGGACTTGTTCGGCATATTTCTTAGGGTATAGGAAGATTCATCATATATTCAAGGGGCCGGCTGAATAATCTCCATACTTTCTGTGTCGATGTTCAACTCACTGGCTTCCTCTGCAAAAATCAAAAATATTAAAAAATAGGTTTCAAAAACCTCTAAATCATACATTAAAAACCTGGATAATAGCTAGTTTAAAAATTTATATTGTCAAAGTGTAGCACTTCTCCATCAGTTGTTTTTAACTTGTAACTTTCCCGTTCACGTTTTGATCTCTGGAAAGTAGGAAATAGAAAGTGTGTCTGTGATTGTCTCTGTAATTCCATTAAAATTTAGTTCCATAAGGAGTCCATAAAAATAAGGTTAAAATCCCTACTCTATGCCTATCAGAAAAGAAATAAGGAGATTTTTCCATCTGATAATACCACAGCTTGACATGGGTTGCTTTGGCAATTCTTTCTCTCCAGTCATAGATTTTTACAACATCGCCATAGTAAAGGAAAAACAGTAGAAATCAAATATTCCTCATCAATGTATGTTTTAGATTTTTTTAAATGATTTTTAATCGAGAAAGAATGTTCAAATACAATTCCAGCTTTGTCATAAATGTATTTGATAAACTTATTTATCTCTTTTTGACAACCTGGTCAGGCTTCCCCAATACAACTTCAATATCTTTCAAGGACAAAGGAAAATCTAAGCTAGTTCCGTTGATAATCATTGAATTGTTTTGAAGATTGATTTCAAGTTTTTTTGTGTTTTTCTTAAAAAAATCAAACATATTACTACCTTTTCTTAAGTTTCTTCCAGATAAATTTTTGACCGCTTGGTATTCCTGCTCTTTAGCATAGGCAAACACCTCTGAAGCTCTAATGTAATCAAAAGATATTTTTCCTCTAAATCTTCATCCCAGATCGATTCACTGAAATATTTGATTCTCTTGACATGCTTCATAGAAAATATCAAGGTGAACCTGATAAAACTCTTCATCTTCATTTGGGACTTGCCTTACTAACGATAGTTGAAACAAGGGCTTATCAGATATAGCTGTAAATGTCCCTGTTTCAAATAAAATCATCTCATCCTCAATAGGCTCACGACACAAGTCTTCAAAGATTGCTACCATATCCTCTAAGGGCATCTTATCGGTGATTCTTTCTCTTAAAAAAATTCAAGTGATTGCTTCATATTGCTCCTCTTTCTACATGTTTACCATCAGAAACTGACTAAAAAAATTAAAAGTAACCTATAACTCTAATAATCTCTATAAAGTAGTATATACCTATTGCGATAGCTATCATAATTGCTAGAAACAACTAAACCAATGATAATCCTTGCCCAGATATGCCTTTGTGCCTGTTCATGACAAAAAGCACTAAGAGACGCGAACGATAATCCAAAAAGCTAGAAAGATAGATATGGCCCAAACAAACGGAATAGCTGTCATCCAAGGGTAGGGAAATGGTTGTCCGACTGGATGATTTTTCTAAAAATAAAATAAGTAATAATCGCAACTAGATACAAAAAAATATTCACGATATATAAATATTTAAAAACCTGACGTCTATGAAAGAATACCATCAATCCTAAGACGAAAATCATGATAAGGGGGATGAAAAAGACGCCCCCAAATATAACTGTCATTAAACATAGCTAACTCCTATATCTTATGCAAAATCACTTTCAACTACCAATGCTGCAATTTGCTAATCTGGTCTCCCTTATTCCTGATGATTCCAAAGATATTTTTCTGAATGACACCAGCCAGAAATATAGTCTAGCATTTCTGCAAACCACTCTTTTATCATTCCATCTTGTAAGCTGTCATAGTATGTAAAAAATCTCTCATATACTTGTGTCTCCTTTATACCTAGATAATGGATTTTCCTTAAAAGATCATATCCTAACTCAGCATATTCTTGAAAATTTTCATCTGTAACCTGATTCGAATATTCGATTATTTGAAGAAATAAGCTCTCAAATTCAGTCAACTTTCTCACCTCTGATCTAGCTTTTGACTCCGTAAAATAACTAATCTTAACTTGGAAAAATCCTATTAAAAAATAGAATTCCTACACCCTTTATTATACTACATTAACAGAAAAAAGACTGAACCAGATGGCTTTCAGCTTGGTTTCAGTCTAGATCTTTTTGATAATCGGAATAGCCACTGTAAGGACGTCTATCCCAAAATTAATTCCATGTAAAAGGGTTAATAAATACATATGCTAGGAAGCTATGGAAATCATAAAATCTCCTAAGAACTAACCTGGCTCATCTTTTAATCTAACTTGATAGTTTCAGATAGGATAATTGCCCCAGTACCACTGACATCAAAAAATCCCACATCATGTTTTAAGGCTAACATGAGCATTGTATTATAGGCTGTTTCTGCTTGTGACCATGCAAATCCTGCATAGATAAGATTCTTACCAATACTATAGTCAGTAAAACGACTTTCCAGCTCTTGGTCATTCTCTAAAGCATCATCCATATCAAAGTCACCATTCATAGGAGGAAATAGTTTTATCATGTCCAGAAACCAACTTTTTAGTTTGCTTGAACTAACTTCAATTGAATCATAATCGTGGTCTTCCTTCCACTCCACTTGCTCCTCATACCATTCTAAAAATTCAGCTTTACTAGCTGGTGCGATTAATTTCTCAAATACTACTAAATCATAAGACATAGCTATACCTTTCTCTTTTATTATCATTACGCATATTTTCTCAATATCCTATACAGCTTCTCTCAGCTATGCAAACTTTCAATCATGATTAAAACTAGAGATTGGGGATTGATTTCAAAGCCATCAGCAGTAATTCTGTCATTAAAATACTTGACCGCTTGATCATGATCAAGAAAGCGATTGCTACTAAGATACTGTTCAATCTCATCCAAGAGAAAAGCACTTTCTTTAAAGATTTATATTCAAAACCATTCGCATAATGGATGCTCTTCATCATTCGTTTGAGCTTTAGTTTTAGGATAGCATTCTTTAAGTTTATCCCTTAAAGAAAGAACAAGATCCTCAAAGGATTGACTATCTATATCATCCTCTAACAAACCTGATATTATATTCTTTTCGTACATATCTTCGATTAGTTCTTTCAAAGCCTGTTTCAGGACAAGATTGCTTTCTTCAGAATTTGGTGTCATATAAAATTCTTTATCCATTATCTTTCTCACTAAATATATTAAAAATTATGATTTCCCACAAAAATATTTCAGTAAACTTTTTAAAAGCGAGCATTTTTCAATTTTGCATCTCACATTCTTTAGAAATTTTTCGTGAGTAACTTCTTCAAAATAATCATCCAGATGATGGTAAATTTGTATATCTTCTTCTGAACTATCTTGCAAAACTGCAAATACCTTCACTTTCTCATCATTGACAAATACGAAATTATGTTCACCAAAATAAGCCTGATAACCCTTGTCAACTAAGGTCCAAAGTTCATCTTTTTTTAAACCAAAAATATCTTTTTTTACAAGATAGGTTTTCCCGACTTCCATTTTCATAATGGCCTTTCTCCTTAAGAAACTAGAAAGTGCTAGATGTTTTCTCTTTACTGTTCAATCAGTCTACACAAGCAGTGGCATACACTCAAAAAGGAAACTTTGAGTGACTATTGCATATCTTCCATCGCTTCTTTCACATATCCTTCGACATCTTCAATCTCTACAAACGATAGGATCTAGGTGACATAAGAAGTGCCAATCTTCGGTGTCGCGTTTTTCTGTAGACAATCGCTTCACCGTCTTCACTTCCGAAAAAGCTTCTATCGACTTCATATCCCTTTGCTTTCTAAAGAAAGTCTTTTGCCTTGCGGAAGTTTGCTTCTCTGGCTTCGACATAGGCTTTTCACTTCATCGTTATTAACGACATAGGCATCTACTTTTTGTAGCTCCTTCGATCACTTTTATCGTTTTTACGGGATAGATTCGAAATCTCTTTCCAAATAATGTCCACATTTTCTTCAGGATTAAACGAAAATCTAGATAAAGGGACAATATTTCCATTGAAAGACAATTTCCATATAATCCGGGCAAGATGTTTTTAGGGTTAAAATACTCCACTTCAAACTCATCTTCTGTTTCTAAAGTATATCCAGGGATTTGAGCTACAAAAGGCTTTCCCTCCTCTAAAGAATCAAACACGACTAAATCTTTTGAAAAATCATTTTTGATATAACTCTAATATAATCATGTGATAACCCACCTCAACATTATTACGTTAATGTCAATAGGCATACCTCTTTAACGATTGTCAAATAAGGTTTGCTTAACTTCATATTTTTCTCTTTGTTATGTTTAAATTTTATGCAATAATCTGCTGCCTTTATGACTGCTTCCTCAGAAGCAAACTAGACATAATCAGCTCCATTCATAACCGCAGATTCTGCATCTAGCCTTTACTGGCGAATGTCTCCTAGTATAATTACCGATAATTTCTACATTAGGATTAACAATAGCAATCTTTTTGTTCAAATTCTTCCTGGTTATTTACAAAACTTACATGCGCCAATTTAGTTCCACACTCTGCAACTATCTCCAGAAAGTAAGTTTGCGGAACAGCATCCCATTCAAATCCACATTGCTTATAACGCACCAATAACCTTCTATTTGCATTCTGATAAGTGCCCAGAATTGCAATTGACGGATTCACAACAGACATCCTTCTCGCAAAAATATCATGTGTCATTGCTTTTTGCATTAGAGTATGCATTTTTCAATCTGCTCCCACTCTTCGTCATCAATCTTTTTCATTCAATCCAGAGCTTCACTAAATAATTTTTGTATAAGACTTCTGATAATTGAGTGATTCGCAATATTTAAATCTTCTGCAAATGTATACACATCATTCTCAAAGGTGCTGTCTGTCCCTTAGAATTTTATCATAAATTGTGATAAGCCTGATTACTTTTTCAGAACACAAAAACCCCGTTTTTGCTTATCTCTTTGTATTGATTTCTTATGGAGTACCAGTTACCTGGTTCAATTGCAATTTCAGCGAAGGGATAAAGATATCAAGTTCCATTCCTATTGTCTTTTTATCTCTAGAAAGAACCTTATCTAGTCCAAGTACACTTTGGAAACATAGTAGAATAGCTTGTTTCCATAAAGCTGGTCACTCTTTTGCACACGCTAGAGCACTCATGCCCAGCAAGAATCGAATACGGTTTTGCTTCCCAATCATTTCCACATCGTGAACAGTGTAGTTTATATTTGTATGTCCATTAATATATTCACCATGTACCTCTATAGAATCGTCAACAACTTTTAAGTCTTCTATGAACCGCTCTGTTGTTTTTAATCCCGTTTTCCACTATTATTTATTGCGCCTTTCTTTTGCAGAACATGATGGAGCCTCTCTTTCCTTGGAGCAAACTATATGCTAACGGATTCCATATCTTTCCACAAGTCTTGCATTTGACTTGGACTCGCTCAACGGCCTTGGTATACGTTCAGGATCTCAATATTAAATTTATTTCTTTCATTTCGAGAATAAATTTCTCTGGTGAACGAGTCATTAAAATCACCTACTTTATTAAATCAGTTTTTGTCAAAATCAAATCATCACAGAAATCTGTCCTAACGAGAAGAGCACACGCCTTAACATGTGGTGCTAGTAAACTTCTATATTATAGAACGAAAGGGATAGAGTTAATGTTTAAACTTAAACTTTAGAATGAAAATATTTTTTCTTTTCTTACCCTACAGTATCCGTACAAATTTTATAGGCTTCATCTCATAAAAACTTGTACCTTGCTAAATTCAACAAACTGAAGCTTGTTTGTTTCATTTAGCTTTCTTGGAGATTTCTTTTCTGGCAGTTCCGCATACATACCTTTCAGTAGTTCAGTAATCAAATCCATATCCTCAAATCTGTCGAATGCATACATCAATGTCTTTGAACCCTCATACGGATAACGCAATTCTGAGTCTGCAAGAAGTTTGTCCGATGTCGGCGTTCTCTTTAAAAATAGTTCATTATCGCAAATGTCACCTATCAGCTTACCGTTAAAATATATAAGGTATCCGCCCATCATGGATCTTATGACAATATCACCTGCTGCAGAAAAAATCTCACGAACAAATTCATTAAATTCATTCACTATGATTACCTCCTTCAAAATCAAATATTCCTTACTTTATGGCAAACTCTTTCCCTATTTATCCTCAAAATTTCAGCAATCCATTTTCATCAAATTGAAAATTCGGTCCCCATGAAACTTCCCAATAGTATCCATCTAAATCCGAAAAATATGCGTGATATCCACCCCAAAAAACTTCCTGTGGCTCTTTTACAATTTTTCCACCTGCTTTTCTTACTAATGCAATTACAGTCTCTACATCTTCTTTATAGTTTCAACATTGTCAGGCTAATAGTAATTCCGAAAATCCATTCCCTTTTTGGTGGATTATTTTCATCAATATCTTTTGCTAATTGTTCCAAGAAATAGTTCAAACTTTGTTCCCGGAGTATCAAAAAGCATACTGACGGATTAGTTTTCTCTGCAATCAGTCTTATATCCTAAACCATCTCTATAAAACTTTATTGACCTTTCCATATCTTTCACACCCTAAACAAATACAAGTAATCTTGTTCATCGTTACCTCCTATGAATTCTTGTTTGTCATACAATCAATTTATTTGCCAACTTGTAAACTTGTTGAATCCTCTACTCTTAACATCCCAACTACCAAGTTCTTCTTTAATCAACTCTGGAAATTTTTTCTAATATCCCTCAAAGCATTACCAACTGATTTTTCTAACATATTCACTAGAATCTTCTTTTAT
>BNJT01000341.1_pt1 | contig 18968 bp, 28 predicted proteins | sample 8540491 | NCBI WGS metagenome assembly BNJT01 (sample SAMD00202455, study PRJDB9452) | human saliva metagenome | host: Homo sapiens | reverse complement strand
CCTTACCTCTTTAATGCCAAGGAACTGGACGAGGAGACTGGTATGTACTATTATGGTGCGAGGTACTACGAGCCAAGGTTGAGTCTGTGGATGACTCTGGATCCCTATGGAAGAAAAATCTACCAAGCAGTTCAACGTATAGTTATGCAGCGAACAATCCTATAAGATTTATTGATATGGAGGGAAAGATTCCGTTTGATAAGTCCGTGGCTCATACACGTATTTCCAGCGGATTCGGTATCAGGAAGCACCCAATTACAGGAGAATTGAAGGGACATGGTGGTATAGATTTAGCTACGGCTGGTACAGGACATGATGTGCATGTCTTAGCAGATGGTGTTGTAAAAAGGTTAGGGTGGAATGTGAAAGTAGATTCAAAGGGAAATAAAACGGGATATGGTAGATATGTTATTGTTCAACATTCTGACGGATATGAAACACTTTATGCCCATTTAGATAAGAATGGTGTTGCAGTTTCGGTTGGTGATAAAGTATCTGAAAATGATGTGATTGCAAAAATCTGGAAATACAGGTGGCTCTACCGGCCCTCATCTTCATATAGAAATAAGTAAAGGGAATATTTTGCAAAAAGAGTAATAAAATAGATCCATCCTCTATTCCTGATCTTCAATTGTTATTGCATCCAGATAATAAAAGTATATTATGGAGGTGAACTTTCTCCTGTTACGGTATACGGACATGCACCTACCCCTATGCTATTACAGCCTATATCTTTACCTAAGATAGAGGAAATTAAAATTAATACTCAAGATAAAGAATAACTTATGTATCTAATAGGGGATTTTTCCACCCTATAAGATTATAATACTACAAAAAAATGAAGAACTATATATATATATTCATTATTACGTGTCTTTTTGTCATGTTGTACTTATTTTAAAAATGATGAGAAAAAAAGAATATCACGAAAAAAATAAGGATTTTAAGACTACAAAAAAACTGACAAATGAATCATTTTTCGGACTTTATCACTCAATTTCATAGAGATTCTGTGTTTCAGATACAAAGAGTCGCTCAAGAGGTTACAGGATTTAATTCAGACTACGAAGAATCTTCAATAGAAGATGAAACTGATTCTATAACAAATTTTTTTCTTGGGGAAAAAGGTGATTTAATATATTATTTAAATAGTGCCAACAAAGCAATAAATGATTCGATGTATACAGTATCATATAAATTAGATTCAGAAGATAGTGCAACGGAAAAAATTTATATACCTCAAAGTAGTTGTTTCTACATACTGTCTTTCTCTAAAATCAATGGTCATTGGTATTTGTCTGAATTTGTTTATAATGAAATGTAGTGGAGGGTCGTTTTATTTTTTTATAATAAATCAAGGATTAAGGTTTTGCAAGTTATAGATCTTACATCTAAAATAAATAAAGAAATAAAAGAATCAGGCGGTAATGCATCAGATTGGGAGTTATTGTAATAATCATCTGATTATCAATGTACTTTCCAAAAGATAAAGTAGTGTGGCAGGGATAGCTTCCCTGCCTCTTGCTATATTTGCACCACAAAAACCAAGAGAAAAACGAACATACGAGAACGTTTCGGCACTTTATGCTCCAGATTAGGAGTTGAGTTTCAATGTCCGCATTGCCACTCAAACAATATTATCAAAAAGTGGTAAAAAGTAGTACAGGTAAACAACGCTACCGATGCAAACATTGCCAGAAGCATTTTATCAGCGACTACACATACAAAGCCTATCTTCCTAATATTGATAACTGATCAAAGAGGGATTGGGCAATCACAGCACGATACTAACGTTGGGCATGATGATTTATCAACCTTCATTCTTATTTACTCTCAAGGGATTTTTGTCAGTTGCACTGCTTGCTGTTGCAGTCTGACGAGAACTTGGGAATAGGTTTCAAGTTTTTTTCCAGCATTCGTTGAGCAGTGGCGACAGAATGATTCGCATTGAGGATTTTCACGGCTTCATTGTATAGCACGCCTATCTTATGTGTCAAGGCTACAATTTCGGAGAGTTTCTCCAAGTAAGGATTCTTTAATGGATCTTCCGTGATGACCTTAAAGGTTTCACCCAAAAAGCCTTGCTCGGACAAAGTCGCTCTTTGTCTTTGCTCCCGATTTGCGGTAGAGTCTGATAAGCTTCTGCTGGTCTTCGGAATTAGGTATCCTGATGTGCCATCTGTCCCATCGTGGGCAGGTGGCACATCTGCCGTCTGGCTTCTTTTGTTTCTGCTTTTTCATTGCTTTCTAATCACGACTTTGGAGTGATTTAATCCCTCTTCAGGGCAAGGGGTCTTTAGTGGTACAAATGGCAATTTGTGGTACAAAGACACACCTTGCCAGTATAAAGAAAGAGATAGTTTGTTATGTTCCATAAAGTAACCTTTCTGGGGTGCTTTTGATAGACGAGAGTTCAAAGTTCAAGAAGTAAGTCAAGAGATAAGTTTAGACTAATTTCTTGACTTACTGACTTTATGAGCTGACATATTTTTGACTAAAGTTAATTTTGACTTAGGTCGAAACTAATTTCTTGACCAAAGTCATAACTGACCATTTGACTTAAGTCGCGACTGAGTTCTTAACTTAACTCATAACTTACCTGTTTGCGGTATTGGATTATAATGTCTTTCAAGCATGGCTTGTATGTCGCTCTGCCTGTAGAGTATCTTGCCACCGATTTTGAAATAGGCAATCGTGCCATTGTCCCGATAGTCCTGAAGTGTGCGAGGACTCAACCGTAAAAGTTTGCACACTTCCTCGCCTGTCAGGTAAACCTCTCCACCCAACATCGGACGGGCTGTGGAGCAATAACGCTCCAGTTTCTTCAAAAGTACCCTCCATCAACTGTGCAAACATCTGCATTTGAGGGTCTTGCTGTGTAATGATTTCGTTCTCTGTCATAGTTCATTCTGTGTTTGATTTCATTCATTGTTTGCATTCAGTAACTCTGCGATGTCGCTCTCCTTATAATAGCATTTATGTCCAATGATGGAGAAAGGGTATTTTACCCGTGTCGCGATAGGATTGCAGGGTGCGTTTGCTGATGCCGAGCCTGCGGCATACGGCTTCATTGTCGAGCCATTCGTCCGTTTCGGGCGGATTGCCGATAAGCTGTTCAATACTGTGGATAAAGTCTGCAAATTCGAGCAGTGCCGCTCCCACGCTTTGCGGTCGATGATAATGAGTTTCATTGCTTTCTTTTTTTGTTTTGATTACTTTATTGTTACTCGGCAAACAAACTGTTATGCAGTCCATTGCCGTACTTATCGAGTGCAAAAAGTAAACCCTCGGAAGCACCGCTGCAAGAAATGAGGAAAAAGCAGGGAAATAGAGAGAAAACAAGAGAAAAGACCAAAGGAGAACCATCTGTGTTATTGCGGTAATGAGATGAGGTGCCGACTCGTTCCTTTTTATCACATAGCAATTATTCTTTCAACAGTTCGATAGTTCGACAAATCGATATGTAGAACTATCGATAGATAGTTTTATCGATAGATTATTTTTGACGATATATAGTTTTGACAACAGATAGTTTTGACAACAGATAGTTTTGACAACAGATAGTCATGACAACAAATTGTACAAACAACAGATTGTCCGTATTATCGTCAGTCCTATCTGTTGTTGGTTGTTACGCCTTGCGTCCAAAGAGCCTGAGTATGCCGTATTCTTGTCGTGCCTATACTCTCTACGGTAGCCCAGCCCTGCAAGGTTGGGAGAGATGAATACGACCGCACGAATACAGTAAATGGCAATACCGCCTTGAAACAGAAAAATCCTGCGGTGGAGATTCTTCTCTCCATCCGCAGGACTTGACCTTGTCAGGGCAGATTAGCTGCCGTTGTACCTTTGCACGATAAGAAACGGCATCAGGGACTTTGCGTGTGCCTTTGCTTACAACGCCTTTGGACTTACCCCTCACGTCTGACCGACTATTGGCAAATGATTGCTCTTGGTAAGCAGCACTATCGTGCCTGTGAGTTCGGTGTAAAGACGGTCGTATTGTCCGCTTGCGGCAAATGCGTCCGTCAGTTCGTACCCAGCGAATGTGGCTTGAACAGCCTTGTTCGCCAACAATAAAAGTGAAAGCCTCTCGGGGAGCGGTGCAGGAAGTTCCCTCTCAAACTCGTCCTCCAAGACAGAAACAAGGGTATCGTACTTTGAGAAATGCAGTCCACTGAAAAGCACTTCACTTGCTATTCTTTCTGCTTCTAAATGATTAAAGCCTTGCGCCACGGCATCGCAGTAGGCGGTCAGTGCCATGTCGGCTCTTGCCGTGATAAACTCCATATCACTCATTCTTTCGGGATGATGTTCACTCATATAGCTTTCCAACTTCAATCGAAAAATAGGAAAGTTCCTTTTTTTGCTATTATCTGTTTTTCATACATAAATTTTTGCTGATTTCTAGAATATTGTTGCGTTTTTGCTTTTCGATAGCTTCCGTATAGTCAGAAAAAAAGTCTTACTTTTTATGTTCCTGCAAACGGTTCATGTCCTCTCTGATTTTCAGGTCGGTAATTTTTTTCCATAAATCTGTGTCGTTCCAATGTCGCTGTGTCCGAGCATCTTGCAGAGCGTCTCCATTGCTATACCATTGGAAAGGCAGATGGTCGTGGCGAAAGTATGGCGAGCCATGTGAAAGGTCAAGCCTTTCTCAATTTGGCATATCTGACCAATGTTTATACAGGCGAAAGATGCCTTGCTGACGTTCAATATTGGAAATATCAAATCATCGTGTTGTTTCCCTTTTATATGAATGTCAAGTATCTCCTTTGCGATGGGCAGAAGTGGAATGATGGCTTCTACGTCCGTTTTCTGTCGCTTGATACGTATCTCACAAGTTCCGTCATCATAATGGTGGATATGTTTAGGTGTCAGTCGCAACATATCCACACGAGCCAGTCCCGTAAAGGCACAGAAAATGAAGAGTTGCCTTGCTCGCTCGAACTGCTTGTTTAAGATGGGCGTTTGCAAAATGCGCTTGAGTTCTTCCGTTGTGAGATACCTTCTCGTGCCACGTGGTTTTTTTCCGCCTTAAAATCCACAAACGGGTCTCGGCGGATGTATTTTTTCTGTTGTCCGATGCTGATGAGCTTTCTCAAGAAAATAACCGTCATTTGAATGGTGGCAGGTGATAATCTGCGCTTGCTTTTAAGATAGAAATCCAATTCTTCGACAAAGCCATAGTCCAACCGTGAATAACCAATATCGGACATTCCGTATTTTTTTCCAGCAGGAAGGATACTATGAGCTGCTTGTCATAGATGTAGTTGCGGAAAGTGGATTGGGCGATGGAAATTCCCACACAAGGGCGTTTTTTTCCTCTATGAAACGGTCTGCCTCTTCCATGAGCATTCCATTGCTTTTGTGAATCCTCCGTCAGACAATTTTTTTGAGCAGTTCTGCACTTACATACCCCTTTTGCCAAACCAGCTCATTGTATTTGGTTTGTATCTGTCCTTCCTTTTCTGTCAGTATGCGGTTGATGTTCTTCATCTCATCAGTGTCACCTTTGCATCTGCCATGCTTTGCGTCCCAATTGTTTGGATTGACATCCAATCCCATACTGTATTGTACTTGTTGCCCGTTTATGGTGATTCGCCCCATTATCGGGCATCTGCCGTTCTTCTTCTGTTTGGAACGGTTAATGTAGAACAATGTCTTGAATGTACTGTGTGCCATAAGCTATAATTTTAAGGTGAAAGTGTGTTCTATCCGCTGTTGAATCTTCTGCATATCCTGCCTTATTCTTTCTGAATTGACCGCAGCATACACTTGTGTCGTTCTCAAATTGGTATGTCCCAACATACCGCTTACGGTTTCTATCGGAACACCTGCCGACAGGGTAATGACCGAAGCAAAAGTATGGCGAGCCATGTGAAAGGTCAGAGGGGTTTCCATACCGATACTTCTCTGTATGTGGTGCATCGCATTGTAAACCACGTCTCTTGGGGAACGTCAAACACATATCCCGCACGTCTGCCCCTATATCTTTCCATAATGGTCTTGGCTGGGGAGAGAACTACTACACGAAAAAGGAGTCTTCGTCTTGACACGCTTGCTTTTTAATACATAGCTTTCCTTCTTCAATGATGATGTTTTCCTCTTTGAGATTGCGTATATCTGAAATGGCAAGACCGCTGAAGCAGGAGAACACGAACAAATCACGGACGACACGATATTTCTCCCATTTGATGGGCAGGTCGATAATCTTTTGCAGGTCGTCCTGCGTGATGTTTCTCGGCGTTCCTTTCGTCTTTTTCGTAACTGTAACCAATGAACGGATACATGTCTATCATGCCATTTTTTTGACAGCCTTGTTCACAACTGCCTTCAATGCAGCCAAGGCACTGCATATACTGCCACGTTTCAGTTTTCGGTCTATTGTCAGAAAGTATTCATAGCCTTCTATAAAGGAAATATCCAGCTCCATGAGCGGAATATCACTTAACTTGTATTTCCTACGCACATACTCCCGAAGAAGAGTTTGCTGATAGGTACGCAGCTCCAGTGTTTTCATTGCCCGGTCTATGCCCACTCTTTCATGAATCTGTGTGAGGTACTCAGCATAGCACTCTAAAAGCATTGCGCTTTGACAAAGCTGTCCCTGATAGGCATTGCGCACATCCGTAGCCGTGAATGACTCTCCACTTTCGCAAAGTTCCCGATAGCGTGCATGAATGAGTGCAGTGCATTCATTCAAATACCGGTTGATAGAATTTGCGATGGCACTCTTGCCGAGAAGACGTTGCTTTCTGCTATCCCAAAGAGATAATGGGACTTTCTTTTTGGCGGAAAAAGGCGGAATGCTTCCTGCCCAGTTCTATCCGTCCGATAAGCGGCACCATGCCTTTTTTGTCCGCTCGTTTAGCCTGTGTGAAAAACGAGACTTTCAGTTTGTTTTCTTTCATTTTTCTGTCGTTTTTTTCTAATTTCCTTTGCTTGCAAAGGTACATACGAACAAGAGTTCTTGAGCTATGCAGAAAAATGAAAGATGAGGAATAAAAACCTATGCCACAGTTGTTTATATTCAATTCGTAACCCCTTTTTACTTTGTGCCCTATGGGTTACGAGTTGGTAACGGAACTATTGCCGTTTTTCGCTCAATCTTGCCATATCACAAAATGCAGAAAAGTGCATAAGTTGTTATTGTTCAGGTGTTTCCGTTCGTGTTTGCCCTTTCTTCTTTCATTGTCATTATTCTATGAACTATCCCACTAAAGGCAGCCTTCCTCCTATCTCTCTAAAGAGGGAAAAGCAACCAGTACTGGTCACCTCTCCAACCACTACTGGTCGCTATTAGTGACCAGTACTACTTCGTCGTGTGACCAGTACTGGTCCGACTGCCGACCAGTACTGCTCGTTTTCACTACCCATAGAGGCGCCCCGCTGCTGGCTATACGTAGCCAAGCAGCGGGGCGCTATATAATCAGCCTCCTCCCTACTCCTATTTTATTCGGAGCAGGGAGGAGACTATACTTATTGGAGAGAGCTAATTACTTAGCGAGCTCCAGGAGCTTAGCGATGATCTTCTTGAGCTTAGCGATTGACTCTTCCAGATCCTTCAGGTCTTGATCAGCTGCATCCTTCACCTGCTTAGCTGCAGTAACGACGACATCAAGTTCCTTCGCCTTTGCTTCGAGAGCAATACGCTGCTTGCTGATTTCAGCGAGCTGAGCATTCAGCACCTTGATTTCTGCGATCTTATCCTGAATCTTCTTCTCGAGCTTGCTCTTCTCTACACGGATCTTATCCTCAGCCTCCTGAGCCTTAGCTGCAGCCTGAGCTTCTGCGAATCGAGCATCACGAAGCGCCTTATCAGCATCCTCGACAGCCTTCTTATTCTTTGCTTCTTCAGCCTTAGCTTCCTTGCCGAGTGCAATGGTCTTCTCTGCAAGAGGACGGAAAGCATCAAGAGCCTTCTGAGCCTGATCGATGGCATGCTTGTCACCGGAAGCCTTTTGCATCCTCGAGAGCCTTCTTTTGCACCTCTAACTGCTTGGCTGCTGCCTCTGCATCCTTCTGCTGCTCTGCAAGGCGATTTGCGTTCTCAGACTGGATGCTTTTTTTGCAGTCTCAAGACTCTTGGCGGCACCTTCACGAGTAGCGATAGCCTTCTGGTACTCCTTCTTGAGAGCTTCAACTGGAGCAAGGAGGGTCTTCAGCTGGGCTTCAAGCTCTTCCTGCTGCTTCTTGAGAGGCTCAACTTCGGCACTAGTCTTAGCCTTTTCCTGAGCCTGAAGCTTTGCGATCTCAGCCTTAACCTTGTTCAGCTCAGCGAGCTTACTATTGTAGTCATCAGTCTTGCCCTTAGCATATTCTGTAGCGATCTTTGTCTGACGCTCCAGTGCCTTCAGTGCATCATTTGCAGCAGCAGCCTGCTCCTTTAGAGAGAGCTTTAGCTCAGCAAGTGCTGCCTGGCTCTTAGCCAACTCAGCCTGCTTGATCTCAAGCTGCTTAGTTTACTTCTACGAGCTTCTTCTCAGCATCGAGCTTCTCACGACGGAGCTGAGCAAGCTCTTCCTTAAGGTTAGCAAGTTCTTTCTTAGCCTCTTCCAGCTCCTTACGGACGGTAGCGAGATCGGTCTCGTAGCGTTGTGTGCATCGACTTCAGCCTGCTTACCTTCTTCAAGAAGCTTATTTTCTTCTGCGAGCTTAGCGATACGAGCTTGCAGCTCCTTGTTCGCAGCCTCAGCCTTCTCAGCACGAGCTATAGCCAGCTCGTGAGCCGTCTTCTCGGCTTCAAGCTTTGCCGTAGCTTCAGCAAGCTTTGCAGCAGCTTCCTGCTCCTTGCCTTGTGCTGCCTTGACTTGCTCACCGAGAGTCACGATACGCTCATTGAGAGCTCTTCTGATCGGCTTCGAGCTTGGTGATCTTCTCCTGAGCAGCCTTAAGATCTGCAAGGCTCTTTTGCATGCGTAGCCTGGAGATCGCTCAGACTCTTCTTACCTTCGGCAATCTGTCGCTCGTAAGGCGTAAGGTCTACATCATTCTTCTTACAAGAAGTAACTGAGGTTCCGAGGATAAGCAATCCAAGGAGTAGCGCTGGTGTAAATGTTTTCTTCATATCCAACACGGTTTAAATGTTATTAATAGAATGCCAAGCATTGACATCCAGCAACAAATATAGAAGCCTAAATCTTCGCGCTTATCTCCCTGTCAACTGTGCACTTAATCAATAGACAAACATCCATTTTTGTCCGCTATTTATCTCGCAATTCGATAGCCGCACATTTATGTGAAGGAAAAAAATGTTCCTTAATTCTTCCCACTGAGTCTTGAGGGCTCGACTCGGGCATCAGCTGATACCGCTGGATAAAGAGCCTCAGCGTCGGGATACTAACACCGAGACTCTGTGCAATAGCACTCTTCGTCTTTCCCAAAGCAAGCAAACGGCAAATCTCTGCTTCACATCCAGACAGCTTCAGGTGCTTACCCTGGCTTCCTCTTGGTCTACCAAGCCTTTCTCCCCTGAGCTCGAAGTCGAGCAAGGGCATCCCGAGTACGCTGAGCGATCAGCTTCCGTCTCGATTTCCGCCGAGAGAGCAAAGGCAAAAGCAAGTACCTTACTTGTCACATCCTCTCCCAGGCGGTAGCCATCCTTGACCGTCCAAACAGTACACCGCCGCTGCATACATAGACTGAGGATATCCATAACCATGAAAGAGGCTACGTCCCCAGACGACTAAGTTCGCTACACAGGATCATATCTCCTTCACCAACCTGGTCAAGCAATGCCCCCAGCTCGCGTTCTTGATAATTGCGCCCGCCAGAAACAGTCTCTTCTATCCAGCGGTCAATATGAAGTAGTTCATGCATAGCAAAAACGCTGAAGTTCGTAACGCTGGTTCTCCGTCGTCTGCTTGTCACTGCTGACTCGTATATATGCGTATATCATGAGCTCAATATCAATTATAGTGAGTACCTAATGTATAAAGAACCCCTATACTGCGACAACGACATCACAATATAATATAGGGATACACTTAGAAGGAAAGAGATGCGAGAAAGTCGCCAAGCATCCAGAAGTATTCCTCGATAATAGGCAGGATATACGATCGAGGCGGTGACCAGCTGATAGCTGAGTCACCGCCTCGCGATGGGTGAGAATAACGATATCGACAGCAGAAGCGAGTACGCACATTCAGGAAAGATCACCTAACTCATCTCTTACGTACATACTACACTAACTATACTAAAGCCCATTTTCAGAACTCCAGAAAGGAGGGTTCCAGCCGCACCTTCCGGTACGGCTACCTTGTTACGACTTAGCCCCAGTCACCTGTATTACCCCTAGGCCGACCCTCGCGGTTACGGACTTTAGGTACTCCAGACTCCCATGGCTTGACGGGCGGTGTGTACAAGGCCCGGGAACGTATTCACCGCGCCATGGCTGATGCGCGATTACTAGCGAATCCAGCTTCACGGAGTCGAGTTGCAGACCTCGATCCGAACTGTGATAAGGTTTAGAGATTCGCATCCCTGTCGCCAGGTAGCTGCCCTTTGTCCTTACCATTGTAACACGTGTGTCGCCCCGGATGTAAGGGGCCGTGCTGATTTGACGTCATCCCCACCTTCCTCACGCCTTACGACGGCAGTCTCTACGGAGTTCCCAGCATCACCTGATGGCAACCGTAGACAGGGGTTGCGCTCGTTATGGCACTTAAGCCGACACCTCACGGCACGAGCTGACGACAACCATGCAGCACCTACATAGATGTCCCTGAAGGAAAACTCCCTTTCAGGAGCGGTCATCTACATTTCAATCCCGGGTAAGGTTCCTCGCGTATCATCGAATTAAACCACATGTTCCTCCGCTTGTGCGGGCCCCCGTCAATTCCTTTTGAGTTTCACCGTTGCCGGCGTACTCCCCAGGTGGATAACTTAACGCTTTCGCTTAGGAGCATACTGTATATCGCATACGCCCAGTTATCATCGTTTACTGCGTGGACTACCAGGGTATCTAATCCTGTTTGATACCCACGCTTTCGTGCTTCAGCGTCAGTTGTACCTTAGTAAGCTGCCTTCGCAATCGGAGTTCTGCGTGATATCTATGCATTCCACCGCTACACCACGCATTCCGCCTACCTCATCTACACTCAAGCCCGCCAGTATCAATGGCAATTTAGGAGTTAAGCTCCTAGATTTCACTGCTGACTTAACAGGCCGCCTACGCACCCTTTAAACCCAATAAATCCGGATAACGCTCGCATCCTCCGTATTACCGCGGCTGCTGGCACGGAGTTAGCCGATGCTTATTCATACGGTACATGCAGGGAGCCACACGTGGCTCTTGTTATTCCTGCATAAAAGAAGTTTACAATCCATAAGACAGTCATCCTTCACGCGACTTGGCTGGTTCAGGCCTCGCCCATTGACCAATATTCCTCACTGCTGCCTCCCGTAGGAGTCTGGTCCGTGTCTCAGTACCAGTGTGGGGGTTCAACCTCTCAGTTCCCCTACCCATCGTCGCCTTGGTGAGCCGTTACCTCACCAACTAGCTAATGGGACGCATGCCTATCTCACAGCGAAGTTCATTTCCTCTACATTGGATGCCCAACATAGAGTGTACGCGGTATTAGTCCGTCTTTCGACGGGTTATCCCCCTCTGTGAGGCAAGTTGCATACGCGTTACGCACCCGTGCGCCGGTCGCCATCAGTCTTAGCAAGCTAAGACCATGCTGCCCCTCGACTTGCATGTGTTAAGCCTATCGCTAGCGTTCATCCTGAGCCAGGATCAAACTCTTCATTGTCAATATTTTTATTGTACTTTGTTCTGTTTGTCTTGCTCTAAAAATGATTCTTGCTTCAGATTTATTAGTGTATCTCTACCTAAGTAAAGGTCGTAATTGACGGTTAGGTCTTCATTTCCCTAAACGTTTGTTACTACACTTCTGTTTGTCAATATCAATTATCTCAAAGATCTCTTAAAAGTCAAACATCCCTGCGTCGCCGCGAGGCTGTTCGTTTCTTTTGCGAGTGCAAAGGTAGGGAAAAAAATCACCCAAACTTCCAAATAAGCACGCAAATTCATACGACGACAAGGCAATTTTTCCGACCAATTGCGCGCGTACATTATATATACTCATACCACGAAGCAGGTGAGATATTTCTTCCTCCCAATACACCCTCACTCTACACCCTAAGCAGAGGACGGAGCATACACGGCGAGGCCTTCAACCGCCGATCTCTACAGATAGGGATAGCGACCCTATATTGGTCAGTGAGTCGACCTATATAGGTCCGCGTGACGACCCTATACTGGTCCGAGAAGTAACCTATATAGGTCAACCCAACGACCAATATAGGTTCACACCACCCTCATATAGATGCACCCTGCAGATAAAGCAGGGAGCACACAGCACATCGGCTGTATGCTCCCTGCTTATATGGTGTAGGACTTGGCTTCGCTTAGACGAGGTCTTGGCCAGGGCGGAGACGAAGCATCTCCTTGGGGACGGCTTGGCAGATCACCTCGCTCAGGCGGTCGACGACGGCGTGACGCACGTAGTCGCGGTGGTGCACCAGCGTGATGCAGCGTGCAGGACGAGGCAGCGCAAAGGGGCGGATGAGTTCGCTCTGCTCGGCGCTCAGCGTCTTCGCCGCCAGCTCAGGCACGAACGTCACGCCATTGCCCTGCTCAACGAAGTGCATAAACGTCTCCAGGCTCCCCACGGCTATAACTGAAGCGCTGATTGGGGGCATTCTTCAAGTGGCAGAACTTCACGAGCTGGTCGCGGAAGCAGTGCCCTTCGTCCAAGAGCCAAAGCTGGTAGCGACCGACTTCGGCCGAGCGGATGGACGTCTCCTCGAAAAAGCTCGGAGCGACGAGGTACGTAGCCGAGGAATTCCTCGAAGAAGAGCTGACGATCAACGAGCAGCTCATCTTCCGATGCCGAGGCGATCAGCGCGACATCGATCTGCCCTGAGAGCAGGCTGGCGACGCACTCGCTGGTCTTGAGCTCCGTGATCGTGATCTTCAGATCGGGGAGATGCTTGCGCAGCAGCGGCAGGACGAGCGGCAGGAGATAGGGTGCGATAGTCGGCAAGACGCCGAGGCGAAGCGCCCCCGTGAGGGCCTCTTGCTCCTCGCGAATGACCTCCTTGACCTGTGCGACCTGTAGGAGGATAATCGCGGCTTGATCGAGGATGCGACGTCTGACCGCCGTCGGGATGATGGGCTGGTGGCTACGGTCGAAGATCTTGACGCCGAGCTCATCCTCGAGCTTCTGGATCATCGTGCTGAGCGTCGGCTGGGTGACTTGACAAAAGTCGGCGGCCCGCCCGAAGTGGCGGAACTTATCCAAGGCCTGTATATACTGAGCTGCTGTATATTCATGGGTGGAGAGATATGGTGATTATCGAAAGGGCTTTACTTAGCGGTCAGTTCGGCAAAGAGAGCTTCCCACTGCTTCATGACATTATCGAGGGAGAAGCGCTGGGAGTTGATCTTTGCAGCTTGCCCCATCTGACGACGGAGGTCTTCATCCTCAATAAGCGTCCTCAGGCGTGCAGCGAAGGTCTTCTGATCCCCTGGCTCCACAAGAAAGCCATCCTTACCCTCCGTGATAATATCACGGACTCGCAGGGGCAAGCATAAGAAACAAGGGGAAGGCCCATCGACTCCGCCTCGACGAGGACCAAGCCAAAACCCTCAAAAAGCGGAAGTCATCGTGAAGATGGAAGAGGAGAGGTAATGCTCCTGGACATTATTAGTGAAGGGACAAAGCTCAAACTGATCCTCAAGATCATACTCTTTCACCTTCTGCAGGATGCGAGTATTGGTATAACCCTCACCAACAATACGGAGCTTCCAGTCGGGATAGTCCTTTGCTATCAGCGCCCAAATATCGACAAGCTCAGTGAAGTTCTTCTCGTTACTCAAACGACCAATCCCCAGGACGACCTTCCCAGACAAGTCACTCTCGCCATTGGCCACAAAAGTAAGGGGATTGGGAATAGCCACCGTCGTTGGGCAATGCGAGCAATAGGACTTATCCTCTTCCGTAAGAACAACCAGACGATCAAACCTCCGATCATGGCGCCCCTGCTTATAGGTCATTAAATTCCCCCACACAGTACGCAACCAATACTTGAAGCGAATAAGCGGCGTCACATGCCCCAATTGCTTTTAGAAAAAAGAGGGTAAATCGCTACATTTTGATGTCGATAGGGAGTGATGCTCCACAATCTTCTTACTATCATCCTTGAGCTGATAGAGGAAGGCCCCCTCATGCCAGCCTGCAGCTATAGCGATATCCGGACGAATCTCTGAGAAGAGCTTCTCCAACTTTTCCTTATGCTTGCGATACTTTGGCTTATTACGACGATACACTGTGAAGCGAGAGAGGACACCTGGCTCATCATAGCAAAGCCCCAAATCGATATGCTTGATACTCGGGTGTAATGGATAGTAAGGTGGACGACCTGCATGACCCGTTGTCACGAGGTACACCTCATACCCGTGCTCTGCCAACCAATTAGCCTTAACCGTCGTGACACGCCTCGATACCACCAGTAGAGTAGGTACCAAAGAGACAATAAGCAATCTTCATATCTAAATCTATATTTACAATTCCACCCCTATCGATTCTTTTCCTTCGACTCAAGAAGTGAGGTAAACAGCGAATGCCATCGCTCCATTACTCGGCTCGGGGTATATAAGTCAGCTGTCTCCCGGGCGTTCATTCCCATCTTCTTACGGAGATCAGCATTCTCAATCAGCACTCTAAGCCGATCAGCAAATGCATCTTTATCCTTCATCTCTACCACGAAGCCATTGACTCCATCTTGGATAATATCCCGAGGGCCACATGGGCAGGCGTAAGAAAGCAGAGGAAGCCCAGCAGTAATCGATTCCAGCATAAAGAGGGGGAAGCCTTCGTAAGCAGAAGTAGATACAGAAATAGATGCGTTTAGGTAATATGGTGCTACATTTTTCGTATCACCAAGGAGCTCAACCTGGGACCCTATACCCAAATCTTTGATCTGAGCCTCAAGGCTCTCTTTCATATAGCCCCCACCCAAGATTTGAAGCTTCCAGTCTGGGTAGTCCTTTGCCATCTTGCCCCAGATAGAAATCATCTCACCAAAATTCTTTTGACGGAACCAAGCGTCCGACTCCAAGGATAACTGGAGCATCCAACGAAGCAGTAGAATCAAATTCCATTGGGCGAGGATTAGGGATCACCTCGGTGTGTCGGTGCCATTTAAAGCCCTGACGATCCTCCTCCGTGAGAAGCACAAGCACATCATAGTGCCTATCATGCCAGCTATATTTAGCCGTCATCAAACGTCCCCAAAGCATTCGCAGCTGGAAACTCAGCTTTGTCTTAAGACTCGGATTAGGGATAGCATCCAGCACCGAACTATAGATATAGACATTCCAGTACTTAGCAGAGTGATGCTCGATGATCTTCAAGCTACCATCTTTAATCTTATAGGCAAACTTATTCTCATGGTAACCTGGGACAATCGTGATGTCTGGGCGAATATCCATGAGGAGACGCTCCAAGCGCTTGCGATGCAAACGCCCCTTTTTTTCACACTCTCCCAGTATGCCTTAATTCTGGGCAAGTGCTCATATAAGTCATGGCGTATATCAAGATCGACATGCTTCACTCTGGGATCTATCTCATAGAAGAAATCTCGCCCTGCCTGGCTCGAGGTAATCAAGTACACCTCATAGCCTATCGAAGCAAAGTAGTTAATCTTGGACGCCGTTATACGCTCCAGGCCGCCGGGCTTGTATATACCGAGCAGGCAATAAGCAAGCTTTTATGGGAGTCGACATAATAGTAAGTATCGTTATTATTTATCCTGCAAATAAGACTGTGGGATGAGTCGCCACCCACGTTCTTTATAGATTTGACTCATCATCTCTGCTCCATAGTCATTCAGATGATGTATATCTGCCATAACCGGCATCCCCTCATACAAGAGGGTGGGCGGAATCAAGTCAGCCAAATTCACCCAAACAACCTGAGGGTAGCGAGCCTGCACATACTGCTGCACTCGCTCCGCATTCCCCTTTGTCTCTACATAGAAATCTCCATTCAGCTCTTCGGGAGTAAAGCGATCGGGGTCCGGATCTAAGATACCACGATAGACAAGATAGCTCTCCCGCACACGAGACTGAGCTCGGCCATAGCAAGAATAGGTCATTATCACATGCTTTCCTGCAGCCAACAGCTGCTGCAAGGTCCGATCAATAGCTGGCAGAAAGTTCGGATCGAGAGGATAAGCAGTGCTCCCCCAGAGGCTAGCTAAGATGACGACGTCATACTGCATATATGCCCGAGCCAAAGAGTCATTACGAAGCTTCCCTTTACCCATATTAAGGGTAGGGTCATAATCATAGCCAAACAAGAAAGGCTCACTAGCTACTCCGGAAGCATAAGCACCCCAGCCCTCACGCTTACCGACCAAGTCAAAAAAAATCGGAAGAGATGCATTGCATGTGAATCACCTGCGATCAACACCTTAGGGGGCACAGGTGCCCCCAGCGTCGTCTCAACCTGAAGGTGATTCTTGCTCGAATAGCGTACATACTGGTCTGGGAACGGGATCTCAAACAAGTGAGTACAGCTAAAGAAGAGAACAACTATCCCTGGGACAACGTAATAATATCCGAGAGCCTGTTTAATTGAGACAGACTTATGCCGCAGGGGTTGCTCTATACAATAATAACTAATGAGGGACAAAGCAAAGATTAGAGGCGTTGCCAATAAGACAAACCGCATAGACAATGTAGATCCTACATAGTACCTCAAGAATGCAAGGACGACCCAATGCCATAGATACAGAGAGTAGGAGATCTTCCCTGATCCACACAATAGGCGCCCATGAGAGAAGTCGAGAAAGCCAATACTTCTGTCGATTAGCCCAAATGAGAACCGCCACAGCTCCGCATGGTAGTATAGCAAGGGGACCAGGAAACTTTCGCCCGACAAAGAAATCATCCAAGAAGAAGCACACTATCAAGAGAACAACAGCAAGTGTTCCCAGCCAAGGGAGTAGTGCTCGATCTCGCTTATGGGGAGCGTCACACAAAGCAATAGCCAAGAAGCTACCGACCATCAGCTCTCCAAAGCGAATATAAGGAAGGTAGTATCGCTCCCAATTGAGGCCAAAGTCTTTAAGAGGCAAGAAAGAGCTCATCAGCAACCCCCCTCCTATGACAGCTACCGAGTAAAGGAGCCGAGTACGCAGGGATTCCTCACTGGCACACCTCCTCCTCCAAAAAGCGATCAGAAGAGAAAGTAAAATGGGGAAGAGAAAAATAAAACTGCTCCTCCACTGAAAGAGACCAGATATGCAGTAATGGATTCTCCTCTGAAGACGGATCAAAGTAACCCACTCCTTGACTGTAGTAAATATTTGCCCCAAAAAAGAGCGAAGCAATAGCCGATCTCTGAACATGAGGCAAATCCTCTGGCACAAAGAATATATAGGCCAAAAAGGAGAGAGGTAATTACGACAGCAAAGAAAGCTGGTAGGATACGCCGAATGCGCCTCAGATAAAAATTGTCCGTAGGAAAAAGCGATTATCTCGAATTTCTATATAGAATCGTGCTAATCAAATAGCCAGAAAGGACAAAGAAGATATCCACGCCCAAGAACCCCTGAGGGCATCCAAGGAGCATGAAGATGGAAGATGAACACCGACAAGACTGCGATAGCACGCAGCCCATCGAGATCAGCTCTATAGGAAGAAGTAGATAGCTGATTCGCCATAAGCTATACCTTTTATTATCTATTTACAAAGCAAAGATACAGATAAATCAAGGGGAAGAGGCCTCATTACTTTAATCGGCCAACGAGAGCACTCTCAATCCAGCCAATCACTGGTGCAAGCAACAACTTCCAGACCTGCTTTCGTACCTGATCAATAAGTGTTGTAGCCAAATAAACGCCCAACACTAAAGCCATTAAGAGGAGGAGACTAACAGGCTTCGCATAGTGGTCACCTATATAATTCGCAAGTGCCCCATAGTGATCACGTGTCAAATACTCCTCATGCAGGAGGTAGACGGAGAAGGAGGAAGCTGCGAGCCAATTAATCCAGCGGATATGCCCCAGCTTAATCTTGCTAAAGAAGAGGAGGAGCGAGAGCGAGGCAACAATACACAGGGGCGAGGTATAGCTAACGAGTCGGTCAACAAGAGCATCATCCCCCACCAAGGGACGCCCCATACCCCAGAAAAGGACGAGGGCAAGCAATGCGGATAGAGCGGTTGACCCCAGGAATATCAGAAGGTCATATCGTGGAGCCAGCTCACACCAGCGACCACCATGAAGTCGCACGTAGCGAGCTAAAAGATACAGCCCAATGAAGGCTAAGACAGAGTATCCTCTCTGCAGCTCAGATGATGCGCTCATCCACCACTCCATGCCACAGGCAAAGAAATAGTAAACAGCAAGGAACAGCCCGAACTCACGCTTCGTAGCGCTCTCCACATAGCGGTTCAGCACAGGAGCTAGGAGTACCAGCCACACATAGCTACCAAAGAACCAATAGACTTTCATAGGCTTGAGGTGCATCGACAGCTCTCCCAGAGAGAAGTCCGCTTGCTTCGTTAGCACCCAGAACGCATACATCCCGACAGAATAGAAGATCCCCTGAAAGAAGAGGGAGACGACTGAGTTCACCCTGAGGCCGAATGGCAAAGTAGCCTGAAATCAGGACGAATATATCAACCCCCGTAAGATTAATCATACGAATCCAAGACCACAGCATAGCATAAATTGGCTGCTCCCCAAGAACCGTAGCGCTAGGCAAGCCTGCATTTTCACGATTCAGATGAAGAAACATAATAAAGAGCATCGCTACGATACGTAGCAGCTCTATATTCGATGAGCGCTGAGCCCGTGCGAGCGCAGAAGTTGTGGAGGACGTACTCATAGATGAGAAAGAAAGAGGATAGAGGGAAAAAAACAAAAAGAGGTATCACACGCTACTGCGT
>BNJT01001128.1_pt1 | contig 18975 bp, 23 predicted proteins | sample 8540491 | NCBI WGS metagenome assembly BNJT01 (sample SAMD00202455, study PRJDB9452) | human saliva metagenome | host: Homo sapiens | reverse complement strand
TACTCATTTGAACTGTTCTCTTTTTGAAATAATTCTATGATCCATGGGCTAAAAACTCTAGCTTAGAAAAATCTGTCTTTTTACAAAGCTTCCAATTCATAAAGTTCAGCAATAATTCCAGCGACTTTTTTTATGTCTCCCAGCATGCCACGCATTTCAAAGTCAGCCAGGACTGGAAAACCAAAGCGTTGACTGTATTGCTTTTGCAGTTAAACAGTATTGGTTATTGAAGTTTCGATTCCCTGATCCTACAACACCAAAACACTTACTAGCATTGTCACCGTAAGCGATAAAATCACCTACAGGAGTCGTTAAGATTTCTACATCTCCATTGTCAACACCATTGCCACCTTCTAGGTAAGTCGGTAGAAAAGCCACATATGGGTTGGTCATATCAAAGAAGTCTTCTCCTTCCTTGACCAAGTCTTTAATATGAATTTTTTCCACATCAATATTCGCATACTGCTCTAACAAATAAGCTTTCAAACGTGTTACGAAACTCTCCGTGTTCCCGCTCAGACTGATATAAACTAAGGAAATTTTTTTCATCTTTTCCTCCCTCTTTCTCGAATCCAAAAAAATAACTATCAAGATTGTATCTTGATAGTTATCCTTTGTCAACTCTTAAGCGAGTTCTTCCTCTTGAGATTCTGTTAATTCCTTTTGCTGACGCCATATTTTATAGAAGACGATTGCTAGGAAAATAACATTGAGTACAATCCCAAAAATAGCAGAACCTTTAACACCTAGTTCAGCCCCCATACGAACATTAGGGTCTGTAAAAAGTAAAAGTGCATCTTGGACTCCTACAAAGTTGTAAATAGAACCAAGAATAGCTAGCAAGACGTAACTGATATAGGTATAATTGGCCAACTGAATATTTTTACGTACGAGGAAAATCAAAGCAACAACAACTAGAATAGCTGATAAGATAACTAAGATAATGTTGATAATTGAATGACTATGTTCAGCTGCTTTAATCGTGTAGGCAATCAATTCCTTAGCATAAGTAGCATCTACACCTGATGTCTCAATATTACCCATACTTTCTGCAGTAGGTACTGGAGAGATGATCCCAAATAGTGACATTGCTGAGAGTAAGGCTGAAAAAATCAGTAATACCCATAGATAGATTGGTTTCTTTTTCATAAAAGTAACCTCCTCATATTTTTTAAACTTATTATAGCATATTTTAAAATGGATAACAAAAGTTAGAGGGTTACATCAATCTGCTTGCGGTAAGCCTTAGGAGATTTTCCACATAGTTTTCGAAAGACCTTGTAGAAATAGCCTACATTACTATAACCAACCGTATAGCAAATATCCTCAATACTATCGTTTGTAGACAGCAAGAGTTGCTGGGCAGCCTGATGCGTTGCTTATTGAGAAGCTCAGCAAAGGTTGAATTGGTTTCCTTCTTGATTAACTGACCTAAATACACAGGATTGATAAAAAGATCCTTGCTGATATCCTTGAGAGAAAGCTCTTTTTTATAGTCTCTACCAATAACTTCAAGTACACTGACGACATTTTCATTCATACGATATTGACCAAAGAAGGACGTCAAGGTTTCCTTGGTATAAGCCACTAAATCTTCAAAGTTTGTAATGGCATGAATTCTTTTGACAATATCTGTCATATCATCTGCTTTCAAATGCTCAAAGAGATGGAAAACATCCATCACAAACTGAGTAAAGAGTTGCTTGGTAATGGACACCCTCGGTGTGTTTTCCAACACAATCTTCTCAAGCAAATTCAACTCTTCGATAATCTGCTGAAGATTTCCTTGGATAATAACTCGATAGATGGGTTCATAATAAGAAAAGAGACTTTCAGATTGATCGAGGTTCACAGTTCCATAGAAGAGGGCTTTTTCAACATCAAATTTCCATTTTTCAAAGTTGGCCTGATAAGGTAACTCAAAAGGCATAACGAGTAAACCGTCGAATTTCTGAGCTGCAATCACAATCTGCCAGTCCTGACCTAGAACATAGTAAGGGATGACAAAATCCCCTTGTTTTTCTTGGGAAAGGCCAATCCACCAGTTTTCTTTTTGAGATAGGTGTGCTTTAAATGCTTCGTTGTCTAACTTTTGACTTAACATTTCTGGTTCATGCACTTTCTCACGAAGTTGACCAAGGATTTTCTCAAGTAAATGCTCCAGTTCAACCTTATCAACTGGTTTGACAAGGTAGTCTACAACATTGAGGTTCATGGCTTTCTTGACATAATCAAATTCTTGATAACCTGAGAGGAGGATATAGTACGCCTCTGGCAAGAGTTCCTTCATTTCCCCAATCATTTCAAGTCCTGTCTTGTCAGGCATGTTGACATCAGAAATGACGATGTCTACGGGATGCTCTCGAACATAGTCCAAAGCCTCGTCAGCATGGTTGGCTGTTGCGACAACTTCCATATCCCATTTTTCAAAAGGAATCAAACGCTTGAGTCCTTCCGTAATCATGTACTCATCGTCTACTAATAGTACTTTATACATGTTTATCCTTTCTCTTCGTCCTGAATGGTGATTCTATATTGAACACCCATCTTTTCGGTAGATTCTACACTAATGTTATATCGGTCTCCAAAGTAGAGCACAAAGCGTTCGTGGATATTCACAATCCCAATAGACTGTCGCTGCCCCTTATAATCTGCTGTGTGTTCAAAGGTTCTTTGAGCCAGTTTAGCTTGAATTTCTGCTAGTTTTTCAGCAGACATCCCACGGCCATTATCGGTTACCAAGATTTCGACATAGCCATCTTTTTTCAAAGCCTTGATACTGATAACATTATCTGTTCTTTTGTGATCAACTCCATGGGCAAAATAATTTTCCACTAAAGGTTGGAGGGTGAACTTTGGAATACGCATTTCTTCCAATTCAGGATCAATTTTAAATCCATAGGCAATGGATTTTGGATAGCGAACCATACAGAGATAACTGTACTTCCGACAAAACTCCACTTCTTGTTTGAGGGTCGTTTCTCGCTCGTCAGAGATGTTATTGCGTAGGAGACTACTGAACTCATAGATGATATCTGCTAGTTCATTTTGGTTCTCCATCACTGCATACATCCGCAAATTCCAGAGTATTGTACATGAAATGCGGATTAATCTGAGCTTGTAGCGCTCGCATGTTGGCATCTTTTTGATTGAGTTCCAGTTGATAAATATCGTGAATGTTACTTTCCAGTCGATCCAACATATCATTTGTCGACTCAGCAATCAGTAGCAATTCCTGGTCCTTCTTATCTGTGTCGATTCTCTTAGTCTGCTCTCCCTTAGTAATGGCTTGGATAGAGTCCACCAAGTCCACAACCTGACTTTGATAGTCAGAAAAAGTCCTTCTTAAGGTCATATATAAAATGATGATAAAGAGGGCGCTCAAACCTAAAATAAGTGTCGAACTCGCTAAAGTCCCACTCCAAACATAATCCTTTGGTACAGCTACTCGAACTTGATAACCATGGGCAGTTGTTCCTACCAACCAAGACTCATTCGTTCCCTTCGCTCCAATATAGAACATATCTGTTTCATATGGTGCAATGACAGTTACTGCTACAGGAATTGTTCCCCTGGTGTTGTCAATCGCCTTATAGAGGAATTCTGGTTCTACGGAAATATAAATGACCCCTAGAGGCTGGTCCGAGATAGGATCAGCTACTGGAACCGCAAAACTATTAGCATCTGGTTTGAAGTTCTCAGCTGGAATTTTCTGTCCGCCTCGGTTTTCTCTTTTGGAAACAAATACATCCGTTGAATCCTGTAGAACAATCGAAATACCTGTTACAAAATCATTTCGCACGTAAATATCATCAATATTTTCATAAATGGAAACGGAAATATAAGGCGACGCCTTGCGTTCCAACTGCCAGTAAAAATAATCCGGCGTACTAAGGCTAAAATATTTGTAAATCCCTTCAATCCGAGCTTGATTATCCACTAAACTCTGGGCTAGGCGGGTTGACTCTCGATAATAATACTCAACTTCATCGATAGTACGGGCTAGGACACGCTGGCCAACACGATTGGCTTCCCTTTCACGCATATCCCAGTCTGCATAAGAAATCAAGAGAGCAAAGCAGGAAATGATGATAATCATTACCAAACTATAGATTCTGAGAAGTGAGTGGAGGCGAAACTGTTTGGTCTTATTTGGTTGCCAATTTTTCATGAATACTTTCATAAACAGGCTCCAATAAATCACTAATAAAGAAGTGCCACATCCCAATACCTACAAAAGCGATGAGGGCCGGCATATAGAAACCAATAATGGCTAACAAGACGCTACCAAATAGAACCTTGGCCACTGCTGATAAACTCATAAAAATTCCGATAAAGGCAAGCTTTAGGGTGTTTTTATAGGATAATTCAAAGTAAACCTGCAACTTTAAAGATACCGTATAAGCCAAAAATACCAAGGCTACTAAAAAAATATTTAGAAAGGTTGCTGCCAAGTGAATAATAGTCTGGTTTGGCAACTGAATCATCAGATACAAGCCATAAATCAAGATCAAGTCAATCCCTATAAAGGTGTAGAAACTGAGATTGCTTTTGACAAAATTACTCTTAAACAAAGCCCAGGCTTCCTTGAAACGATAAGCACGGTAAGAATAGCCGTTTTCAGCAAATAAACTCATGAGAGTTGCACTAGCGGGTGCTATACCAAAGACCACTCCTCCTGCTAGTGTCAATAACCAAAAATAAGCCGTCGCAATCATCCCCAAAAAGAAACGATGAAAGACTAGCTCAATGAAATTTCCCACGGTTTGCCTCCTATACATTAATCTAGTTTTATTATAACATATTTCAAGCGCTCTCAAAAATAGGAGCAATAAAAATAAATACATTTATTGGTTTAATAATGATGTTTGTACTATAATAAAGATAGATAGAGATACCGATTAATGACAAAAGGGGTTTATAGAGAAAATAAACATCTTTGCAAGTAAACTAATGACTATTTAAATCAATTATTGGATTTACAAAAATAACAAAAGGAGTACGAGACATGACTATTTCTATTTTAAGAATTACTTTGCTTTGTGTTGCGATTGGATTGACTCTTTTCTCTGATAAATTGTTCAAACAACAACATGTAAAAATCGCAAAAATAATTTCCGCTATAATCTTTTTAGTCGCTTCATTATCACTTCTGTTCTAAGTTATTTTAGGAGCTGGATTAACAATAATGAAAGGAGTATGGACCATGACTACTCAAACTTTAAGCACTGCGTTGATGGGTGTTGCGCTTGTATTGATTCTTTTCTCTGAAAAATTGTTCAAGCAACATGAAAAAATCGGAAAAATAATTTGCACTATAATCGTATTAGTCGCTGCTTTGTTAAATCTGCTCTAAGTTATTTTAAGAATACAGGAATTTGTTTGTCCTGTATTCTTTTTTTCTCTATAAAACGTGCATTGATAAAAACGAATAACAAAAACACCCCCAGTTAGGGAGTGTTTTCAAGGAAAAATAGCAAGATTACCTAAATTTTTATTATTTAGCGTCGTCTTTTTTTAAAGATGTTTTTTTAACACCTTCAACAGCGCCTTCAATAGCGTCTTTTGCATCTTCAGCGACTTCTTTAACTTTAGAAGCAACTTTTTCAGCAGCTCCTTCGCTTTCAAGTTCTTTATCGCCTATCAATTTGCCAACGCCTTCTTTAACAGCTCCTGCTGCTTGGTTTAATTTTTCTTCTGTAGACATAAGTATGTCCTCCTTTTATTTTTTCTAAATTAGTAATTAGTGAACACGTGGTTCTGCTTTGGTCGCAGCTGTCTTTTAACATTGTCAACGCCTTGGCCAACTTTTTTTCTTGAACGAATTCAGCGCCTTCACTAATTTTTTTCTTGTCTGTCATGCGACACCTGAACCGATACCAGATTTCACTCTAGAAAATTGTTCTGACGCGAACTCGCCTGTTGATTCTGCCACGTCAGTTACACGATCTTGAAGGCTAACTGAGTCTGCTTCATGTTGTTCTTTAGTTTTGATGTCAACAACATTAACGTTAACTTCAACTACTTCTAGATCAGTCATTTTCGCAACTTCTGATACGATAACGTCTTTGATTTCCTTGTATAGAGTTGGAACGTTTTTTCTGTACTCTACGATAACGTTCAAGTCAACTGCTACTTGTTCTTTACCAACTTCAACGTTAACACCGTGTGTTACATCGTTAGTATTGACAAGTTTTTCTGTAAGATTTGAGAAGAACCCGCCGTCAACATGTAATAGTCCTGGGACTCTATCTAGTGAAAGACCGATGATTTTTTGAATAACTTTATTTTCGTAAGTTAATTCTCCTCGAACATCTTTAGAAACAACAACATCTTTTTTTTCAGTTACATTTTTTTCTACGTTTGACATATGAAACTCCTTTATTTATTTAAATAATTCTTCTGTACATAGTATCCCAACCAAATTCCTAGGGCTCCACAAATTAAAACGAACAATGTTTTAAAGAAACCGAAGGATAGGATGAAGCAGGCTAGAATAATACCTACTAGACCACATAGAATTGGGTATTGATATTTTTTAAACCATTCCATTTTTTACTTCCTTACTTTACACGACTAACAATTTTCTTAGTTGCTTTTTGAGGGTCATATTCTTTCACTGAAACTTCCAGTTTAACCTCTCGATCAATACCAAAGAATTCTTTCAATCCTTGAGTGATTTCGTTTTGAACTACTTCAAATTTGTTAGCAATGTTATCTGAAAGAACAGCTGTACCTTCTACATAAACGAAACATTTCTTTTTCCGAGTATGTACCTGAATTTTGGGATTTTTGACCATCTTGTGTTCATCCAATAAGCATCGAACAAACCCTTCAATAGCTGAATTTTTTAGTTTTAATTTATCGTCTTTAGTTCCAAGTTTTATTTCCAGATATTGTCTAGGATAAAACAGGATTACTAACATCCATAATAAAACTAAGATAGACAGGCCTAGAAGCCCCCAAAATACATATCTAGCGAGATAATATTCAAATGATGTCTGTCGCCAGCTCGGCAATTGAATCCCTAAATCACTAACCTGGTGGTAATCTATCAAAATAGGAAGGAAAATTGTCAAGATTAAAATACAGAAAATAAGTAATAGTATTTTCTTTGATTTTGACATATAAAATCCTTTCAATTAGTGCAACAAACCATAGCTTTACCCGTCATTATAAATTAAAAACTATAGTCTGCTTTCGAGTAAAACATTAACCTTTTTTACCCAAAAAGAACGATACCACAGAAACTACAATCACTGCACCAACAATAGATGGGATGATAGCCATACCAGCTAGTGAAGGTCCCCAAGTGCCAAGGAGTGATTGACCCACTGATGAACCGATTAAACCGGCAAATATATTAGCAATTACTCCCATTGAGCCACCTTTTTTAGTGATTGCCCCTGCTGCAAGGCCGATAAAGCCTCCTACAATAATGGACCACAACATAATATGCGCCTCCTTTCATTACCCCAATATATCTGGGTTAAATATAGTATATCAAAATATGAGAGCGCGCTCAAATTATATGCTCACGAATATATGCTTTAATAAATTTTAAAACAATACAAAAACGCTCTAGTCATTGTGACTAGAGCGTTTTCTATATCCGAACATCTAATTTATTTCTCAAAAAAATGTTTTTTTAATAAGAGCTTGAAACAGCTCTCAAATGATTATATCAACACTTTATTTTCTGGGAATAAATTTACGGAGTTATTAAATAATATTTATCTAAAAAGACCAATTCTTAATGGAGCGTATGATTGGTCATAATTTCTCTAGAGCGATGATTCAAAAAAATTTTCATTAGTAAAAAGAAAAATTCAATCAAATTTAAAAAAATAGGTAGAATTTATCCAACAACTGTAAAGAAGTTAGAAGATTTCTATGAGTTAGACCATTTAAGAAATCAACGAGATATATATGATTTAGATAAATATCTATATGACTTTGAAAAATATGACAGTATTGTTTGCGAATAGCGGACAAAAAAATATAATAGTGGAGGATTATTTCTACCCTCATATTTTTGACATTATTTCGCTTAAATAATGATATAATAAAATGAATGTTAATTTTTTTGATAGATAGCTATTATTACTATAATTAATGAGTAAAATTTGAAAGCAATAGAATTATTTGCTGGTGCAGGAGGTTTAGCACTTGGTATTGAAAAATAAGCATAATACAATGAATTCGGCTTCTTCTGGTAAAACTTTTATTAAAATGCAAAACCAATTATTACATGATGACGATTGTGCGTGTTTTTTAGTTGAAGCAATTGCGAAAAATTCTCAAAATATCAAATGGGAGCCAAAAGTTGATGGTCAAAAAATGGGTCATAAATATATAAGACGTGTTAGTTTAGACCAATTCTACTCACTTGTGACGGGACAGAAAGATGCCTTCTATAATATGTGTATGGTTTTGCCAGAAGTTATTAATAAAGCTGTATCAGAATTAGATTCTTCAACTATTCCAAATGATACAGTATTTAATGAAATTAGAGACATTGCTGCTGAACAAAACTATGATTCCGAAGATTTATCTATTGCAATGGCTTTCTATTTACTTGGCTTTTCTAGTTATTTGGGATTTGAATGATATTAGCAAATCGAATAATAACTGAGTAGTTTGGTACAATTAAATTAGCATTAATACAAATAGAATTTTTACTGAAAAGTGAAAATTCTATTAATTATATTTTGAGAGGAAAAGGTTAAATGAATAAGCCTACAGTTTTTTTCAGTCACTCTAGTTTAGATAAAGAAATCGCCAAGTCTTTAAAAGATAAGCTCATTGAGTACACTGGAGGAACGATTCAGATTTTTGTTTCAAGTGATGGTGAAAGTATACCATTTGGGAAAAATTGGTTATCAACCATTGAGCGTGGTCTTGAAGAGTCTCGAATTATGTTTTTGCTCGTGACTCCAAACTCAATAAATAATTTATGGTTATCTTTTGAAGCAGGCTTCGGATATTCTAAAAATATAAGAGTTATACCACTGTGCTTTAAAGTGAGTGTTTCTGATTTGAAATATCCTTTGGGAATGTTACAGGGATATGATTTACAATCTGCTGATAGTTTTAATAATATTATCTCTATTTTAAATTCAGAGTTTGACTACTCTCATAAGTTATCTTTTACGGAATCTGACTTTTCAGAAATAAGTTCTATTGGGATTACAGATGATGTTAATCAAGAATTTGCTAAAAATAGTGAAGGAAGTAACGTGGTATAAGGATTTTCAACCTAGTATAATTGAGAGTTTAGAGGGGGAGGAGCTAACGCTTTATAATAAGATTTGTTCGGGACTTCTTTATCCTACCGAAGAATTTTTACAAGAAAATCAAGTTAAATATTCTATTGTTAGTAGAAACAGGGATTCTGTCAGCTTGAATTTTTATGGAATATTTTTAACGTTTAGTCTTTCAAAGGAAGAAGAAACAGAAGGTTTCTATTATCCTTTTATAAAAATAGAAATGAGTCCACATAAAATTAATGTTGGAATGAATTTACTGAAAAGATATTTTAACAGAGTATTATGCTACTCTTCTATAGAAAATATTGTAGTCAATATTCACTTGCCTTATAACTTTAGAGCTAAACCTCAAGATGTATCAGCTCTTCTAATGGATGAGCATGAATTTCAAGCAGTTATTAATTGTGATGCATTTACTTGGCGAAATATTCAATTCAGTTTTTCTAAAATTTGGAGTAGAGAAGTCGAAAAACAAAGATTTTCTTTGAAATCTGCCATTGAAACGGAGAAGTTGGATGGTCAAAACTTGCAAGACTTAATTGCGAAATTGATTCAATTAAAGATTTTGTATATCGATGATTCGCTCTTTCCAGACCAAATAGCATTTCGAAAAAACAAGGAGAAAACTATAAAAGATATAGAACAAGCTATTAAGAAAAGAGAAGATGAAATTGTGAGGGAGCTCCGTTCCAGATTTTAGTTGAGAATCTACTTTGAGTTGTAAATGCAAAAATCAAAAACCCTGCCATCGAAATGATAGCAGGGCTTAACTTCAATATCCAGATGATATATTTATCTAAAAAAGGTAGAGTTTGGACTGAAATATAGTGAAATGTATTGAAATTGAAAAAAGAAAAAACGCTTGAAATCAGCGTTTTTCTTATGTATTGATTCGTATTGAATGCTTACTTCACTTCTGTAAACACAACGTGTTTGCGAAGTTTTGGTGAGTATTTCTTCAATTGAAGACGGTCTGGAGTGTTACGTTTGTTTTTAGAAGTAAGGTACAAGCGTTCACCAGATTCTTTGTGTTCAAGTGTAATATTTACGCGCATGGTATCTCCCTTCTATTATTCAGCTGATGCAGCTTTAGCGATCTTACGTCCTTTGTAGTATCCTTTAAGTGATACACGGTGAGAACGTGAGTAATCTCCAGTAGTTTCGTCAAAGTTTACAGATGGAGCTGTTACTTTGTAGTGTGTACGACGTTTGTTTTTCTTCGCTTTTGATGTGCGACGTGCAGGTACTGCCATTTCGTTTTTCTCCTTTTAAGATATAAATTCAATTAGGTTTGATTTTCATCAACTTCAATAGTATATCAAAACTTTTTTGTAAAGTAAAGTTACTTGACAAAAAAAGTTGTATTTTTTTATCGTACACTACTGAATTGTCTAAAAATTTAAAAATTTTCTTCTGTTATTCATATGAAAATTGTGCTATAATGGAACAAACTGAAATGGGAGGGAACAAATGACAGAATTAGATAAACGTCACCGCAGCAGCATCTATGACAGCATGGTAAAATCACCTAACCGTGCCATGCTTCGTGCGACTGGTATGACAGATAAGGACTTTGAAACACCGATTGTTGGGGTCATTTCGACTTGGGCAGAAAACACACCGTGTAATATTCACTTGCATGACTTTGGGAAATTGGCTAAAGAAGGTGTTAAATCTGCTGGTGCTTGGCCTGTGCAGTTTGGAACCATTACGGTAGCCGACGGTATTGCCATGGGAACACCGGGTATGCGCTTCTCCCTAACGTCTCGTGATATCATCGCGGACTCTATTGAAGCAGCTATGGGTGGTCATAACGTTGATGCCTTTGTGGCTATCGGTGGTTGTGACAAGAACATGCCTGGTTCCATGATTGCCATTGCCAATATGGATATCCCTGCTATTTTCGCTTACGGTGGTACTATCGCCCCTGGAAAACTGGATGGCAAAGACATCGACTTGGTTTCTGTATTTGAAGGAATCGGTAAGTGGAATCACGGTGATATGACTGCTGAGGACGTGAAACGTCTGGAATGTAATGCCTGCCCTGGCCCTGGTGGTTGTGGTGGTATGTATACTGCCAATACTATGGCTACTGCTATCGAAGTTTTGGGATTGAGTTTGCCAGGTTCTTCTTCTCACCCAGCTGAATCTGCTGATAAGAAAGAAGACATCGAAGCAGCCGGTCGTGCAGTTGTCAAAATGCTTGAACTTGGGATCAAACCTTCAGATATCTTGACTCGTGAAGCCTTTGAAGATGCCATTACAGTGACCATGGCTCTCGGTGGTTCTACTAACGCCACTCTTCACTTGCTTGCTATTGCCCACGCAGCTAATGTTGACTTGTCACTTGAGGACTTTAATACGATACAAGAACGTGTGCCTCACTTGGCCGATTTGAAACCTTCTGGTCAGTATGTCTTCCAAGATCTTTACGAAGTTGGTGGTGTGCCTGCAGTTATGAAGTACTTGTTGGCGAATGGATTCCTTCACGGAGACCGTATCACATGTACTGGTAAAACTGTCGCTGAAAACTTGGAAGACTTTGCAGACCTCACACCAGGTCAAAAAGTCATCATGCCACTTGAAAATCCTAAACGTGCGGACGGTCCGCTTATCATCTTGAACGGTAATCTTGCTCCTGACGGTGCAGTTGCCAAGGTATCAGGGGTTAAGGTTCGTCGTCACGTTGGTCCAGCTAAGGTCTTTGACTCAGAAGAAGATGCTATCCAAGCTGTCTTGTCAGATGAAATTGTTGATGGCGACGTTGTCGTTGTTCGTTTCGTTGGACCTAAGGGTGGTCCTGGTATGCCTGAAATGCTATCACTTTCATCAATGATCGTTGGTAAGGGACAAGGAGACAAGGTTGCCCTCTTGACAGACGGACGCTTCTCTGGTGGTACTTATGGATTGGTTGTTGGACATATCGCTCCTGAAGCTCAGGATGGTGGACCAATTGCCTACCTCCGTACAGGAGATATTGTCACTGTCGACCAAGATACAAAAGAAATTTCCATGGACGTTTCCGATGAAGAACTTGAAAAACGCAAGGCAGAAACAACCTTGCCACCACTCTATAGCCGTGGTGTCCTCGGTAAATATGCCCATACCGTATCTTCTGCATCACGTGGTGCCGTTACAGATTTCTGGAATATGGAACAATCGGGTAAAAAATAAGCACTATTACAGATTGCTTTATTACTAAGCATTCTAAAAAACATACAAAAAGGATGAAGTTCTTAGGAACTTCATCCTTTTCTAGTATCATAGCCGCAGAGTATGTCAGCTATTCTATTTTTTGTTTTTTCCACAAGAAAACGAGTAGAATAAGAGAAGCTAGTGAAAGCATTACTCCGAAGTTTAACCCTGGAGGATTATATGTCCATAGAATCTCATGTTCTCCTTCCGTTAGTGATACACCCATAAAGAAACCAAGCGATTTTTGAACTTCTTGAGCTTGACCATCTACTGTTACACTCCAACCTGAATGGTATGGAATAGTGAAAGTTGCAAAGGATTGTTCACTATTTGTAACATTAACGTGTGCTTTCACTGTTGAATTTGAATAGGAATCAATGGTGATGTCATTTGCTTTTTTAAACTGTTCCAAAGCATTGGTTAGAGTTGGTATATCGATTGAATAGAATTTAAAACCACTAATATCCCATTCTTTGGCTTTCCTTCATCAATTGTAAATGTGAGTGTTTTGTTTAAGTTTCCATTTCCAACCACCCATAATTGATTTTCTCGAAATCGATTTTCATAAGGATAACTAGATCCGTCTACCAACACTTTTGATTTAATGACTGAACCGGCTTGTCTTTCTGGAATTTCGACAAAGTACAACTTGTTTGGTTCAAGAGATAACTGCCATTCAATTTTTACCGGAGTACCCTCTTGAGTAATTGTATATTTATCACCATTTTTCGTTAAATTTTCAACATGGGCTTCTGATACACTTACTTCTTTAAGACCTTCTTTCTCCGAAATTCCCACAACTTGTAACAATTGATTTAAATTATTAACAGGTTTGTGCTTTTCAAAGTTTACATTTGTTGCAAGATCCTTATTTGTTAAATATCCCAAGGAGAGGGCATATGGATTTTGATAAACAGCAAAGTTCTTTAAGGTTCCTTCTTTCTGATATAAACCACGAATATCCGCAAAGACTTTATTTTCATCGCCACCCATCATAAACCGCGAAAAACCAAACATAGAATCTAAAATAATATTTCGCCCTGTATAGTTTACAACTGATTGTGAGGCAGGAAGTCCTAAGTGACTAAATTCTTCAATTAATGTATGCTCTAAACTCGATGTAAAGTGAGAGGCTCCATTATAATTATAAGCAATCGGGAAATTGGCATGCGATAATCCCTTATTCATCTCCAGACGTGTAAATTGATTTAATTTACTATAACCTTCTTCATCAAAAGCAATCGCATACTCCATTTGAGTCTTCAAACTAGAATTACTAACGAAAAATGGTACTCTTTTCAGTCCAATAAACGCACCCAATATTAACTCTACAATAACAGCTCCTGTTACTATTTGTAGTCTTCGAAATAAATCGACCTTTGTTAGAAAGAATGCACATAAAACGATACTATAAATAATAAATGCAAGTATTTTCTGTAATGTTTCTACATAAGAAAGTGTAGCAAGCATTGAGAACAATAAAATTGACCCAAAACCTATAAGAGCTACCAAAAATTCATTAAATCGGAATCTATTTTTCCACTTCATCAAACTTTCGGAAGCTAAGACCAACATAAAGGCATTTGCAATCCAAGAATTTCTAAAATAGAAACCGACCGGACGTTGCCCCATATGCCAAATTTGATCGAAACCTTGAACATTAAAGGAAACTAGTAAAATCAACAAAACAAATGTTGCAGATAATTTACTACGAAGAGAAATTTCTTTTTTTACATAGAAAACGAACAGTCCAAAGAGGCCTAAACTTCCAATAAAAAGGTGCGGTAAGGCTTTTGGATCCCCCCCACTCTTTTTCACTAAAAGAGCCTAAAATAAATTTTTGAGGAAAAGTTATAAGATCATTTACGATTTTAGAAGACCATTCAAATGTACTTCCTGCACTCGCCTTACTTTCTACTAGGGCACCAAAGACTGGTAGCAGCCAGAACATTGCAAGTCCTACTCCAACCATTGCAAACAATGCAACCCTACCAATTTTCAATAGATAGTCTTTCAAGGAAGCTTTCTTTGAAAAAACAACATAGAATGCATATAGAGCCACAAAAAGGCACATCATATACCCTGTATAGAAATTCGTAATCAAGCTGACTGCAAGGAAAATCGGTAATTTAAATGATCGTTTTCCTTCTACGATTTCTTCAATACCAAGAAGAATGACAGGAACGTAAATTAGATTATCTAAAAAGTTAGGATTGAAATGCTGAGATACAATAAATCCACTAAGCGCATAAGATGTAGATAAACCTAATGACAGCCAGTAATTTTTGCTAATACCTTGATATTTCTTTTCAAGAAAATATCCAAACGCCACTCCCATTACTCCAAAGCGAATGAGTGGAATCATATAACTCAAAATATGAAATGTCGAAATTGGAAAAATTACGTATAAAAACGTGAAAGGACTTAAACTATTAAAGCCCCATACACTTGGCATTGCTCCTCCCAGGGATTTAGAGAAGGACCAAAACAGACCGCTAAAATCGCCGCTCCAAAATAGTTTATGTAATCCGATATAAAGCGGAAAATATTGTGAAAGAAAATCTCCACTATGCACCGAATTTTGTGAAAAGGGAGTCAACCCTAAACAAAGGAAGACTCCTAACATACCCATAAATGGAACAAAGAATAGCGAACTAAATTTTAATTTCATTTTTGAAATTTTCATTATAGTCTACTCCTACTAAATTAAATCCATTTTTATAAATTGCAAATCCATAAAGAGAGGTTGATAAGATTGAAATTAGAAAACCTGCAACAAATCCAGCTGGCAAGTAGCTGATTTCAATTGTATGTTCGCCTGGTGTAATCTTGTAGGCTAACAAACTATCCCAAACTTTAGCAGTTTCAACTACTTTTCCATCTACTTTAACAGTCCAACCTTTTTCATATGGGATACTGGTCATCATCCAAGTACTGTCATCAGTTATATTAACTGTTCCTTTAAAACTACGATTATCCCAATGAGTTAATTTTATTCCTTGCAGCTGACGTTCTTGAATGATACGATTTGCTAGAGCAGCATTAGAACGAGCCAAGCGCAGTCCAGATAAATTATATTCATTATCCGAATCAATTTCAATCGTTAAATCTGTAGGTTGACCAACTGAATTATGTGCAATTTGAATAAATTGCATTTGTTGGAATTTATCTTGGAATTCATAATTTTTGCCATTTAACATGACACGAATTTTATTTTTGTCTGTATGAGATAATATTTGCGGAATTGCTACCCAATAATCCTCAGCAGATTGAGGTACTAAATGATAGGTAATCGTTCCTGGTTTTGAAGAATCAATACGCTTATAGGTTTCCGGTTTAGACGGATCTACAACTTCCATATTGTCCAATTTCATCTCATTTGCTCCGAGTACAGCTAAATAATTTTCGCTCGTTGCCCCCATAGCTTGTACAATCTTATTTTGATTTTGAATTGGTTGATGGTTCTCTAATTTCACATTCACCGTTGCATCATTAACACCATAAGCAATTGGCAAAATCAAACCTGTCTCGAATGTCTTTGTTCTAGTAGCTTCATAAACAGGTGCTTTGTCGTAATATCTTTACGCGTTACCATGTTTCCGAATACATACAGTTTGGATGTATCAGGATAGTCCTCTTTAAGCACTGGTTTTGGAGCAACTAGATATTTTACTGAGAAGAGCGCATCTTGGAACGGAGTTCCTTGATAGTAGGTTGTTGCATTAATTCCGTTGTTTCCTAAACGGTCAAATAAATCACGTGTACTATTTTCCAGGTTGGAACTGAAAACCGATAGTCCTGGATAATCCACCATAAATGGATCATTCTTACTTAAATTAAATGATTTGTTAATTCTGTAAAAATCACTTTGGTCAGGTCTAATTGGATTAATCGCTTCCTTTAATTGTAAAACTGCATCGTGATACTTATAAGCGTCTGTATACCCAACACGTGATTGAACAAGTGCTGCATTAGCTGTCAACTCAACCACAGTTAAAGCGGCTATAATCATCCAAGCTCTTTTTACTTTAGGATAGAATAAAGTTGCAAGCAAAACCACAAAAATCAAAATCGTAGCAAGACGTTGCCAAACTGTTAAGAAAGAGTGTTGTTGTAACTGTACAATAGAAAAGATAACTGCACCGCTAATCAGTAGGAAGCTAGCTTCTCTCTTAGTAAATTTTTCTACTTCTCGTAGACTTAGATAAGCCAAATAAACTAAAAAGAAAGCAATAATCCATGAGAAGCGATAGAAAAATCCAGCAGGATTTTGTCCCATATGCCACAACTTACTTGTAAATTCATGGGCACAAGAAATCAAAAACACTACGAGAACAAAACTTGCTGCAATTTTACTCCACTTTGAAATCTTACTTGAAATAAAGTAATAAAGTGTTCCTAGTAAACCAAAGCTAGCTACATATATATTTGGCAAGTTAGGTCCAGCTGGCCAAGAAGTATTATCAAAAGCTCCTAAAAAGAGTTTTGCTAAAATCTCAAACGGATTGATTTGTAACTTCCAATCAAATCTCAGAGTGCTTTGTAAGCCCCCTTTTGTTGATACCAAACTAATCAGAATTGGGAGCAATACGGCTGATACTATTCCAACAGCTAGTATAGATGCGGCAGCTAATTTCCCCAATCTTGTTAGAATAACCTTTTTATTTCTTAAGTTCTCTGAACGAATAATGTAGAATAAAGCATAAATGACCACAAAAATGCAGGTCATATAACCCATGTAAAATTGTACAAAGAGAGATAAGGCAAGCATGCCAATATAGCCTCTTGGAGACTTATTATCTAGTACTTGTTCAACCCCAATTAAAACTAATGGAAGCATGATCATTCCATCATAGAAAATTGGGTTCATTTGATAACTAACATTAAACCCATTTAATGCGTAGATGGTAGCGACGATTGGAACCAAGTAGGCCTTATTCTTTAATCCATCATAACGTTTAACCAAGAAATGTGCCATGGTTAATCCCATCGCTCCATAACGTAAGGCAATAACAATTGGGACCACCCATTGGAAATTTTCTTCAGAGGTTAATAGAAAGAGTAAGTTAAATGGACTCAACAAGTTGAAGCCCCAAATCCCTAACATCCCACCTCCAATGGATTTAGAGAAAGAGTAGAAGAAACTACTCCAATCGCCATTTAAAAATAAATGTTTGAAATAAGCATATAAGCCAATATACTGTGCGTTAAAGTCAACCGCCATGAGTGACTTTGTCCCGAAAGGAAAGAAGCCATCAATAGCCCAAGCCACAAACATGATGGCTATAGGTGCAATAAAACTTGCTAGATAGACTTTTTTCTTAGTCGTCATTTTGCTCTCCTTTTACAGTAATGTTCGTTTGGTCAACAAGATAATGTGGACGTTTCTTCACTTCGTAATAAATCTTACCGATGTATTCTCCGAGTACCCCAATAGAAATCAATTGAATTCCACCAAAGAGAACGACTGAGAAGATTGTAGTAAAGTATCCACTCACGAGTGAATCCGGTACTACGAGATATTGGATAAAGGTCCAAAGAACATAAACCAATGAAATTAATAAGCAGAATAAACCAAAATTAATACACATACGTAGAGGTTTATCGTTGAATGATAAAATCCCTTGAATCGCATAGTTCAATGAGAACTTCAACGAGTATTTTGTTTCACCTACAGTACGAACTTGGTTTTCATATTCGATAACTTTTTCGTTAAAGCCGATCCAAGCAAAAATTCCTTTAGAAAAACGATTGTATTCTTGCATAGATATAATGGCGTTTACAACTTTACGGCTAAACAATCGGAATTCAGAGACTCCGTCCATTAGCTCGATATCCATCATTTTATTGGCAAGTTTATAAAAATGTTTAGCTAAAAAAGTACGGTGACGTTTTTCTCCTGTACGTGTACGACGAGCACTTACAACATCGTATCCTTGCTCATAAGCTTCAATCATTTTTGGAAGCATTGCTGGTGGATGCTGCAAATCTCCATCCATTAGAATAACTGCTTCTCCTGTTGCATATTCAAGTCCTGCAATAGTTCCAGCTTCTTTCCCGAAATTTCGACTGAAGCTGATGTATTTAACACGTGAATCGCCAGCTGCGATGGCTAACATACGTTCAAAAGTACGATCCTTACTACCGTCATTAATAAAAATAATTTCAAATTCGGCTTTTGTAATTTGATTGATTTCTTTAACCAATTCATCATACATCTTCTGAATCATATTCTCTTCGTTATAAAACGGAATTACTACAGATAATTTCATATCTATCCTACCTTATTCTTTTTTTATTATAATCACTTCTACTATAATAACATTTTTTTGAGTGAAGTGGTTACTCTTAACAAAAAAATTTTTTTGTTTATTGTATGAAAATAAATAAACAAAAAAAGAAAAAAATATAAATCAGGTCTTTAATCCCGATTCATAATTCATCTTATCACTCTATTTTTTTATCGTGGAGGTAGCCCTAGAGCTATACGCCCATAACGACTAATGCGTGT
>BNJT01001806.1_pt1 | contig 18987 bp, 29 predicted proteins | sample 8540491 | NCBI WGS metagenome assembly BNJT01 (sample SAMD00202455, study PRJDB9452) | human saliva metagenome | host: Homo sapiens | reverse complement strand
CATTACGTATTGCTTATTTCGTCGGGCAGATAATGCTGAAATGGGAAAACGCCTGCCCCGTCTAATGCCGTCTGGAAGCGTATGGAGACAAAGGGGCAACGGCTTATTGGTGATGATGGCGGCGCGTTTTCTCCCAAATGTGGTTTGGAGTAGGCTTCCGCCCGGTGGCAGTAGCCTGCTGCCGATAAAGATAAGAAGCTAAAAGGTGCGTGTACGGTCAGTGTCATGCGTCGGTTTTTTAGCTCCTGGATAAAAGGTTGAGTAGGATTTGTACGGTTTGGCCGGCAGTTTCCGATTCGATAGTGAAGTCGGCGGTTTGCCTGTAAAGCGGGTCGCGTGCGGTGTAGAGTTCGCGCAATCCGCCCAAGGGATCGGTAACTTGTAAAAGGGGGCGGCTACCGTCGCAGCGATGCGTTCGAGCAGGGTTTCGGTGGGGCGTGCAGATAGACGACTGTGCCATGGTGATAAGGGCGCGGTTTTCTTTAACACCGCGCCGCCGCCGGTGGACAGGACGATAAAGCAGGGCTAACCAGCTTTTTGAGCATGGCGGTTTCGCGCGAACGGAATCCCTGTTCGCCTTCCATTTCAAATATGGTGGAGGAAACGCCGGCGGCTGCCGAAATCATGGTCGAAGCCGTAAAAGGGTATTTAGGAGCGGCAACCTGTCTGCCCAGAGTGGTTTTTGCCAGCACCTGAACAGCCCATGATGATAAGTTTGTTTGCAAAATTTTTCATGGCGTAATTTTAAACGAGATATTGGCAGGACTGGTAGGGGCTTAAGGTATCGGGATGGGAATTCGCTCAGGCGGTATTTTAAAGGGTGTTGATTAGATAAAAGGCATATGTTTCAAAACATATGCCCTTTTTACGTTTATGGATTAATAGCGCAGGCTGTTGCTGACCGTATCCATAATTTCCGGAGTAATGAAATCAGCAGTTCGCGACGGCTTTGGCTGTTTTGGCGCGTTTTGAACAGGTTGCCGATGACGGGAATATCGCCAACAAGGGATTTTGGTCACAATACTGTTTTCTTCTTCATAAATGCCGCCGACAATCAATGTGCCGCCGTTTTCTAAATCATTGCTTGAGTATTCAGATTTTTGGTTTGACATTTATTGTTTGTTTTTCACACGACATCAATCGGAGTGTCTTTATTGATTTTGATATTCATGATGATTTGACCGTCAGGAGATATTCGTAACAACCAAGCCCAATACGGCTTTTGAAGGCGGTTGTACTGGTGCTGCTACTCAGTTGAAGTATCTTTGGTAAGGAATTTCACCGGATTCAATTTTGGCTTGACGGTTTTGGGTCAGCACGCGCGGATTGGCAAGCGTTTGGCTTTGGTGCTGCTCAGATGCTGATAGTTCCAGGTTCAGGCACCGGACGAAAGGCGCGTACCAGTGCGATGCTGTTTGCGGCAGCGGTAACCGCAGTGTTGATGTTGGTATTGACCGACCAACGTCCGCTGCTGGATGTTCCGGTATTGCCGCCTGTTCCGCTGTTATTCGCTGCGGAAATCCCGCCATTTCCGGAGTTGAATCCCCATGCGGTTTGCCGGTTGAGGCCTGCAACCGAATTTTACACCCAAGTCGCGTGCGAAACTGTCGCTGGTTGCTTCAACGATACGCGCTTCAATCATGACTTGCTGCGCAGGTACGTCCAATTGGGTCAATCAGTTTGGTGGAATTTCAATGACGCTGCGGGTATCGGTAACAATCAGGGTATTGTAGCAGGGTCAATCAATGCACTGCCGCGGTTACTTAGAAGCGTATTGCGTGGAGTTGGTGCTGTCAATTTCATCCAAACGAAGGATTTTATGGAACCTTCCACATTTTATATTTTAATTGAAACGAGAATAGAGGGGAACCGAGTTCGGCACTTTTCTGCCCAGGAAGGCTTTATCTTGCAAGCAGTTCGTCGCGGGTGCGATGCCGATAATATTTCCTTGTTGGCGCATATCCAGATTGCGGTGCCTGCACACAACCAGATCCGTGGGGCCTGGATCCCAAGGTACGTCTTATGGGAGAGGGCTTTACCGTTGACAGTATCACTGGCAAACGATATTGGTATCGGATTCTTTTACAAGATTTGCGATAGTGCGAACTCGACATCTTGGAAGCCGCGGAGATTTTTTCTGCCTTGAAGGTTTTGGGGTATTGCTGAACCATAGATTCGAGATCTGTTTAGGCAGATTTGAAATGAAACGTCCCGCAGATGCGGATTTGATGAATTCCCAGCTGCCGGTCATTTTGATAATGAGCGCATCGTTGTTACATGCTCTAGGTAACGCGTTTTGTACCGGTGTTTTGAAGTCTGCCATGCGTCCAGGCTGCGTTGTTGTGCAGTTGTCAGGTGTGGTTTTCAGGTAACGATTACCGGTCGCGTTGTTGGCGGATGTCGCCGTCCGGAAAACCTGGCGACAATCTGACTATACCGGTATTCTTGCCACCTTGCGGAAGTCGTGGATATTGGCTTTGTTTTGGGTTGGCATTGCGCCGTTTGCCGTGCGGCGGCAGGCCAAACGGTGCGGATACGGATACTACGGATTCGCCAAATGGGGGCGGAAGGTTGTGTTCGCGGCACGGTTTGTGCGGGTGCGCGTACAGAGCCGATGTGGTACTGGAAGATTCATTAATAAGAATCCAAACTTCGTTTCCTCGTACTTCAGTATTGTACTGGCTTGGTTTGTTCAAGAAGAACCAAGCGCGCAATGGTTGCTGTTTTGAGCCGCGCTAATTTTGTTTAACAGGGACCAGACATTCTAGAACTTGCTGATCCATAGAAAACGCCGGTTTGTTTAAAGCCCAGTACAATACGTGGTAAGGAGGTTACAAAACTGTGGCTCACAACCTCTTTATCAAAGCTGCTGACTTTGATGATTTTTGTTTATTGGGTAAGGAAGAAACCTAATATCTTGGTGGATGTTTCCGCCGATGCTGTCTGAAAGGCAGCGGCTGCGATAAACAGACGGGAAATATTCATTGCCTGTACCATATGGAATAATCCTTCTTAATTTGCTCTGGCAGGATGCTGCTGCTTGTTCAGTATCGGTATTTTGTCGGAAGGTTGCAGCAGCAGTTCTGCTTTGGTGAGACCCAGGTTGCCTGTGCTGTCTCTATCAATTCGTTCAAATGATAATGTTTTCGGTAATGTCTTGATTTTACCGTAGTTTGCCTTTAAATAGTTGCTGATGCTGGATAGTATAGATATAACCTTCAGCTTCAACAAAACTCATATTTTTTTGTCGGATTTTAAGATGCCGATAACGTATGTTTTCTAAGCTGAATTTTTCCAGTGTTTCTTTAATACTACTTATCGGGAGCATTTTCCCTTTGGCAGTTTCCATGCGGTGGAAGTCAAATGCATTTAGTCAGTCCTGTGTTGTGGGCTGATACCGCGAGTTCAGGCTGGGGGCTTGAAAGGTATGATTTCGCTTTTGGTTTCACGCCTTGTTTGAGCCATCCATTCGTTTAGTTCATCGGAATTGGGAGCACGCAGATAGACCCGCACAGTGAGCATGGCGTAATATTTCATGGATTCTAACGTGTTATTTTTGTTTCGCATTTTGCGCTGCTTTTGCAGCTTGTTGCTGTGCAGCTTCTGCAGCCAGTTCTTCTACGGATTTTGCTTTGTAGGTGGTGGCACGGCACCGAGGTTCAGGATGCTGCTCTGCCGTCTGAACCGCCCCCATTTTCCGGGGATTGATACTTCAGTGATTCATGGTAATAATCAAAGGCTGCCGACATCCCGTGTGTTCGACTGATTTGTTCGTAATTCCCGGTACGAAATGGAATAGGCACCTTAATAGGACCGTCATCAACTGGGGCTGAGGTACGACACCATCCAACCGTAGTCCGTTACTTGAGCCTGCCTGATGAAGTTCCTGTACCAAATTCGGGGAATTTCGGCACGTAGGTAATTGTTTAACATGATGTTAAAAGCGGAAACGGATGAAGTGTACCAGTTCATCTCTCAGGTTATTCAGGCTGGCTGCATACTTTTGTTTATAGGCATCTTCTGTCTAACCTCTTGGCCTCGTACTACTGAGGGATTCGATTTGATTTTCGAACAAGTCGATGTAACCAAGCCCCAGTATTGGCGGCGATGGTCATTAAAATAAACAGTTTGATAGGTGTTACAGATGAAGATTATTATCATCTATGTTTTTTTAGTGAGTTGTAGTCATTTAGTTTGCCTCCTGTTTGTTTTCTGAGCTGGTTTTCAGGTTCCTGTTGCCTTTACGATAGGTTGCAATGTTTTGGCAAATTCTTGGTATGAATTATTTTTCTTAATACCAATAGCTCAGGTTGATTGAATATGCCGGTATTGGGCATGGCTCCCATCATATTGGCAACACGGTTGTCGTTGGACGTCTCTACCGTTTAGTCGGTAAGAATCGGCAGTAACGGTCGAGTGAAGCCGATAAGTGTTGTCCGAATGGTCTCGTTTAGACTATCAAGGATTTTGCTGCCTGAGACGTTTGAGCTGAAGCCCTCAATTTGTTTTTCTTAAGTAGAAAGGCATCTTTCTCTTGGTTTTAGTTTTTGGATTTCAGTCAGTTCGGTATCTAAGTGCGATAGAGTTTCTAGAAGGGCATTTCTTCCAACTGGTTATTAGTCATGCCGGTCAATAAACAGGTAAGTTCCCGCAACGGAAGCGAGGCCAATTAATACGGCACCATACATCAGCGTTTTGAATTGCTGTCTGCCCAGGTTTGCTGATTTCCTCCTTACAGGGAAGAAGGTTGATTTTAATTAAAATTATCTGACGTTTATAGTCCCCGTGCAGTGCCAAACCAAATGCCGTAGTTACTATGGCGCGTCACTGTCTCAAATTGTGTCTGTTTTTAGATTGTGCTGAGTAGGTTGCAGGATGGATACACTGCACGTCTGCGTACGTCTGAGAGGTAATACGGCTCGTGCAATACCTTTCCTGACGTGGTTGCTGCACGCCAGCAGGATATGCTTCTGACATTGGTCACCGCATCATCCGCAGTCTGCAGGTATATAACAGAACTGCAAGACCTCTTTGTATTTCTTGGAGTGATTTGTTCATTGTAAAATGGTCGGCGACGCTTTTCCTGGTAATCAGAAGGCTTTTGCGGGGAGTTGATGATTTCTTCAGCTTTTTCTTCTGTTACCGATAGGTGCGTTGAATGAGTTAAGTGAGCGTTCTTCACAGACAGGAGGTTTCTTGTTTGCAGCTGACTTTTCCGTTTTGGATAATCAACGCGTAGTTCGTGTCGTGGGCATATGCTGCCATGGCGACCTTTCCGTTGGAAAGTTCGGGAGCAGTTATTCATCCACAATGTGTAGGCGTTATATTGTCCGAAAATGTCTATGTCGAGTGCGGACAGCTTTCATGCTCACCGGCAACGCATCAACTCGAGGTTCGATATCCTCCTTCTTGCCGCAACGGCCAAAACGGTTTGGTCGGCAGAAGGTGGGTGGCCAGAACTCGATAATCGTAATTGACTCTCTTCTCAATGAACTTATTTCGAAACGGCGGATCTGGACAAAATCTTCTCAAATCTCAAATCGGTATCTTTTGTGGTATATACCAGCTGCTCGGCAGCCGCCAAATTTTGGCGGCATGGCGGCGATAATATTTTTACAGGAACTGTCTCAGTTTGACATATGCCTGCTGCAAATATGTAACAAGCTGGATCGTGATTTTGAAACTTTCGCTGCCTTGGACGATATTCTTTTGGTAATTTGCAACGACGTATTTTTCCAGCCGAATTTGCGTTTAAACTACGTCCTGACACTGAACCATTTTAATAGAATATTGGTCGATATCGATGCCGATTGCTGCACGGTTATTGAGTCCGGGAAGGATTTTGTAGAGCTTGGCATCTGTTTAAGGTCGCCGTTAAATAATCGCATGATGGAAGTTCCTGCTTCATATTTATATACTGGTAACTGTTTCTGGAGAACCGTAATGGATTTCTAGTGCTTTGCACATTAAAACTGTGTTTTGTAGAAATCGCTGCTATTTTACTTTATTTAATACCAATAATGGTAAATTATCATTTCAATTATGATTAAAAAGATTGTAACAACTTGTTTTCGGTTTTAGTTTTGGGATTGTGTGCTTTTGGCGTCGGTTTGGTTGTGATTGCTATTTTGGTAACGTATCCGAAATTACCTTCCCTAGATCTACATTGCAACATTACAACCAGATGCGTTAACTATTTATTCAGCAGATGGAGAGGTTATCGGTATATACGGTGAGCAACGGCGAGACTACAAAAATCGGTGATTTCCCTGAGGTATTGAGGAATGCGGTTACGCGAGGATAAACGGTTTATCAGCATTGGGGTGATGCTATGGGGTGTCGCAAGGGCGGCTGTCTGGTAATATCGTGTCCGGCAGCATGCAGTCGGGTGCGAGTACACGATTACGCAGCGTGGCGAAGAATTTTTATTTGAGCAGTGAAAAGACATTTACACGGAAGTTCAATGAGGCGTTGCTTGCTTATGCAAAAGATCGAGCAGTTCTTTAGTAAGGATAAAATCCTTGAGCTGTATTTCAATCAAATTTATTTGGCCAGCGCGCTACGGGTTTCGCGTCTGCCGCGCAAATCTATTTTAATCAAAGATGTCAAAGAGTTGACTTGGCGGAAGTGCTATGCTGGCGGGGCTGCCTAAGGCTCCATCTCGCTATAACCCGATTGTTAACCGAACGAGCCAAGTTGGCGTCAAAAGTAGTACTTTTGAAACAATATGCTTGAGGAAAAGATGATTACCTGCAACAGCGCGATCAGCGTTGAGTGAGGAACTGCATTTATGAGCGGTTTGTCCAGAAAATTGATCAGAGTGCCCTATATGTTGCAGAAATGGTGCGTCAGGAACTGTATGAGAAATATGGTGAAGATGCCTATACGCAGGGTTTTGCTGTTTATACCACGGTCCGCACCGCCATCATCAGAAGGTGGCAACCGAGGCGTTGAGAAGCGTTACGGAATTTTGATCGCGGCAGCAGTTATCGGTGCGGAAAACTATATTGATTTGAGTAAGAGGAAGATGTCGAAGAGACTGTCAGCCAGTATCTTTCGGACTTTTATACCGTCGATAAAATGGTTCCCGCTGTCGATTGATGCGTGACTAAAAAGAAAATGTCGTCACAGTTGCCGCTCAGTGGTAAGCGGGTTACGCTGACGGTCGTCCTTAGGTTTTGCAGCCCGCGCGGTCAATAATGAAAAATGGGAGAGGACCGTATCCGCAGGGGTTCGGTTATACGTGTTAGAACAATGGCGGCGTTGGGTAGTCGTTCAAGAGCCGCTCCCTGCAGGGTGCTTTTGTTTCCTTTGATGCCAACCGGTGCGGTGCGCGCGCTGGTCGGCGGTTGCGACTTCCACAGCAAAATATTCAACCGCCGCCCAAGCCATGCGGCAGCGGGTTCGAGCATTTAGCCGTTTGTTTATTCGGCAGCTTTATCTAAGCGGGTATGACTGCTCCCTACAATGGTTAACGACGCGCCGATTTCTCCTCGCTGGGAAAAGGGCTGAACGGTTCGGTTTGGACACCCATTCAGACGGCAGATATTCGGGATATATCACTTAAGGCAGGCGCTGACGGCTTCCAAAAATATGGTTTCCATCCGTATTTTGATCGTCTATCGGTGTCGGTTACGCGCAACGGTGCATATCCGGCGTTTTCGGCTTCAAACCGTCCGAGCTGCCTGTCAGCCTGTCTATGGCTTTAGGTACGGGCGAGACGACACCGTTGAGATAGCGGAGGGCATACAGCGGTTCGCAAACGGGGTTAGATTTCGTACGTCATCGATAAAAATTTATGACAGAGGGCAGCTCGCGCAATGCAGCCTTTTGGTGGCGGGGCAAATGCGCCTCAGGCAACGATCCGCGCACGCCTATATTATGTATAAGATTATGCAGGATGTCGTCCGTGTCGGCACGGCAAGGGCGCGACCGCGTGCAGGTCGGACATCGCCGGTAAACGGGTACGACCAACGACAATAAAGATGCGTGGTTTGTCGGGTTTAACTCCCCGATGTGGTCACTGTTGCATATATCGGTTTTTGACAAACCTAAAAGTATGGGAGCGTGCCGGTTACGGCGGTACGATTGCCGTTCCGGTTTGGTGGATTATATGCGCTTTGCGCTGAAGGGCAGGCCGGGCAGGGGATGAAAAATGCCCGATGGCGTAGTTGCCAGCAACGGCGAATACTATATGAAGGAGCGCGCGGTAACAGACCGGGTTGATGTTGGAGAACGGCGGGTATCGCACCGCAACCCTCCTGTCGGATTAGGGAGGATAAAGAGGTGCGAGGCTGAAGACGTTGAACGCGGAGTGGCTGACGAAGTACTGTCAAGAAAGTACAGGAAACCCCTGTGCTGCCGTAATACGGGCTCCAAACAGCCGCAACTGGATTCCTGTTTTAAAGGTTAGATAATGCCGTCTGAAAAGGTTTTCATGACGGCATTTTTATATTTAGGGAAGGTAATTTTTAAATGTTTGCGGTTGGTCAAGTAGGGTAAATACATTTTGCCGTATAATGGGTTCAGTCTTTCACCGAGAGGGCATAAGGCAACATCTGTTGCAGCAAAACCAGCTTCCAACGGTTTGGTTTACTTCTTCTAAACCTTGTTTTTCAGGCTGGAAAAACAGCTGTACGCTGATGTTTCTGCCTTCAGAGTATGGCTGAGCAGTTTTTAACTTGGACAGGGTTTTAATCTGTTCGTTTTTAGATAACTTGTCGGCTTTTGAGAGCAGGATGTGAACCGGTCGGCCTGTGGTGTGGAAAAACTGCAACATGCGATGTCGAGTTCTTTTTAGAGGATGGCGTGCGTCCATAATCAAAAATCAGGCCTATCAACTGTTTGCGCTGTTGGAGATAATCGCGAGCAGCTTGACCCAGTGAGTCCGTATTGCTTCCGGAACTTGTGCATAACCGTAGCCGGGCAGGTCAACCAGGAAATTACCGTTTTGAAGCTCGAAGAAGTTGATATGCTGCGTCCGTCCGGGTCGTCTTGGAAACATAAGCGAGGCGGACATGGCTGGTCAGGGCGTTGATAGCACTGGATTTTTCCGGCATTGCTCCCGCCGACGAAAGGCAATTTCGAGAGGGGGTGTCGGGCAGGTCTTTAAGGTGGTTGACTGTTGTGAAGAACTTGGCGTTTTGAAAAAGATTCATGGGCATATCCTTTGTTTTCGCCGCCGTTTCGACCGACAGCAAAAATATGCGGTTGGTTTTATATGAAACAGAGTAGTAATTTAATGTACCTAGTATAGAATAACACGTTTACAGAATCATCGGTTTTAATCGGATTAAAAATCGTATTTGAATATAAAAAGAGCATTGTTGCGTTATCCAATGCTGTAATCAGGAGCACTCATGAAACGATTGACTTTATTGGCCTTTGTTTTGGCTGCCGGTGCGGTTTCCGCATCTCCCCAAAAGCAGACGTGGAAAAAGGCAAGCAGGTTGCCGCAACGGTTTGTGCGGCTTGCCATGCAGCAGACGGTAACAGCGGCATTGCTGATGTATCCGCGTTTGGCGGCACAGCATACTGCTTACATCTATCATCAAACTATCGGTATCCGTGACGGCAAACGCACCCACGGTTCGGCAGCTGTGATGAAGCCAATGGTAATGAATTCTGAGCGATCAGGATATTTTGAATGTATCCGCATTCTATGCCAAACAGCAGCCGAAAATCCGGCGAAGCAAATCCTAAGGAAAATCCCGAATTGGGACGCGAAAAATCTACCGCGGCGGTTTGAGCGAGAAAATTGCTGCGTGTATGTCCCGCCACGGTCCGAGCGGTGCAGGTATGCCCGGGGGTGGAAGTGAGATCAGGCTTATCCGCGCTTGGGAGGACAACATCAGGCATATTATCGACCAGATGAACGCTTATAAATCCGGTCAGCGCAAAAATGCCATTATGGCGGATATTGCAAACCGAATGTCCGAAGAAGATTTAAAAAGCAGTTGCTAATCTTTATCCAGGGTTTGCGTTAATCATCCAAGAGTCTGCAGTCAAGCCGTCTGAAAAGGTTTTCAGACGGCTTTGCAGACAATTTTTGCGATAAGTTTTCTAAATCGCATTTGTTGGGATTGATATAAAACCATCTTTATAGTCTTGAAATAAAAGGCATCGAAGACAGTAGAATCGGAGCAGTGTCCTTTATTGTCCGATTCCGTCTTCATATTCCTGATTGCGGAAGAAAACACACAATGAGTAAATCCCGTAGATCTACCCGCTCTTTACATCCGTGGTTCGCTTTTTCAGTTCGATGCGTTTTGCTGTCGCCTGCTACCAGCCTGCTGGGTATTGCGTCGCTAATCGGTACGGTTTTGCAGCAAAAACCAGTTGCAAACAGATTACCTGGTCAAATTCGGTCCGTTTTTGACTCAGATTTTTGATTTTTGCCGCGATGCCCTATGCTTCGGCATGGTTTGTCGTCATCATGATGTTTCTGGTGGTTTCTACCAGTTTGTGTTTAATCGTAACGTTTCCGCCGTTTTGGCGTGAAATGAAGTCTTTTCCGGGAAAAGGTTAAGAGAAAATCTCTGGCGGCAATGCGCCACTCTTCGCTGCTGGATGTAAACATTGCCCCCGAGGTTGCCAAACGTTATCTGGAAGTGCAAGGGTTTTCAGGAAAAACCATTAACGTGAAGACGGTTCTGGTTTTGATTGGCCAAAAGGTACACGAACAAATGGGGCCATATCCGCCCATATTGTTTGATTGTCATTTGTTTGGGCGGCTGATAGACAGTAATCCCGCTGTTGAAAGCTGGTATGCTGACCGGACGGATTGTCCCCGGATAATCAGGCGGTTTATGCTAAGGATTTCAAACCCGAAAGTATTTTTGCGGACGGCTAATTTGTCATTTAGGGGAATGTCAGTATTTCCGAAGGGCAAAGTCAGACGATAGTTTTCCTGAATGCCGACAACGGAATGCTGGTCTCAGGATCTGCCTTTTGAAGTTGTTAAAAATTTTCATATTGATTTTTACAATACCGGGAATGCCGCGAGATTTTTGCCAGCGATATTGAGGTAACGGATAAGGCTACTGGCAAGAAACTCGAGCGGACAATTCAGGTTAATCATCCGCTGACATTGCACGGTATTACCATTTATCAGGCAAGCTTTGCGGATGGCGGTTCGGATTTCGGCATTTAAGGGCGTGGAATCTGGGTGATGCCTCGCGAGAACTCCATGTTGTGTTGAAGGCGACGTCCATGCGGCAGTTCCCTGCTGGATATCGGCAGGCATAAATACCGTCTTGAATTTGATCAGTTTAGCTTCGATGAACTGTGGAGGACATGAGTGAGGACGGGAAACGGGAAAAAGTCTGAATTCCACCTTGACGATGTCCGTGCCGTTCTCAGGAAGGTAAGAACACACCAATATTGGTCCTTCCATTGTTTACCGCATTCGTGATGCGGCAGGGCAGGCGGTCGAATATAAAAACTATATGCCGCCGGTTTTGCAGTGAACAGGATTATTTTTGATTACCGGCACGCGCAGCGGTTTTGCAACACAATACCGTTGGCTGCGTATTCCTTTGACAAACAAGGAAAGCGGACACTTTCATGGCAGTCGCGCGAGCTTTTTGAAAGATGGGGAAGGGCTGAAGCGCCTGGTATCTGATGCCACTAAAGACGCGCCTGCCGAAATCCGCGAACAGTTTATACTGGCGGCAGAAAATACGCTGAACATCTTTGCGAAAGGGCTATTTTGGGATTGGATGAGTTTATTACAACCAATATTCCGAAAGAGCAGCAGGAAAGATGGTAGGCTACTTTTACAGAAATGCTTTATGGTGTGATGAATGCGGCTTTGGATGAAACCATCCGCCGATACGGATTGCCGGAGTGGCAGCGGATGAAGCGCGAAACCGTTTCTTACTGCACAGTATGGATGCATACGGCGGATTGACGGAGTATCCCGCTCCCAATGTGCCGCTGCAACTGGATGGGTTTTCGGAAGTGCGCTCTTCAGGTTTGCAGATGACCCGCTCGCCCGGTTCGCTTTTTGGTCTATCTCGGCTCGGCATTATTGGTTTTAGTACGGTCATTCATGTTTTGCGTGCGGAAAACGCGTGCATGGATATTGTTTTTCAGACGGCAAAAATCCAGTTTTGCCATATCGTCTTCGCCCGCAGCGAACGGGATTTGCAGAAGGAATTTTCCAAAACATGTCGAGAGTCTGCAACGGCTCGGCAAGGACTTGAATCATGACTGAACACTATAAAACCCTTCCTGAAACACGAACTCGTTGGTCCGAAAGTCTTTTATCGTAATTTGAATATCTGGGATTGCGTTTGCGGTTTTTCCGGGATACGGTTTTCGTACAGACTTATCCGGTGTCCCGTATGGGATATATATGAAAACGGTTATTTTCAGGGGTAAGTGCCGGTATCGCCGTGTTTTTGGCTGGCTCAAACCCGTACGCTGGTTTGCTGCCACTGTGCATATTGCTTGCTTATGCTGCCGTCGGTTTGTACGGAGGCGACATCAAATCGGCAGAAGGCTTTTTGCTGCGGTATTTCCCTAAGTAGTCAGTCGGCGATTGTGTGGCAGTGCGCATCTCGTCTTTTTCGCTTTTGTTTGCCTATATTTCGGCGCGGTTTTGGCAAGTGTCAAAATGTGCCAACCAATCGCGCTTTTGCATAGGAAACGTGTTGCGTGTGGGTGTCGGCACTTGCCGGATTTACGGGCTTTTAGTGCGTTGGCACGAAGTTACTCCGTTCCGTCCGGGATGCCGTCATATTCCCGTGTCCAACCTTTGGCGAAGTCTTCATCCTGTTTTTGGTGATTACCGCGCTGATGTATCTTTATTATGAAGGTAAGTTCGCCATACAGAAATTAGGCGGTTTCGTATTCAGTTTTATGGCGGTCGTCGTCGGCTTTGTATTATGGTACAGCGTATCCCGTGAGGGCTCATACCATCCAGCCGCTGATTCCAGCATTGCAATCTTGGTGGATGAAGACACACGTTCCGGCAAACTTTATCGGTTACGGCGCATTTTGTATGCCATGCTGGCTATTGCCGAACTGGCTTTCCTTGAATGCGGAAGAGAGGGAAGGAAGACATGGCTGCCGCCGTCGGCATTTGGTTGATGAGGTTATGTATAAGGCGATTGCCGTCGGCTTTTGTTTTTACCATTGCGACCATTTTGGGTGCGCTGTGGGCGACAGATGCGTGGGGCCCGTTATTGAGTTGGGACCCGAAAGAGACTTGGGCGTTTATCGTTTGGTTGAATTATGCCGTGTGGCTGCATTTGAGGGTTGGTTGCCGGTTGGCGCGGACGCGTGTTGGCATGGTGGGCAATTATCGGCTTGTTTGTAACCGCCTTTGCCTTTATCGGGGTCAATATGTTCTGAGCGGCCTGCATTCTTATGGAAACGCTTTTAATCTTAAGGGTTTGCGCGGAAACTCTGTTCCGGATGAATTCCTCGTGAGGGATAAAAACCGGCATCGTGGCAACATCATCAGAATAATACATTAGAGAGATGAAAAACTGCTGGATGCGGGGAAAAGCGCATCATGGTTGGCGTATCGGATTTGCCAAAGAATGCCGACTACCGTTTGTCTATCCGATAAAGTTGATTATTTCAGAGCCGACGTTTGAGAGTGAAAGAAACAACGCCGGCAAGCCGTCGGGAAAAGTCATCACAGACGAACGATATTCGAATCGTGCAGAAGGCCTTTCAGACGGCATTTTCCTTTAATAGAATCTTTTTACATCTTCAATTTTCAGACGGCATTAAATCTATGTTGGTATTAGGAATCGAATCTTCATGTGACGAAACCGGTGTCGCGCTTTATGACACGGAGCGCGGCCTTTTGGCATCATCATTTGCATACGCAGATGGCAATGCACGCCGAGTATGGCGGTGTTGTGCCGAGGTGTGCAAGCCGCGATCATATACGACGATTGGTTCCGCTGACGGAAGGTTGCTTGAAGGAAGCCGGAGTGTCGTATGGCGACGTCGATGCAGTTGCCTTTTACCCAAGGCCCAGGTCTGGGCGGTGCGTTGCTGGCGGTCGAGGTTACGCCAATGCCCTCGCTTTTGCGCTGGATAAGCCCGTTATCCCCGTCCATCATTTGGAAGGACACTTTACTTTCCCCTGTTGGCGGATGAAAAGCCCGAATTTCCTTTTGTCGCTCTGCTGGTTTCGGGGCGGGCATACTCAGATTATGGCTATACGGGGAATCGGCGATTACGAACTAGGAGAAAGTGTCGACGATGCGGCCAGCGAGGCATTCGATAAAACAGCAAATTGCTCGGATTGCCGTATCCGGGCGGCGCAAAGCTTTCCGAACTTTGCCATCGGGCGGCGATGCCTTTATTTTTCCCACGCCCGATGATTCATTCCGACGATTTAGATGAGTTTTCGGGGATTGAAAACCGCTGTTTTGACTACCGTTGAAAAAGTGCGCTGAGGCAAACGGTTCGGAAAACCATACCCGAGCAAATCCGCAACGATATTTGCCGCGCATTTCAGGATGCGACGGTTGTGGACGTATTGACGGCAAAAGTGAAAAAGGCCTTGTTGCAGACGGGATTCAGAACCGCTGGTTGTGGCAGGCGGTGTCGGTGCGGGTGGAAGCTGCGCGAAACGTTTTGGCAGCTTGTCGGTGCAGAACCTGTGCAAAAAGGTAGGCCCGAAAACCGTGAGGGAAAAAGGTCGATGTATCCACCGATGGCATATTGCACGGACAACGCGCAATGATCGCTTTTGCGGGGTAGTGCATTTGAAAAACGGGCAGTGAGGGCCGGCGCATTCAATGTACGCCCGCGCTGGCCGTTGTCCGAAATCGTCAAATGACAAAATGCCGTCTGAAATTGTTCAGACGGCATTTTTATTTTTGATTACGGTGCTTTATAGCGGTTGCCACATGAACAGATACTGGGTAGGGAAAGCGGCGTATCCAATATTCGGTATTGCGGTTGAATCACGGCGGCATCATGGGTTTTGTCGCCGGTCAATTCTCCCTGAAGCTGATGTAGGCAAAACCCTGCCCGTCAGGCAGGCGTTCGCTGCAAAAACAGCGTGCTTACGCGCTCGACGTTTGCCAGTTTTGCCGCCAGCGTCATGGTATGGCAGGTTTGCCGAAGAAATCACCGCACGCCTTCCCCGCCTTCTTGAGGGAGGGACATGGTCGCGCAGGACGATGGTTGCTTCTCCCGAACGCAGGGGCTTTGATGATTTGTTTGACCCCTTGTATGCTGGTAGGCGCGGTCTGCCGCGAACCCTGCCTGCCCTGCATCACTTGTCTATTGCTTTAATTTTTCGGCGGGTTTACATGGCGGTTAGGGGAGATGGCAGCCGTTGGCTGATATAACGCTAAGTCGTAGCTGCGCGATGTGCGGCGTGATAAACAGCAGCCCTTCGTGTTTTGTCCAAAGCTTCTTGAACATATTCCCAACCCTGTACCGACGCGGTGTTTCCGATGTCCTCCGGTTTTTGAAAATGCGTGCAGGTTCAAACCGCTTTTCTGTTTCGCGCAAAATACGGCTTTCACCGTTTTCGGGTCGGGATTCACGCCTGCCTGACGCATATTGGCAATAATGCGTTCGGTCTTCTTTGCGCGGGTAAAAACGCTAGATGTCCGAGGAAAACACCCAATTTGTGCTGAAGACGGGGCAGCAGGGAAAAAGGATTTGAGCAGGGCGGTCAGTAGGATGCTAACGGGGGAAGCAAAGCGGGAAACAGCACTGCAATTGTAAACGTACATGCCGTCTGAAAAGGGAAGTATTGCGGCAATATGCCTTTTCTGCCGCGATGCGCTGCATCAGGAGTTGGGAATTCCATGCCAACCTGCTTTTCAAACGGAAAGGTAAGGTGGACGGTTGAAAAACCGATGTGGCTCGTCAGAGCAATCCAAACCCGCTTAATGCGGGAATTTTTTTGCCTGTAAGAAACGCGCAACGGGATTCCGAAACAATGAAGGCAAGTGCGAACGCCATATTTGTATAGAGAAAAAGCGGAGTGCTATGATTTTCCGCTGTCCGAAATAAAAAGGCCGTCTGAAAACACAGCAGCCTGTTTTTAATGAAAGACAGTAATGAGCGAATATCTGTTTACTTCCGAATCGGTATCCGAAGGCCATCCGGATAAAGTTGCCGACCAAGTATCCGATGCGATTTTGGATGCCATCTTGGCGCAAGACCCCAAAGCGCGTGTCGCCGCAGAAACCTTGGTCAACACAGGCTTGTGCGTATTGGCAGGCGAAATCACCACCACCGCCCAAGTGGACTATATCAAAGTCGCACGCGAAACCATCAAACGCATCGGTTGCGAACTCCTCCGAGCTGGGCTTTGACGCAACGGCTGCGCAGTCGGCGTGTACTACGACCAACAATCCCCCACATCGCCCAAGGCGTAAACGAAGGCGAAGGCATCGACCTGAACCAAGGCGCGGGTGACCAAGGTTGATGTTCGGCTATGCCTGCGACGAAACCCCTACCCTGATGCCGTTTGCCATCTATTACAGCCACCGCCTGATGCAACGCCAAAGCGAATTGCGCAAAGACGGCCGCCTGCCTTGGCTGCGCCCTGATGCAAAAGCCCAGCTGACCGTGGTTTGACAGCAGAGACCGGCAAAGTAAACGCATCGACACTGTCGTCCTGTCTACCCAGCACGATCCTGCCATCAGCCGCGAAGAACTGAGCAAAGCCGTGATTGAGCAGATTATCGCCCGTTTTGCCGTCTGAACTGCTGACCGACGAAACCAAAATACCTGATCAACCCGACCGGCCGCTTCGTTATCGGCGGCCCGACGACGACGTGCAGTTTGACCGGCCAGTAAAATCATCGTCGATACCTACGGCGGCGCGGCTCCGCACGGCGGCGGCGCGTTCTCCAGCAAAGACCCGTCCAAAAGTGGACCGTTCCGCCGCTTACGCTGCCGCTATGTTGCGACATCGTCAGCCGCCGGTTTGGCAACCCAATGCGATCAAGTTTCCTACGCCATCAGCGTTGCCGAACCGACTTCGATTTCATCGACACTTTCGGCACAGGGCAAAATCAGCGAAAAACGGTTGCCTTGGTTCGTGTTGAAATTTCGACCCGCGTCCTAAAGGCATTGTCCAAATGTCGACCTGCTGCGCCCGATTGCGAGCAAATCCGCCGCATGCACGGACACTTCGGCCGCGAGAGCCTGAATTTCACTTTAGACGCACCGACAAAGCTGCCGCACTGAAGGCAGCTGCAGCGGTATAATTTCGGTTTGAACATCATGCCGTCTGAACAGTTCAGACGGCATTTTTATATTTTTCTATTTCAGGTGTGGCGTTCTTTTTGCCATCGGTTTTTGCATCAGCCAGCCGCCGTCGCCTCGGAATGATATTTTAGAAACAGTTGTCCCAAATCAGGCAACAGGAAACGGCAGTCCGCTGTTGATGATGACCACCACCACCATCGGTTTGTCGGCCAGCAGCCCTGCCAATGCCCGGACATTGTTGAGCGTGCCTGTTTTCAGGCGCAGAAGCCCGCCGCTTTGTTTGAGGCGGTTTGCTAAAGTTCCGTCTGTACCGGCGATAGGGGCGTGTCGATGAAATCTTGTGCAAACAGGCTGCGTCGCTTTTTCAGCATTTCCGCCATCATTTTCGCAGTCAGCTGCTCTTTCCTCGACAAACCGGAACCGTTTTCCAAAAAACCAAACCCGCAACATCAACACAAACGACCGCTCACGCTTGACGGCGCCGTCACCACCGCCTGGTCGGAAACGAGCGGGCATTTGCCGTTGCCGCCCAGTTTCAGGGAAGACGGACCGCGTAATCAGATTGTCGAACGTTTTGTTCATGTCCGTCAAAATTTCCTTCATCGGTTTGGGTGGCAAGTGCAGCGTCTGTGCGCCTTCCGGCGTGTCGGATCATGCCGATGCCGTCCCGAAATCTGTCCTCCGCCGAGGCAGCCAGTGGTTGGTGAAGCTCTGATGAATCAGTTCTTCAAGCGGAAACATTCGGACATCGACTGCCTTGCCCAGACAGCTTTTCAGGGGATGGTGCGCAGCAGTTTCAGCATTATTATCGGTAAAGACGCTGCATCGGTTTCTTGACCGAAGGGCAGACGCTTTGGCCGAGTAATTTTCAGGCTGTTTTGGGCACGGATATCCGGCAGAGGCGGTTGGTGAGGATATCGATACCGTTGGCAGAATTACGTTCGGCACGGACTCTGACCATGCCTGAGGAGGGCATGGTCGGATTGGGGAAGTCATAGAAAGGAGAGCCGCCGTCGACTTCGAAATCGTCAGGACTGCCGACTTCGCCCCCACAACTTGTGGTCGAGTATCAGGTGTCCCGTGATTTGCGGATGCCTTTTATCGCGCAACTGGCGTTGGACGGCAAGCAGGTTTTCCTGATCGAAAAACGGGGTCGCCACTGCCTACCGAGTACAAATCGCCATCGAGCGTGCCGTTACTCACTTTGCCGTTGCTTTTAAATGCCGTCGTCCAGCGATAATTGCTGCCGAAGGTTTTGAAGGCAGTAAAGGCCGTGATAAGTTTCATGGTGAGGCGGGGTCTGGGAACATCCGCGCGGTGGTCGATAATGACTTTTTCCGCTGTCAAGCTCTTGGACATATACGGCGATTTCGTTTTGCGGAATGCGGCCGGTATCGAGTCTTGCGCAGCAGCGGGAGGTTAGGAAAGCAGCAGCAGGGAAAGCTGCTGTTTTGGAAGTCATGGGAATCTGTTGTATAAAAAGGCAATTATAAAGGCAAAGTCGGATATGGGGAAACGGAAAGGACTTGGTTTTCGGGTTGTCTGTATTAAAAACTGAATATATAATAATTATCGTATGAGAAGTAGGTAGCGTTTGAAGGTTAAAACCGTATTGTTCAGGAGGAATTACGGTGGCTAAGAAAATCAGTATTTTTGGTGGGTAGTCTGCGTCGTGCTTCTTTTGCACGCAAGGTGGCACTGAATGCGGTACAGATGTTTCCAGAAGGCTATCAGGGCGAGTGTCAATCGGGCCTGCCGCTTTATAATTTCGATTATGAC
>BNJT01001414.1_pt1 | contig 19094 bp, 28 predicted proteins | sample 8540491 | NCBI WGS metagenome assembly BNJT01 (sample SAMD00202455, study PRJDB9452) | human saliva metagenome | host: Homo sapiens | reverse complement strand
ATCAAGAGTGTCACTTTGAGCAACAGTTGTGGCTTCTTGAGTGGATTGAGAACTTGCGGAAGGGACGTTGCATCCAGCCATTGCAAAAGTACACAACGTCGCCAGAGCCCCCTAGCCAAAAATCTCTCCTGATGAGTTTTCATGTATGTTACCTCCTAACATACGATTATTGTTTCTTAAATTGAATCGTGTATGATCGATTGTATCCGTCACGCTCATATAATCCGGATACTTTTTAACGTTAAGATATCCCCTTCAATCGTGTATTCATAAGTCGTTTCGCTCACAGCTTGATTTGGATTCAAAATGTAGCTTGGCGTAATGAATAACGAGTGTGGAAATTTAATCGTCTTCGTTGTTGGGTCAATCGTTCCATCTTTAATGGTTAAATCGAGTTTGGACATGTCCTCATTATAGCCACCAGAGCCATGCTGCAACTTCGACCAGAAGCTTTGGATGAGCTTGCCATTCTGATTCATAAACGCGTCATAGCTACTATAAAAATTCTTTCCGTTAAGTTCGTAGTCGAGTTTGAAGTAGTCAGTATTGTTGTAAGCGATATGGTATTGCACGTCATTTCCTTTGATTATTAATTCAGGGCGAATAAGAGGTGTTAGGAAGTTCACCATTTTTAAACCACCTTCATCATTTAAACTCGAATAGACTAGCAATCTTTCAATGGTTTCACGGATATTATAAGCTTCCCAAGTACCGTCAAGAGAAACAGGGGCTTGAGTCGTTTCCTCAGTGGTTGTAATGGCTACAGTTTCTGTTGAAGCCTCTTGCGTCTTTTGCCCACAACCTGCTAAAAGAAAGAGTAGTAGGAAAGCGGCACAAATAGAATATTTTTTTAGATTGAATCGAAAACATGTGAATTCTCCTTTCTACTCATTGACTCTCTTGAAGGTCATCTTCATGATTGTTTCTGTTCCTTTTTTTCCGTTTTCCCCTCAGCTGTTAATACGAGCGTATTGCCATTCCACTCATATTTGTACATCATCGGGTCTAATACAAGATTTGTTGTCCCAAAAGAGTAGATAGTAAGGATACTAGGGGTCTCTTGGAACGTAATCGTTTGATTGCTTTCATCCACTTTACCACCAGCTAAGGTGTAGTCGTATTTTGGCTTCGATGCATTCACTGACATTTTTGTGACTTTGAAACGAAGGGCATTATTTCGAAGCTTATTAATGAAGTCTTTAACGTATTCCTCTTTTTTCTTCGTTCCATTACCTTCTACTTCATAGAGGTGGTCGAGAAAGGCCGTGTAATCTAAGCTGTATTTAAATTCCGCACCATCTCCACTAATGACTAATTGTGGTTTAAAGTCAGCAAAGTCTTCTAGGGCATGACCGTAGACTTTTGCGTTTGAGCCACGCATTAGGAAGCTTTTTGAAGGGTAGAAGGGGCATCGACTAATTCCCATGTACCTTCAAGTGTTTCAGCTTTTTCAACAGTTGTTTCTTGTGTAGTCATTTGGCTGGTTGTTGTTGCGGTGCTGCAGCCTGCGAAGATAAGAGTGCACAGAGCAGTTAAAGTACACAGCCAATATTTTTTAGTCCAGAGTTTCATAAAAGGACCTCCTGTTATTTTGTAATATATCTATATTATAATCGTATGTGCACAAAAACTCAAGTCGTTATTTGAAATACTTTAAAGTAAAATAGGACAAAAAATAGGAATGTAGTCAAACTACATTCCTATTCGTTATAATCAACACTATAAAAATCCTCATCAGGCTCACCTGTGAATTGTTGGCCACCAAATAATCGGTCCTGTTATTTATCTATGCTAAGTGGTGAAGTAAGCCTAGCAAACAGATTATTCCGCTACTTTTTTGAAACGCATCGTGAAGTAGCCAACAATCTTTTCTTCACCACTAAGTGTTTTAGGCTGTTCAAGTGTTAGTGTTAAAATTCCATCTTCAATGGAATATTTATAGCTTACTGGTTTTATGAATTTCTCATTGGAGAATGTCGCCAAATCGATGAACATTGGTGCGTACTTGAATTCCACTGTACCAGCGCTCTCGTTAAATGTAATATCCTTTAAGGTTTGGTGGATTTCATACTTTTCATCGTTGAATTCAAAGCTGAGGGGGCCTTTCATATTGTTATAAATTTCCAGTTGTTTTTTTCAAAGCGTCATACTGATTTTTAATATATTGTTCTTTAGTCCCTTTGACACTTGTTAACTTTTGGGCTTTCCCGTAATCATAGAAGTTGCCGACAGCCACATTGGTTGTTGCTGTAAGGTCATATACCGCAGAATTCCCTGTAATCGTTAGTGTAGGTTTCACATCCTTGAAGGCATCAGAATAAATGAGTCGGCGCGGAATTTCTTCTGAATTACTAAAAATCATTATATCCTAAGGCGCGTTCGAGTGTACTTCTGAAGTCGATTTGTTCCCATTTTCCTTCTAGTGGATTGGAAGGAGCAGTTGTTGTAGTTGTCGTTGTAGCAGTTTGATTTCCACAGCCAGCAAGCATTAAAAAGAGAGCAGCCAGCAATGAATAATGGTTTTAAGTATTGTTTAAACATGGTCGCGTCTCCTTTCTATTTCTTTTTCTGCACTTGGTACGCGTTTGAATGTTAGTTCAAAAATGAACTGGAAGATTGTCCTTCGTTTTCATATCGGCGTAGATAATCAAGAAGCCATCTTTTACTTCATAGTTGTAAGTTACTGGATCGAATCTGTGATCTTTATCCGCTGTCGTTAGAGGGAAGGAGTCAAGAATAATGAGTCCTTCGTCAAATGTGACAGTCTTCGCTTTTTCATCAATAGTTCCTGTAGCTTCGTAGCTGTAAATTCCAGTCGATGTATCCATTGATGCTTTATATTTTTTTGAAGTTTTGCACGAACTCTGTTTGTCCGTTAATATAACGGCTAACAAATGCATCTTCTGTCATTTTTTTCTTATCCTTAGAAATCTCGTAGAATGCTTTTGCAAAGTTCTTAGAGTCATATTGATAGCTTAGTTTAGCGTTTGTCCCATCAACTGATAATTTCATCTTGAAGTCTTTGAAGGCTTCAATGAATTTTTGCATAAGTATAACTTTTCATTCCTTTTTATGAAAAAAAGGCTTTTTGCAATGAATCGATCTCGTATACAGATTCCCATTCACCAGCGATATTATTTGGATCTTTCTGTTCTTGTTTCGATTGCGCTTGTTGCGCGTTATTGGCATTTTGATCTGAAGCTTGGTTCTGTCCACATCCAGCAATCACAAAAACTGCGGCAAGAGAGAAGAGACCAAGAAACAGTTTCTTAGTTTGTCTAATCATTGTTAGACCTCCTTCAAACAGATTGTTGTATTATGCTTATATTATACTTTTAATATTCTTATTTTGCAAGGTTTTTTACAAAAATTACAACCTTCACCCGTAACTTCACCGATTATTCAAACTGAGAAGCACAAAATTGTCTCTAACAATGGAACAAATAGTTGAGATTCTCAAGGGTCTTTTTGTTCAAAAGAATTATTCTTCATCTATTAAAATACGGAGGACCTTCGGGTAATAGCAATGATAACCGCGACAAACAAGAAATGTGAATTAGAGCGGGTTAAAGTTTCCAACTTTTACCCGCTCTTTGAAGCTTGCTAGGGGTGTGACCAAAGGCTCAACCCGGTGTAGCAGTTATCATGAATATTACGAACCGAAGGTACCGAAGTATTTTAATAGAGCACTATATAAGTGAATTTATTGCAGAAAAAAGCCCCTTGAGAAATTCTCAAAGGGCAGTGGAATGACTAATTGCTAGTTGTGTCAGAAACTTTTTTGAATTTTGCAGAAATAACCGTATTTAAATTATTATTGCCATCGCGTTGCTCAATCGTCAACGTTAAAATATCTCCATCAATAGAGTATTTATACGTCGTTTCTTTATTGGCAGGTCCAATAGATAGGATTGCAAGCTGCACAATATTGATCGCTTCTGGGAAGACAATCGTTTGGTTTGCTGTATCTAATTTACCATTTTTCAATACAGAATGAATCGTGTTATTTTCTTTATCAAATTCATAAGTTGTATTTGGGTAGTCTTTAGCACCAGATTGTAGGGTTGACTGATAATTTAGTAAATTGATTTTTTTAATAGATTCTTCTTTTTGTTTGCGTTACTTTTAGATCCGTCTTTTTGTTTTAAGTAATCGTAGAACATTCCAAAACCATCCGCTAGAGATACCGTATAGTCGAATTCAACAGATGTACCTGTAATGTTTAACGTTGGTTTTAAATCTTTCCATGCTTCAGGATAAATTAGCTTGATAGCTGAATCATCATTTTTGAAATCTTTATAAGCTAAGCTACGTTCAAGAGCTGGTCGGAAGTCGATGGCTTGCCATTTTCCTTCAATTGGAACTGGTTCTTTTTGAGTAGTGCTTCCTTTACGTTTGAAGTGTAGTTCATAGTGAATTGGAAGATTATCCTTTTTCGATTTTCCGTCAATCGTTACGTAAAGCATGTCATCTTTTAGTTCGTAGTGATATGTGTTTTGTGAAGCGCGATTTTCACCGAATGAGAAGAAAAATGAGTTCGCTACAGTAATTCCTTCATCAAAGGTCATAGTTTTGGCATCTTGATCAATAGAACCCGTTGCTTCGTAGCTAAATACACCAGTTTCTTTATTCATGCTGACTTGTATTTCTCAAATCCGGCTGCGAACTCTTCATGAGAGTTATATACGATTTTTTTGAACTCTTCTTCAGTCTTGCCTCTAGCTTCTGTTGTGACAGTGGAGAAAGCTTTAATAAAGTTATCAATGTTATAGTCGTATTTAATCGTTGCCGTATTGTTTTCAATCTTCATATCCATTTTGAAGTCTTTAACAGATTCAAGTAAGTGTGCAAAGTGGATTCCATGGAGGGTATAGGCTCCGATGGCTTGCGATAAAGCATCGACAACATCGACCAATTCCCAATCACCATCAATCGTTTCTACTTTTGGTGCTTCTGTTTGAGCGGCATTTTGAGAGTTGCCTTTGTCTTGGGAACAAGAAGCCAGTACGAAGACTGAGCATAGAGCAACTAGTGTTAAAAATAATTTCTTATAATGTCTAAACATCGTTAGACCTCCTTAAATAGAGTAATTCTAATATGCTTATATTATAAAGGTTACAGTTAAAGTTTGCAACGGTTTTCACGAATTTTACAAGCTTGCCCCGTAATTTCACTGATTATTCAAAATGAGGAATGGAAAAGTCTTCAGCACGGATGGAGCAGTATTTGAGATTCTTAAAAAGGATTGTGTGAGAAAGAGTTTCTTAAGTCTATTAAAATACGAAGAACCTTTGGGCAATAGTTATGATAACCGCGACAAACAAGCAATGTGAATTGGGAGTAAGACAGAAGAAACAGTGCTTTTCTGTTTCTTCGTAGTCTTACCCCCGCAAGGACAAATAGGATTGACCAAACTACTTGATAGTGAAGGTCAATCCATTTGTCTACTGCGTCTATATTGTTTAAGTTAACAATATGAAAATTGCAGGCTTGCTAGGGTTGAGACCTAAGGCTCAACCCGGTGTAGCAGTTATCATAACTATTACGAACCAAAGGTTCTAAAAGTATTTTAAAAGAAATCAGTTTTGAACTTTCTTTAACTTCAATTCATAGTAAATATTAAATCTTTGGCTAGTGTCATGTCTTTCATAGGTAAGGGTTAAAAATATCGCCGTCTATTGTGTAGTTATAATCTGTATCCAAAATTGCTATAGAAAAGTTTGAAAAAATGACAAGATCCGAAATAGCCATTGGATTATCGAAAGTAATTATATTTCTGTCTGTATTAACTATTCCATCTGGGATTACAGTATGGACAGTGTAGTTTGCCTCATCAATATCAATTTTAGAATATTTACTCGCACTTAAATTTGTTTTAATCATATTATTAAAAATAGTACGTACGTATGTACTCTTCTTTTTGGCTCTAATTTTATTTTAGCATTTTTTTATGATATTCGTAGATGCTATTATAGGCGTCTGTTAGATTAACCGAACCCTCATAAGTAGCTTTATTTCCGGAAATTGTTATTGTTGGCTTTAAATCCTTTAACGTATTCCAGTAAACTTGTAGAAGCAGTTTTCTTTCATATTGAGAATGAAGGCGATAGAAAAGCCCACGTAAGAAGGCGTCAGCAGAATTTATAAGTTCCCATTTTCCGTCTAAAGAAGCTGTCTGTTTTGTAGTTGTTGCTGCCGTATTATTTTTCTGAACCAGTGACACGTTCGAATCTTAATTCTGCATGAGCGGGTTGCTGGGTTTTAGAATCAATACCATCCAAAGAAACGAGAAGAAGATTATCTTTCAATTCATATTTATATGTAATTGGGTCATATGTCTCCGTCAATGTCATAGGAAAGCTCATGTTAAAGTTTAACGGCTCTTGGAAGGACATAGTTTTATCTGTATCATTTATGGTTCCAGGAGCATAGAAACTAAAGGCGCCCGTTGTCACATCCAATGTGGCTTTATTTGTCTTGTATTTATCTGCCAATTCTTTACTACGTTTAAATAGGTTTGTTTTGAAAACTTCAGCAGAATCTTTTTTATTAGTTCCTTTATAAAGATTGTTTGAGAAATTATTGAAGTCAGTTGAGTAGCTGACCTCAACCTTGTCACCGTTAACCTTCAAACGCATGTCTAAGTCGTCAAAAAAATTGTTAAAAAAAGTATCCGAATTGTACTTCATCTATTTCGAATAAAGAGTAAATAGATTGGATTGAATTACGAATGTCCGTTAGTTTCCATTCACCCTCAATATCGTTTACTTTCTTCGGTACTTCTGTTGTAGCAGCTGGTGAACTTTCAGAGTTGTTTGAGCCCTGAGAGCATCCAGCAATGACCAAAACTGAGAAGAGAGTCAGTAGAGTAAGGATGATCTTTTTACTATGTCTAATCATTGTTAGACCTCCTTAATAGAGTGATTCTAATATAATTAAATTATAGCGTTTACAATTTTTTTGTTTGCAACGGTTTTCACGAATTTTACAAGGTTACCTCGTAAGTTCACTTATTATTCAAAGTAGAGCAGGAAAGGTCTTCAGCACGGATGGAGCAGTATTTGAGGTTCTTAAAAAGGATTGTGTGAGAAAGAGTTTCTTAAGTCTATTAAAATACGAAGAACGCTTGGGGAATAGGAACGATAACTGCGACAAACAAGCAATGTGAAATGGGAGTAAGACAGAAGAAACGGTGCTTTTCTGTTTCTTCGTAGTCTTACCCCCGCAAGGACAAATAGGATTGACCAAACTACTTGATAGTGAAGGTCAATCCATTTGTCTACTGCGTCTACATTGTTTAAGTTAACAATATGAAAATTGCAAGCTTGCTAGGGTTGAGACCTACGGCTCAACCCGGTGTAGCAGTTTTCATAACTATTACGACCCAAAGGTATCGAAGTATTTTAATAGAGCGTAAGCTCTATATTTTTGCACAAAAAAACCCCTTGAGAAAAATCTCAAAGGGCTGTGAATTAGTTTTGAACTTTCTTGAATTTCATTTGGTATACCAGATGTAAGTTTTGCTTCTTCAGTGTTCGTTCCGCTTTTAACGTCATCGTGTCACCAACAATCTCATATTGATATTTCATCGGTTTTTCTTGATCGGTGATATACAGTGGGATGACAGCAAAAAAATATTTGGAACTTCCGGGAAGATAATCGTTTGAGTTTTCGTATCTATAACGCCATCTTTTTAAAAACAGATTTAATCGTCGATGTTTGTTCATTCCAATCAACCGTATGGTATTTGAGATTACTATACGTCGTCTTTGCTAAACCAACAATATAGTTAATCGCATTTTCTTTGTAACTAAATTGTTTTTTATCAATAACATCCGCATACGCATCAAGGAATTTTGACATGTTTGCTGTGTATTCGAATGTAACCTCATTTCCTTGGACCCTGAGGACTGGAACTACGTCTTTAAGGGCATCTGTTGCCTTTAAGCGACTGGCTGCATCGTCATATTTGAGTAGAAATACTTTTTCGAGTGTATCTCTAAAGTCGACCGCTTGCCATGTTCCTTCGACATCAACAGAAGCAGGTTTTGGGGCTTCTGTGGTTGGAGTTTGACTTTGTGTTTGTTGTACGGTTTGTTGTTCGTTTCCACATCCTGCAATGAACAGTAGAGAGAAGAGGGAAACCATCCATAAATTAAATTTTTTCATGTTTGCCACTCCTTTCTTATTGTCCTCCTAATCGATTGAAACGAATACGCATTTCTCGAGGATAGCCTTCTTGAAGATCGCCTTCAATGAACAGAGTCATCTGATTGCCGTCCACTGTGTAGTTATACGTAATAGGTTTCAAAGGATCAATGCCAATTCCCATGACAAGTGCTTTTAAGAAAGTCGGTGTTTCAGGGAAGGTAATTGTATGTTTATCTTTATCGATTTCACCTTTTAAAGAGTAATCATAGGCCAAGTTTGCATCGTCTGTTGTAACCTGTGCATGCTGGTATTTCTTGACTGCCTCTTTAAATTCGTCAAATTTATTTTTTACATAAGTATCCATATCAGGAGTTTTCAGTTGGAGGCCTTTGTATTGATCTTCATAAATTTTTTTCGCGCTAAGATGGTACTTCAATTCGACCGTGTTGTCATTAATATCGAGTGTCATTTTTACGTCATTGAAGTCTTCTACCGCATATGCGGAAACAAATTTATTTAAATTCATGGCCAAAAGAATTTTCTGAATCGTTAATATTTGTTCTGTCCATTCCCATGATTCCTGTGGGGATGGGGATGTGTTTTGTGCTTTAGAATCAGGCGTTTGGCTTTGGCATCCTGCAACGAAGAGTAGAGTAACGAACGCCAAGAATCCGAAAAAGCATCTTCTTTGTCTTACAAAAACATAGAGTTACCTCCTAAAAGTTGTTATTTACATTTTATCATTAACTGGAACGATTATAAAGTGAAATTTTGAGCGAGTCTCATTTGAACGGTGAGCATAATGAAAAGAGGAAAAAGGTTTCTTTGGCTGGTATACTCAACTTTTGAGATTCTCAAGGGAATCTATGTGTAAATTGGCTTTCCGTATCTATTAAAATACGAAGGAGCTTCGGGGTATGGTCATGATAACCGCGAGAAACAAGTAAGATGAATTAGAGCGGGTTAAAGTTTTCAACTTTTACCCGCTCTTTGAAGCTTGCTAGGGTTGAGACTTAAGGCTCAACCCGGTGTAGCAGTTATCATGACTATACCGAACCGAAGGTTCTAGAGTATTTTAATAGAGCAGAAGTTATATATTTTTTTCACACAAAAACCCTTTGAGAAAATCTCAAAGGGCAGTGAATTATTTTTGCACTTTCTTGAATTTCATTGGATAAACCAAATGAAGTCCATTTTCATTATAGACTTTTTTTCCGCATACATCGTAAGAATATCCCCATTAATTTCATAGTGATAAGTAATCGGGGCTTCTTTGGAAGACACATAAAGTGAGAGAATTCCAAAAATATTTGGAACGTCCGGGAATACAATCGTTTTGGCGTTTGTATCTAAGACACCGCCTTCTTGTTTTCCTTTATAAATATAAGTCTCATCGTTGTAAGTACCAGATAAGTCTTCTGATTTTTTGATGCTTCGTTGGGCAACGGCAGCAAGTACTTTAGCTGCTTCTGCCTTGTCCTTGATTTTATCTTTATTGGCTTCGGCATAGAACTCGAAGTATTTATTCATATCGGCCGTGTATGTAAGAGTCACCTTTGTTCCTTCGATTGTTAACGTAGGAGAGACATCTTCGAAAGCCTCTGTTACTTTCAATCGGCTATACGCATCTTTGTAATAGTATAAAAATGTACGCTCTAATGTATCTCTAAAGTCGACTGCTTGCCATTCACCTTCAAGAGCGACTGGAGCAGGGGCTTCCGTTGTTGTTTCAGCAGTCGTTTGTTCTTGCTTTTGTTCAGCACATCCTGCGATGAATAGAAGAGTAAGAAGCGACATCATCCATAGCGAAATTTTTTTCATCATTTTCATCATCCATCACTCCTCTTATTCTTTCCCATCCGTGTAGTTAAAGCGAAGACGCATCACGAGTTTCAACCCTTTATCGTTTTTGCCCTCAGCAGAAAGAGTCATTTGTTTTCCCTCTACTGTATAGTTATACGTCATGGCCTCTAGTGGGTTAGAAGTAGGTCCTAAGATAATTTTGCTTAGGAATGTTGGAGTTTCCGGGAAAGTAATCGTGTGATTGTCCGGATCAATAGTTCCTGTTAGCGTATAGTCATATGCGTAATTTGCTTCGTCGACTGTGATTTTTGTATGTTGAAGAGTTGCTACATAGGCCTTCAAGTCTTCTGTTTTCTTTTGGACATATGTCTTGAAATCAGGTGTCTGTAGGTTTTGTCCTTTATATTGGTCTTCGTAAATTTTGAGATAGTCAAAACGATACTTCAATTCAACCGTCTTGTCTTTAATCGTCATCGTCATTTTGACATTATCTAAGTCATCTATCATGAATGCTGCTGCGCGAGGATCCACATTAGTAGCAAGGAAGACTTTTTGCAATGTCAATTGTTGTTCTGTCCACACCCAAGTTCCTTGTTGGTCCTTCGTTAAATCTTGTGGAGTCTTAGGTGCTTGTTGTGTAGATGTCTGACAACCTGCAACGAGGAGTAGGGCGGTAAAGGCCAACAATCCTAAAATCATCTTCTTTATCTTATAAAACATAAACGTGCCTCCTAAAGTTGGTTACCTTTATTTTACCATTAAGTGAAATAATTATAAAGTGACGATTTGAGTAGAATAGAATTGGATAAAATTTTTGGAAAATCATTTAATGGAACAATGTTAATAAATAATATTTCACAAAGTTAACAATACGATAGCGACAACCACGTGTGTGAACTCTTCCTGTAAAGGGAACAAACTTGAATTGGAATGGATTGGAAATAGTCTTGAATTCCATTATAGGAGTGGTAGGATTGTTTTTAGAAATATTTGTGAAAAAAATGTGTTTAACCAAAGGAGGAATCATGGAAATGAAAAAAACGATTGAAATCATCATTGTGCCTAGGAACTCTTGTGACATGTGGGTTAATGACATTTGCGACCATTGCTCCAACAAGTGTATTTGCCGAAGAACCAGCAGTAGGAGACGAGGAAGCGGAGTTACCGCCAGTACCTTCTCCAGTCGTACCAGGACAATTCACAACGGTGAAAGAAATCCCGAGCGGAAAACTTTCACCAACAGGAGAGATGGAACTAAACTATGATGTTTACTATCATAAATTAGGAAAAATTGTCTTCGTGGATAAAGATGGCAATAAAGTAGGGGAAGCAAAGACATTTAATAATGACCCAGTTGACCCAACAAGAGCAGCAGTGACTGCTTTACCAGCTGTTCCGGAAGGATATACATTTGCAGCTAGTCAAAAAGTACAAATTATCGAGAAGAAACCTGGGGAAGCTGAAAAGGTTGTGGGTGGAACAATTAATGTGGCTTCTGATGGGGCAGGAGGATTTACATTTGATCCAAACACGGTGTTCTCAAATGATCCATACTCACCAGGATTTGATTACTATGTGTATTTAGATAAGGCAGAGACACCAACAGAAGAATCAACAACAGAAAGTTCAACGACAGAAGCACCAACAACAGCAACACCTTCAACAGAAGCACCAACGACGGAAGGTGAAATAATACCAGTTCGAACGACTGAAGTTACTACAAAGGAGGAACCGAAGCAACCGGAACTACCAAACACAGGATTTGCAGAAGTTCCTACAACGTTTCTTGGACTTGTAGCGTTAGGGCCTTAGTGGAGTAGTGACATTCAAGAAGAAAAAAATAATCGCATAATATAAAGAAAGGTTGGCAACGAGTGCCAACCTTTTTACTTTAAAAACTTTTATTTAGCTGTCTTATAGAAGTTGCGAAGACCAGTGACAATTCCTTCAACGAGTTTGTTTTGGTATTTATCATCGCTAATCTTCTTGTATTCAGGGCTATCCATGTACCCAAGTTCTACTAGAACGGCTGGTTTAACTGTTTCACGAAGAACTGCGTAGTTAGCCCCGTGAACACCACGGTCGTTTGCACCAGCAACAGATACAACAGAGTTATGAATGTTGTCGGCTAGACGTTTGCTTTCGCTGAGACGAATAGGGTTGTCATGAGCCACTTTATTAATACGAGGCTTAATGTCGTCGTCTGGTTCGTAGATATATGTTTCCACACCGCTACGATTTGCTCCAGGAACGCCTGTTGCGTTGAAGTGGATACTGATAAATACATCCGCATCCGTCTTGTTCACCATTTCAGAACGTTCAGTAACGTAGTCCACATACACATCTGAATCGCGGGACGTTAAAACTGTGTAGCCAAGTTTTTCGAGCTCGCTTCTAAGTTTACGGTAAATCGACATGTTTAAATCTTTTTCGCGAAGTCCGTTGTAAACTGCACCTGGGTCGCGTCCGCCATGACCTGGGTCAAGGAAGACAACGTTTTTGTAGTTGCCGTAGTTTACAGGATCAGGAACTTCTGCAATCCATAACCCATTTTCTTGGAAGGCTTGTTTTTTGCCATCGATGGTAACGATGTTTCGAGCATAAACACCATCAGCTTGAAGATAGAATTTACCACCGTAGTTCTTATCGTAAATCCATTCATTTTCGGCCATCATTCCGTCTTCTTTTACATAGTAAGAACCAATCCATTTATTCGTATCGAGTTCTCCGTATTTACGGAAGTGGTACCGTTTGCCTTTAATTAAAAGCCATTGATTACGCGCATAAGAGCCGCCTTCTTGTAAATAGTACGTTTCTTTGTAGTTTGAATCGTAAATGAATTCATTTTCGGCCATCATTCCGTCTTCTTTTACATAGTAAGAACCAATCCATTTATTTGTATCGAGTTCCCCATACTTACGGAAGTGGTACCATTTGCCTTTAATTAAAAAGCCATTGATTACGCGCATAAGAGCCATCTTCTTTTAAGTAGTATGTCGCTTTGTAATTTGGATCGTAAATGAATTCGCTTTGGGCCATATAGCCGCCAGCCTTCAAGTAGTAGTCGCCTTTCCACTCACGGCTTGCGTAACCACCACCTGGCTTAATGTAGAACCAGCTATTGTAGTTTCTGTCGAAAACCCATTCGTTATCGGCCATCTCACCGCTATCTTTTAAGAAATAGATGTCGTTCCATTCGTGAGAGTACATCACACCATTATCGTGGAATGCGTACCAAACGCCACCGATTTTCTTCCAGTCGCCACGGAATACTTTCCCACCTGATAGGGCATAGTACCATTTACCACCTTGGTAGCTCCAGCCTGGACTAACGAGCATTCCTTCGATGTCGACAAGATAACCATCTGGAGTAACAGTTGATTTCAACATCTTGCCGTCAGCGCCAAAGTAATACCAGCGTCCGCCGTGCCATTTCCATGTATTCGTGATTGGCTTACTATCGACTTGGTAGTACGTTTCGCCGTCAGCTTTGTAAATTCCAGTATACTTTGGTTCTTCACCTGGCTTATAAACATGAATATCGACGTCGTTTTTAGAATCTTTCGGAAGAGAAGCTTCTGAAGTCGTTGTCGCTTCTGTTGTTGGTTGAACCGTTGTGACTTCCGCAGTCGTCGGTTGAACTGTCGCTTCAGTTTGTGTCGTCTCTGCAGCAACCGCATGTGCCGAAAGGGCGAAGAGAGCAGCTGTTAAGAGCGTGACTTTACCTGTATGTTTCATAAAAACCTCCTTGTAACAATTTTTTTCCTCTATAAGTGTATCAAAAATATGTAGAACACGCAATTTCCTACGATAAATTTCACAGTTTCTTCATGAGGATAAAATAGGACTGCAACAAATGAATCTCTTGAGGGTAAACTAAATCATACGTTTCCGTGAAATCTTAATAATTATATTTTCTAGGAATTGGAGATACAGGAAGAGGGCGGATTGTGCTATAATCGGTGGTATGAAAACGACAGAACAACTTAATCAACCAAAACAAACATTATTAAAAGGAACCTTGATGACGCTCTTTGCCGGGATTGCCTGGGGAATGAGCGGGGCGTGTGGTCAATACTTGATGGCGCATGGGATGAGTGTGCTTGCCTTGACCGACCTTCGTCTCATTATCTCTGGAGTGTGCCTGTTGACGATGAGCTACGTGTTCACACGTGGACAACTCGTCGCCTTCTTCAAGAAAAAGAAGAATTACGCCAAGATTACACTCTTTGCGTTTATCGGGCTCTTCATGAACCAGTTTACGTATCTTGAGGCGATTCACCTCAGTAATGCCGGAACCGCGACCGTCTTGCAGTACCTCTGCCCGGTGATTATTCTGGTGTACATGTGCTTGAAAAATCGCACGACACCGACCGCATCTGAAGTGACGTCGATTGTCCTCGCAATTCTGGGGACATTCATCATTGCCACACACGGCCAACTCAATCAACTCAGCGTGACACCACTGGGGCTCTTCTGGGGCATCTTTAGTGGCTTCACGTACGCCATTTACATCATGCTTCCGATTAAACTCATTCAAGAGTACGGAAGTCTGACCGTGATTGGAGTGGGCATGGTCATTGCAGGAGTCATTCTCTTCCCGATGAGCGGCCTTACAACGCTGGACATCACGTATAGCCCAGATATCCTCGCAGCGCTCGTCGGCATTATTCTCATTGGAACGATCGTTTCGTACACGATGTTTTTTTAAAAAGGAACGAGCTATATCGGGCCAGTGAAGAGCAGTCTGATTGCCGCCGTCGAACCAATTTCTGCGGTGTTCTTCGCCTTCCTCATCATGAACGAGCATTTCTTCGCGATTGACTTTGTCGGCATGGCGATGATTCTCGCAGCCGTGGTCCTTATCTCGATCAAAGACTTAATCAAAGAACGTCGCAAAAAAGAACAAGGCGTACTTGAATAACAAAACGAACCGCAATTGGAGCGCATCCAGTTGCGGTTTTTTTGAATAAAATTTTTTTGCGAATCATGATGTTTTCGAATGTATTTCTGGTATAATAATTGAAACTAGGAAAGGAAGTGAGCGAATGAATACGGCAGTGTTAAATTATTATTTCGAAAAGTCGGGATTGTCGAAAGAATTTATGGAACAAAAAGTCAGTAAACGATTCGGTCAGTTTTTAACGGGAGAGAGAACACCTTCCTTTAACCAATTATCAGAGATGGCGAAACATTTTCGGATTCCTTTAGGAGTGTTACTCAGCGATGAAATCATCCCTGAAAAGAAAATTGAGATTCCTTTTAGAACGATAAACTCAGAATTTATTGGAGAACCTTCTAGGGAATTAAGAGACACAATTGAAGAGATGAAGTCAAAGCAAGCATTTCTAAAAGAAGAACGTCTACCGGAACTTGATTTCATTGGACGATTTTCGATGGATGATGATGCGATGGTTGTAGCCCAAGCTGTGAGGGAGATACTAGGCTTAAGCGAAAAACTATTTCGAAAAAAAGTCGATAAAGAAGGTGTGTTTAAGTTCTTGCGCGGAAAAATCAGTCGCGTAGGTGTCTTTGTTTTTACGAATGGAAAGTTTCAAGACAATACCCATAGAAAACTGGACCCAAGAGAGTTCCGCGGCTTTGTATTGTCGGATAAGGAAGCTCCAATCATCTTTATTAATCAAGCAGATACTAAAAATGCGCAGGTCTTTACGCTTGTACATGAATTTGTGCATTTACTCTTAGGGGAAGAGGAGATCCTTGGTCAAACTCCACTAGAATCGGAGTATGATGAAGTAGAGGCTTTTGTCAATCGGGTAACAGCAGAAGTACTTGTACCTGCCCAACTTTTGGAGATGAGATATAAGGAACATCCTTTTATTGAGGAATTAGCATCGATTTTTAAAGTCAGTCGATTTGTGATTGCAAGACGATTGTTTGATTTAGGATTTTTATCAAAATCGGACTATCAACAGCACGTGCGTGAGTGGGAAATCGCATGGAAGAATCGAACGAAGGATAAAGGCAGTGGCGGAAATTATAATAAAAATACGCGCTATCGCATTGATAGAAATTTCTTCCAGTATATTGAAAATGCGATTCAATCCGATCGAATTACATATACAGAAGCATTTCGATTATTAGGAGTAGGATATAAAGGTTATCAAATATTAAGGGAGAGATAATAGGGTATGTATCTACTAGACACGAATATTTATATCGCGTTTTATGAACGGTATTATCCACAACGGAACTTTCCAACCTTTTGGGAGAAATTAGTTCAAACTTTTCAACAAGAGGTAGTAGTTCCAAAAGTTGTGATGGAGGAGACTAAAAATAGTGCTTGGTTAAACACTTATATGACAGAGACGTGTGGTTTGAATCCAATTGACCATCGGAAATACTGGATGCAGTGGGCTGAAGTTTTGAATAACGTACGCAATAATCCAGTTTATACAAATGAAGCATTAGATTCACCAAATGGATGGTCTAAAGAAACGGTAGCAGATGGGTGGTTACTGGCAATTGCTAAAGAAGAAAAATATGTTCTTGTAACAGAAGAGATTAAGAATGTGAATCTATACAAGGGTGGACCGGTAAGAAGTGCAAAAAAATTCCTGATGTCGCAGAAGATATTGGTGTTGAGTGTATTGACCGCTTGGAATTCTTCAAGCGAATAGAGTTAAAGATTTAATAATGAAGTGATAAGGCTTGTCGAGTGTGGCAAGTCTTTTTTTGTTAAGAAAACAGAAAAAACTCAAAAATGAGACCGTTCTCATGAAAGTTTCATCTTTTTCAAATAAATGAGTTGTGCTATACTATAAACCATCAAACAACAGATGGAGGTCCTTAATTTGTCTTATTCACTCGAAATTTTACCAAGCTTATTACACGGAGCAGTGACGACATTAGAAGTGTTCGCACTCGTTCTTATCTTCTCGATTCCTCTGGGCATTCTCATTGCCTTTGCGATGCAACTGAAATGGAAGCCGCTCAACTGGCTCATCCATATCTACATCTGGGTGATGCGAGGGACGCCTCTGTTATTACAACTCATCTTTATTTATTACGTCTTGCCAAGTATCGGCATTCGACTAGACCGACTTCCAGCAGCGCTTATTGCCTTCACGCTCAACTATGCGGCGTACTTTGCGGAGATTTTCCGCGGGGGGATCGATACGATTCCAAAAGGGCAGTATGAAGCGGCGAAAGTGTTGAAATTCACGCCAGGAGCAACGATTCGCTATATTGTTCTTCCACAAGTGACGAAGATTGTCTTGCCAAGTGTCTTCAATGAAATCATGAGCCTTGTCAAAGATACGTCTCTTGTATACGCGCTTGGAATCTCAGACCTTATTTTTGGCGAGCCGTACCGCAGCCAACCGCGACGCAAGCCTTGTTCCGATGTTTCTAGCAGGAGCGATTTACCTCATCGTTATCGGAATTGTGACGCTCGTAGCAAAAACGCATTGAAAAAGAAATTCAGTTATTATAAATAGGAGGACAAGCAGATGTTAGAATTACGCAATATTAGTAAACGATTCGGTGATAAACAAATCTTGTCCGATTTCAACTTAACGATTCACGAAGGAAAAAAATCTTGGCCATTGTCGGACCTTCAGGAGGCGGGAAAAACAACCTTACTCCGTATGTTAGCAGGCCTTGAAAAAAATCGACTCTGGGGAAGTGTTTTATAACGGCGAACCTTTAGCGCTCGACGAACTCTCGAAGCGCCAACTCCTTGGATTCGTGTTCCAAGACTTCCAATTATTCCCACATTTATCGGTATTAGAAAACTTAACGATTTCGCCGGTGAAAATGAATGGCATGCCTCAAGAAGAAGCGAACGCGAAGGCACGTGCACTCTTAGAACGCCTCGGCCTAGCTGAACACGAGGACGCGTTCCCATATTCACTCTCAGGCGGGCAAAAACAACGGGTGGCCTTGGCACGTGCGATGATGATTGACCCTGAAATTATCGGCTACGACGAACCAACGTCAGCGCTCGACCCAGCCCTTCGCCTAGAAGTAGAGAGTTAATCCTCCAAAAACAAAGAACTCGGAATGACGCAAATCGTCGTGACCCACGATTTAACCTTTGCCGAGAATATCGCGGACGAATTATTGACGTTCGAACCGAAATAGGAGGCCGCTATGAAGAAACGAAAAGGAATCCTCGGGCTTTTGGCGCTTGTAGGAGTGGCGGTCATGAGCCTTGCGGGCTGCACGCAACTAGCAAGCAATCCAAAAGTCGATAACTGGGATAAATACCAACAACAAAAAAGCATCACGGTCGGCTTCGATAATACCTTTGTACCGATGGGCTTCGAGGAGAAGAATGGCAACTATGCCGGCTTTGATATCGAACTCGCGCAGTACGTGTCGAAGAAACTCGGCATCACGGTGCACTTCCAACCGATTGACTGGGATATGAAGGAAACGGAACTACAAAACGACACGATTGACGCCATCTGGAATGGGTATTCCGCGACAGATGAACGCCGTGAGAAAGTCGCCTTCACGATTCCCTATATGCAAAATACGCAAATATTAGTCGTGAAGAAAACAAGTGGCATTCACTCAGTCGAAGATATGACAGGCAAAGTCCTTGGTGCACAAAACGGGTCATCTGGGATGTTGGATTTTTGAAGAACATCCAGAAGTGTTGAAGAACCGCGTCAAAGGCGGGGACGCCGACCAATACCAAAAGCGTGAACGAGGCCATTATCGACTTGAAGAATGACCGTATCGACGCTTTGCTGATCGACCGTGTATACGCGGACTACTACCTCACAACAGAAGGCATTGCCGACGAGTACGACACCATTCCTTCAGGATTCGAGGTGAATCCTTCGCGGTAGGGGTACGTCCTGCCGATAGGAAACTACTCGAAGCGCTGAACCAGGCCTTCAAGGAACTCTATCAAGAGGGCATCTTCCAACAAATCAGCCAGAAATGGTTTGGCGAGGATGTCGCAACACCAGAAGTCAAAGGGCAAGAATAATTAAAAAAACAAGAAACGATCGCTGGACGGAAGGCACGCCTTCTGGAAGGCGATTTTTTTAGTGCTGAAAAAAATCAAAAGGTGATTAGGATAAAAAAACTTAAAAAAACATAGAAAAATTAGATTGATAAACCGTTTTCAAAAAAAGGTACACTGGAGGTGTAGAATAGTTCAA
>BNJT01002014.1_pt1 | contig 19142 bp, 33 predicted proteins | sample 8540491 | NCBI WGS metagenome assembly BNJT01 (sample SAMD00202455, study PRJDB9452) | human saliva metagenome | host: Homo sapiens | reverse complement strand
AAGCGGTCATGGGCTACCTGCATATGACGGAAGAAATCGAACGCTTGGAAGAATTAATTGACTGGTGTGTCAAACGAGTGGAGGAAGCTACTCATGAAAACAAATGAACTGCTAGCTTTGTTTCCAAAGGCTAGTCTACAAGATAAACCCAGTCAAGATAGCCAGAAAGTCTCGCTTCGTCTTGATCAGCAACATTGGCTAGTTTTGGCAACAGAAGATTTAACAGATCGAGAACAGCAACTGCTTGCTCTGCTGACAGAAAAAAAGAGTCCGTTTTTTTCACAAAATCCCTGGTATAGATATTTAGTATCTGAGTCCGAAGAGACGCTTCCCCATGAGGTTGAGGCGCTACAGTTTATTCATTGTCATCTTTTCCATTATGAGGCAGAATCTATTTCGGCCTGGCTAGACATGATGCGAACTCTTTTGACCAATAAAGTCGCTTATTTCCAGACCAGCCCGCAAGACTATATTTTTGTTCTTGATCAAGGGCAGCAGTTGGCTGTTAAAGATTTGCTGAGGGATGTCTTGTCAGCCGTCGAATACGATTTTAACCTGCGTTTGGCTGTTTTGATTGGACAAGTCTGGCCCAGATCGGTGAAAGACGAGTTGCCACAACTCTATCAAGCCGAGAACAGCCTCTTCACTCAATGGTTGAATCGCTATCAGCAGTCTTTGGTTTTACCTTTCTCACAGCTCTTTTTATGGGGCTTAGACGAGGCTAAGGACACTCTTCTTCCTCTGAAGAAGAAACTGCATCAGCTTATAGAAGGACAAGAGCAATTAACCGAGATTATCTTAGCCTTGTGGGAAAATGGAGCAGTTGTGACCAAGGCAGCTCAGCAACTTTATATTCACCGAAATACTCTCCAATATCGCTTGGATAAGTGGGAGGAGTTGACAGGCTTGCAGTTAAAAAGAGTTGACGGATTTATCACTCTGTTACCATATCATTTTGAAAGATTTATTTTGATGTTTTGTGCAGGATGCACAAAAACATTTTTATTTTAGGCAGTTTGCCATAGTATTGTAAAAACGCTTTCAAATATAATAAGAGTATAAATTTAAAAAGGAGCCTATCATGGTAGAATTAAATCTAAAAAAATATTTACAAGAAATATCCAAATAGTGAACACTATTCTGTTGAAGATTTCAACTTGGAAATTCAAGACAAAGAATTTATCGTATTTGTAGGACCTTCAGGATGTGGTAAATCTACAACTCTTCGTATGATTGCTGGACTTGAAGACATTACAGAAGGTGAATGTTCAATCGATGGTCGAGTCGTTAACGATGTGGCACCAAAAAGACCGTGATATTGCCATGGTTTTCCAAAAACTATGCCCTTTACCCTCATATGACGGTATATGACAACATGGCCTTCGGTTTGAAATTGCGTAAATACAGCAAAGAAGATATTGACAAACGTGTTCAAGAAGCGGCTGAAATTCTTGGCTTGAAAGAATTCTTGGACCGTAAACCAGCTGACCTTTCAGGTGGTCAACGTCAACGTGTTGCTATGGGACGTGCTATTGTCCGTGATGCAAAAGTCTTCTTGATGGACGAGCCTTTGTCAAACTTGGATGCAAAACTTCGTGTATCCATGCGTGCTGAAATCGCTAAAATCCACCGTCGTATTGGAGCAACAACTATCTACGTAACACACGACCAAACAGAAGCGATGACTTTGGCTGACCGTATCGTTATCATGTCAGCAACTAAGAATCCATCAGGAACTGGTACAATTGGTCGCGTAGAGCAAGTTGGTACACCACAAGAACTTTACAAACACCCTGTCAATAAATTTGTTGCTGGCTTTATCGGAAGCCCAGCTATGAACTTTATCAATGTGAAGCTTGAAGGCAACGAGATCGTTACTGAAGGTGTGAGATTGAAAAGTGCCAGAAGGGATCTTGAAAGTTCTGAAAGAAAAAGGCTACGAAGGTAAAGAATTGATTTTTGGTATCCGTCCAGAAGATATCAATACAGAACCTGCTTTCCTTGAAACTTTCCCTGACTCAGTAGTACACGCAACAATCTCTGTATCAGAGTTGCTTGGTTCAGAGTCTCACTTGTACTGCCAAGTTGGTAAAAACGAATTTATCGCAAAAGTAGATGCACGTGACTACTTGCAAACAGGTGAAGGTATTGACCTTGGCTTTGACCTGAATAAAGCACACTTCTTCGATAAAAGAAACTGAAAAGACAGTTTATTAATGTTTTTTTACAATGAAGAAAAATTTAGTTATCAAAAACCGAGCATGGATATCCATGCTCGGTTTTTTCTATCAAGATTTGTCAATCCATACTTGATAGGCTCAAAAAAACCTCATAGTTGAAGAGACTATTTTTATAAGTGATAGCAAATGAACTTTGGAAAAATATGAATTTGTCCTTCGAAGTTATTTCATTAGAGATGAGGAAGTTCACTTCACATCTTTAAGGATAACTGAATCTTTCTCACAACCTATTAATTGCTACTAGCTCACATTGTTGAACAAGAAGAGGTTGCTTAAAAATAGAAAAAAATTTCAGAAAAACTGTTGACATGTTTTCTGAAAAAGAGTAAAATAGCCCTTATTTTTTTAATTGAGGAGGAACTTATGTTTTCCAAGTTAAAAAGGATTTTTTTATTGGACGCCCATTAAAAATCCGGTAAAGAAGGAGAGGATGGTCATTTATTGACAAAGCTACAGGCCTTGGCTATGCTCTCTAGTGACGCCTTATCTTCCATCGCTTATGGACCAGAGCAGGTAGTTCTGGTCTTGGCTTCTGTGTCTGTCGGAGCGATTTGGTGGTCACTTCCAATAGGAATTGTTGTATTGGTTTTATTAGCGAGTTTAACAATTTCTTATCGTCAGGTTATCCATGCTTACCCTCAAGGAGGAGGAGCTTATATGGTAACGACAGAAAATCTTTCTCCAACAGCAGGCTTAATTGCGGGTGGAAGTTTACTGGTAGACTATATGTTGACTGTAGCTGTTTCAGTTGCTTCTGGAGCGGATGCCATTACATCAGCGATTCCTGTCTTACACCCTTACAACCTACACATCTCGGTCTTGCTAGTCCTCTTATTGATGCTAATGAATTTACGAGGTCTAAAAGAATCAGCGACTTCCTTAATGGTTCCTGTCTATCTTTTTATTGTCAGCACGTTACTGTTGATTGGTTTTGGTTTTTTGCAAATCATGACAGGAAACTTGGAATATCACGCAACTGCTCATATTGGCACTTCTATTACTGGAGTAAGTTTGATCTTGTTGCTCCGAGCATTTACCAGTGGTTCAGCTTCCTTGACTGGAGTGGAAGCCATATCTAATTCAGTTCCCTTTTTCAAGAAGCCAAAGGCTCACAATGCTGCAACAACCCTATCAATCATGGCTTTAATCCTAGGGATCATGTTTGCAGGAATCACTTTCTTAAACTATTGGATTGGAATCGTGCCTGTCAAAGGTGTAACCACCTTGGCACAGATGGCTCAGGCAATCTTGGGAAGTTCTCCACTTGGTCGTATCTTATTCTACGTTTTTTTCAATTGTCAACAGCTTTGATCTTGGCAGTTGCGGCTAATACAGGATTCTCAGCTTTTCCGGTGCTTTCCTACAATATGGCTAAGAATAAATATATGCCACATATGTACATGGAAAAGGGGGATCGACTCAGCTATTCAAACGGGATTTTTACATTGGCCTTTGGGGCTATTGCTCTCTTGTGGATTTTTAAGGGGAATACAGAGCGTTTGATCCCACTGTATACCATTGGTGTATTTGTGCCCTTCGCCCTCTCTCAAACTGGTATGGTTGTCCATTGGAAGAAAAAGTTTGGAAAAGATTTCTTGAAGCATTCAGTTGCGAACATCCTTGGTGCTGTTATTTGTTACGGGATTGTTCTTATTTTTACTTTTTATTCCGTCTGCGAGATATTTGGCCCTTCTTTCCAATTATCATTGTCTTGACCTGGCTGTTCTTAGCTATTAAACAGCACTACAACAGGGTCGCAAGACAGCTGAGATTAGAAGAACATATCGAGCGTCAGAATTATACAGGCAATACAGTAATTGTGCTAGTCGGAAATGTCACCAGAGTTAGTGTTGGAGCGATGAGCTATGCTCGCAGTATTGGCGACGATGTCGTCGCAATGCACGTCTCAACAACTGAAACTGCTAAAAAGGATGCTGAAGTCGCAGAGGAATTTGCTGACTACTTCCCTGATATTCGATTTGAGACTGTTACGACTAGCTACCGCAATATCATTACTCCAACAGTTCAGTACGTGATCAAGGTAGCAAAGCGGGCTAAAAAAGAAGGAAGGACAGTGACAGTCTTGGTTCCTCAGTTTATCCCGAAAAAAGAGCTGGCAAAAATATCCTTCATAATCAAATGAGTTTAAAATTGAAATATTATCTAAAAGTGGTACGAAGATGTTGTAGTCGCAAGCTATTCTTATCACTTAAAAGAGTGACCTACTTTCTTAATGTAAAAAAGGAACCAAATTTTTTTGGTTCCTTCTGTATTTTTGTGTAGAAAGAGTTAGTTCCTTTCTTCTTGATAATTTCTATAAAAATCAACCTTTTAACTCAATAAAGGTCTCCAAGTCCCGCAGGAGCTGAAGGAGCGTAGCGCGGGTTTCAAATTCCTGACGAGTCTTAGGAAGTGGCCGTTTTCGAAAAAACAGCCAGATATTCCTCGATTTCATCCAGCAAATCATGGCCTGGATTTTCTTGACTTAACTGTTTGGGCTGTTTTTAAAAAGAGTTTTAGCCAATATCAAGCTTTCACTAGCCGCCAGGGCGACAGGTATTGATATTACCGGCCATATCCAGCAAGATACGATTCTGAGCTCTTCGCATTTCAAAAATAGTGAATATGGTAGTTGGTTTGATGAAAGAGATGGTTGGAGTGGTCCAGATAGACCAGCTGTAAGGCTTGTTCTAGAGTGGTATCAAGCTCTTTTTATTAGCGTCGCTTCGTTTCGGCCGTCTCCAGACTTTTAAAAAGTATTCAAAGCGAAGGAGAATCTTTTTTTCAGTTGTTCTTCCACTTGCTCATGATAGCTGTCAATCTCCTCTTGGCGCGAGGGCATGTAGAGATTGGCTAAAAGAGCAAAAGCCAGTTCCAATGAGAAATAGAGCGAGCTCATTACCAAGAAGTAGCCAAGAGGTGGACTTTTTCTAAGAGCAGATGAGAGACCGGGACAGTGCTGGGGGTAATGCCAATTTCCCACCTGAGTTGAAAAGCTAGGGGAACGTAGATTGCGATATAGAGGGCTAATGCACCGAGATTAAAGCCTAGAAAGTGAAAGGCTAAGCTTCCAATAGCCAGAGCCAGCAGGGTCGATAAAAAGCGGTCTCTAGCTAGTCTAGCTGTACTCCGGCGTGTATCGCTAACACTCAAAAAGAGCAATAATACCAGCAGAGACTGAATAAGCTAATCCTAAAGTTTTTGCTAGCCAAGCCGCTAGGCAGGTGGCGAGCATAAGTTTGATCGTTCGGTGGAGAAGGGACATATGCGTCAACTTTCTTTTTCTAGAGTCGCTTTTATTATATCATGACTAGAGTATAAAGTTGGTTAGGATGATTCCTTCAATTCAGATTTCTTGTTCTGTTCAAGAAAAAGCTGTCGCAATTTTTGGAGGCGATTATGTTATACTGAAAACATGGAAAAAAACGATATTGTCTATGGTGTGCATGCGGTGACAGAGGCTCTCGCAGCTAACACTGGAAATAAACTCTACATTCAAGACGACCTGCGTGGTAAAAAGGTCGATAAAATCAAAAGATTTAGCCGCGGAAAAAAAGGTTTCCATCTCCTGGACGCCTAAGAAGACCTTGCAGGAGATGACTGACGGAGCCGTTCACAGGGGCTTTGTTCTGCGAGTCGCAGAGTTCGCCTATACTGACTTCGAGGTGCTGTTGAAAAAAAGCAGAGCAGGAAGACAACCCACTCTTATTGATTTTTGGACGGATTGACTGACCCACACAATTTTGGCTCTATCTTGAGGACGGCTGATGCGACCAATGTGGCTGGAGTAATCATTCCCAAGCATCGGGCGGTCGGTGTGACACCAGTCGTCGCCAAGACCTCAACGGGCGCCATTGAGCATATTCCTATTGCTCGTGTGACCAATCTCAGCCAGACCTTGGACAAGCTCAAGGAAGCTGGTTTCTGGATTTTCGGTACGGATATGCAGGGGACGCCTTCCCATAAGTGGAATACTGCAGGCAAGCTGGCCCTCATCATCGGCAACGAAGGTAAGGGGATCTCCAGCAATATTAAAAAACAGGTGGATGAGATGATTTCCATTCCCATGAATGGCCATGTCCAAAGTCTTAACGCTAGCGTGGCAGCGGCGATTCTCATGTATGAAGTCTTTAGAAATCGCCTATGAAAAGAAAAATCTTACTGGTGGACGGCTACAATATGACAGCCTTTTGGCGGGAGACTCGTCCTTACTTTAATCGCGGAGAGTTAGATGCTGCGCGAACGATTCTGCTCCAGAAGCTTAGCAATTATGCTAGCTTTGAAGGACTGGAAGTTATCTGCGTCTTTGATGCCCAGTATATGCCGGGAGTTCGGCAGACTTACGAAGAGTTTAATGTGACAGTCGTTTTCACCGAAGAGGAGGAAACGGCAGATGACTATATCGAGCGCTTGGCAGCTGAGCTCAACACACCCAAAAACCAGGTATCGGTTGCGACCAGCGATCTCAATGAGCAGTGGACTGTCTTTGCCCAAGGGGCTTTGAGAGTATCCGCTAGAGAGCTAGAGAAGCGAGTGGCTGTTACCAAATCAGACCTCAATAAGCTGAGCGGACAAATCAACCTGCAAAGACCGCCCTTGCGACCGATGGACAGCCAATCTTTGCGCGATTTACAAAAAAATGATGGAGAAAAAAAGATGACCTTTTAAAAATTTTAACGGATTCTACAACAGACCTGTCTGAAAAAAATGGGCAGCTGAACACGATGTTACAATCCTAGGGCTTGACCATTCAGCTGGATGGAGTGACCTATGAAACAGTAGGGGAAAACAAACTAACCAGTAAAACCTTGCTTGAAAAGATGAAGGCAGGAAGTCAACCAACTACTAGTCAAATTAATGTAGGTCAGTTTGAGGATGTCTTTTAGAGCATATGCGAAAAGCTGGCACACCGCTGTTGTATGTAGCTTTTGCTTCTTTGCTATCTGGAACTTATCAGAGTGCTGTTATGGCTCGTGACATAGTCTTGGAAGACTATCCTCGGGCTGTGATTGAGATTCTTGAGAGTCGGGCTGCTTCTATGGGGGAAGGGCTTCTGGTAATGAAGGCTGTCGAGGCACGATCAGAAGGTAAATCACTAGCTGAGACTTTGGATATTTTACTAGCTTTGCGACCAAAAGTTCAAACCTATTTCTTAGTGGATGATCTGAATCACTTGGTGCGGGGCGGAAGGATTTCAAAAAAACAGCTGCCATGATCGGTGAGTCTGGCTAGTATCAAGCCAATTATTGCAGTTCAAGCGGATGGAAGTTTGAAACCAATTGCTAAGGTAAGAGGAAAGAAGAAGGCCCAGGCAGAGTGTGTTCGCATGCTTTTAGAAAATATAGCAGATGATCGGGCAGTGATTGCTCATGCAGATGCTGATCAGGATGCTGAAAATCTGAAAGAACAGCTTTTAGCAGATGGCCGAGTGAAAGAAGTCTTGATTGAGCCACTTGGACCAGTTATTGCAACCCACGTTGGACCAGGAACTTTAGCTTTATTTGGCTTCGCAAAAAACGACCGAGATTAAGAAACAAACTTGAAAACGAAAACAAGCTAAAAAGTGAAATATTTCCGGCAAAGATATTGACTTTTGGCCTAAAAATTTGGTATGATAGTAGGCGGTATTGTTTACCCCATTTGTAAGGCCCCGGAACCTTTCAAATAACTTGCGGACCGGAACATCCGCCCTGTAAACAAAAACGATATTCAAATAGGAGAAATCATGAACAAAACAACATACATGGCTAAGCCAGGTGAAGTTGAACGCAAATGGTACGTAGTTGACGCTACTGATGTACCTCTTGGACGCCTTTCTGCTGTAGTAGCGAGCGTACTTCGTGGAAAAAAACAAACCAACATTCACACCACACACTGATACAGGTGACTTCGTGATCGTTATCAACGCTGAAAAAAAGTTAAATTGACTGGTAAGAAAGCTACTGATAAAGTTTACTACACTCACTCAATGTACCCAGGTGGATTGAAATCTATCACTGCTGGTGAACTTCGCTCTAAGAACGCTGTTCGTTTGATCGAAAAATCAGTTAAAGGTATGCTTCCACACAATACTCTTGGCCGTGCTCAAGGTATGAAATTGAAAGTATTTGTAGGCGCTGAGCACACTCACGCTGCACAACAACCAGAAGTTCTTGATATTTCAGGACTTATCTAAGGAAAGGAACAAATAAGCTATGTCACAAGCACAATATGCAGGTACTGGACGTCGTAAAAACGCTGTTGCACGCGTTCGCCTTGTTCCAGGAACTGGTAAAATCACTGTAAACAAAAAAGATGTTGAAGAGTACATCCCACACGCTGACCTTCGTTTGGTTATCAACCAACCATTTGCAGTTACTTCAACTGCTGGTCAATACGACGTTTTTCGTAAACGTTAACGGTGGTGGTTACGGAGGACAAGCAGGAGCTATCCGCCACGGTATCGCTCGTGCCCTTCTTCAAGTAGACCCAGACTTCCGCGATTCTCTTAAACGCGCTGGCCTTCTTACTCGTGATGCCCGTATGGTAGAACGTAAGAAACCAGGTCTTAAGAAAGCTCGTAAAGCTTCACAATTTAGTAAACGTTAATTTGAAAGAATTACTATACTTACAAAGAGCACCTTTCTTGGTGTTCTTTTTTTATATTCTATACTAAATTGGTGCAATTGACACAGTTGTTGCGACTTTAGTTGCTTACAAATGTGGCTGCAAACTGACAGAGTCAGTTGCCTCAAAAACGTTAATCAATACGATTATATCAACGTTTCGAAACACTTCATGGTTCACACCATGGAGTGTTTTTTTGATGATTTTTAGCAAAATTCACACCATTACTTCTTAAGATTACGAAAGGCAATTTCTCCAACAGCCATTGGGATTACGTTTGAAGTGTTGACATAAGTCTTAGTTGTAATCGTATCACTATGAGTGAGTGCTTCAGAAATTTCCTCAAGCGAAACTCCAGTTCAGGGTATCTTCGTCAGACTGGTTCAATTCTATAATTTACATATCTTCTAACTACCTTGAAATTCTAACTATATGGTTGAACAATTATGTATAATAAAAGACTCCATTTATTAGATGAAATCTTAATTAATGGAGTCAAATTTTTGTTATTTTGATGTTACCTATAATTTTTTTAGTTGTGAATTTTAACCACTCAGTTAGGTATTCGTTAATTTCTTTCATTAATACATCTAGATCTTCTGTTAAATCAATTGCACCATATAATTCTAAATGGCCAGAAAAAGAGTTTTTTTCGTACTTTATTTTCTTGGTAAGAAGAATGATTGATTTATAATCAGTAGTGTTAGTGTTCTTTATTCTACCTATTTTAGTATCCACTGTATTTTTGGGAGAGAATTATGATAAAAATATAAGCTATTATTTGTATCCTTAAATACTTTAATAGCTTTTTTTGTTAGGCAATATTTGATATTTTAATGAATATTTTTTTACATAAATTGTTGATTTTAATTATCAATTTGATTATTTTTTTAGACAGAAAAATATCTTTTTGCCTCTCATTCTGTTGTTTTATAATTATGATAAAATAAATTAAAAATGAAATATCGTATTGTCATAATTGGTCAGAAAAATTGTCATAATATAACTACCCATATATAGTTAGAGGGAATAGAGATGCTAAACATTTATGTTTTGGAAGACGAAATACTACAACAGTCTCGCATGGAGACTATTATTTATAAGGTGCTAAAAGATGAAAATTTAAAAATTAATAAGTTTGAGATTTTTGGAAAGCCATCTCAATTATTAGCAGAGATAACTGAGAGAGGGGATCATCAGTTATTTTTTTTAGATATTGAGATCAAGGATGAAGAGAAAAAAAGGATTGGAGCTTGCTTATCAAATTAGAAAGCTCGATCCCAATGCAACTATTGTCTTTGTGACTACCCATTCTGAGTTTATGCCATTAACATTTAGATATAAAGTTAGTGCTTTGGATTTTATTGATAAGGCACTTGGTGATCTTCATTTTTATGAAAGAGTAAAATCAGCGATTGAATATACATTGGAAAAAAATGGAAGTACTGTTGCTCATGATTCTTTTAAATTCGAAACATCACTATCTCGTGTTCAAGTTCCATTTAATAAAATTCTTTATTTCGAAACATCGCCTACTGTGCATAAGGTTATTATGCATACGGTAGATGAAAGATTAGAATTTTATGCTGGAATTTCTGAGATTGAAAAATCGGATAATAGGTTATACAGATGTCACAAGTCATTTGTCGTAAATCCTGAAAACATTAGTAAGATTGATAAGGAAAAATAGGCTAATTCTATTTGAAAATGGAGAAAAGTTGCTTAGTTTCTAAGACTAAATTAAAGAAACTCAAGGAAAGGTTAGATTTTTAAAAGGTTTTAACTTTGTATATCAATAATTTTTTTGCTTGAAGAAATAACGTTTGTTGTTCATATTATTGTAGTCTTAATGCTATATCAACAAATTACAGGGGACAAGGTACGTTTTTATCTTTATTTTCTATTACCAATCATTTTTTTAGAGTATTATTTTTATATTGTTCCACCAATAGGATATTTTTTTCTTCATTATTATTTTGGTTATTTTACTCATTATAAAAAAATAAATTTAGTAATCGGACATTAGCTGTATTCTTTGGTCTGTATCCAGTGGTTGTCGAGAGTTTATTTAGTAGGGTTATTGCATTTGATTTATTACCGATGTTTGGTGTATCAATAAATATTACAAATAAATTTCCGGTATTATCACTATTAATTGAACTATTAATATTTCCAACATTTTATTATTTGACCAAAAACTATCCAGATCGACTTTAAAAAAATTTGCAAATTGGGTTTTTCTAAAAAAATCAATTAAAAATATTATTTGTTAACATTTGATATTTCAATGGCATTTTATTTTATATTGCTTCAAATTTTTTTCTATTTTTTTACAGACGTGATTCCAAATGCACTTAAATTAAGAGAGAATTTAGTAGGGATATACGTTATTTACTTTCTGATTATGCTAATTTTTTTGCATTCTAAGATCACTGATGAGATTGATAGAGAGTTGAAAGAGCAGAAAGATAACCAACTTCAGAACTTAGAAAAAAATATAGTAGTCACATTGAATCTTTATATGAGGAGATACGATTATTTAGACATGACTATATAAACATTATTACAAGTATAAAAATCAGGTATTGAGTTAAACGATATAGCATCTATTCAGAATGTATATGATACAGTTTTTATCAAAAAAACCGTAAAAGATTTTTTTCGGATAGAAAATACGATATTGCTAATCTTTCCAAAAATTGAAAAACACTGCCCTAAAAAAAGTGTCTTATCAGCAAAATTACTTGAGGCTTATAATAAGGGGATTGAAATTGCTATAGAGGTGGATGGTAGGCAAGATTTATATTCATTTGAATTGCTAGATTTTATTACAATTATTTCAATTCTTTTTAGATAATGCCATAGAAGCAACATTATTATCAAAAAGATCCGGAAATTAACATTGCTATTTTTTTCTCATAATGATAGATTTTTATTTTTATAGTTGAAAAATAAGACAAAGGAGGAAAGTGTAAATAGGAATAATATTTTTTTAAAAAAATGGTTTTTTTCAACAAAAAGGTGAAGAACGAGGGATAGGGTTATATAAAGTGACACAGATTTTTAGATAAGTATCCTAGTGCATCTATTAGAACTCAAAGTTTTTTTCATATGTGTTTAGACAGACAATAGAAATACACTACAGATTTAGTTATCTGCAGTTTTTATATTTTTTTAGTGATTTACAAAGATTTTCCACCAATTCATGAGCTACACCTCTTTTTATTTGCTGAAAGTATAAAAGTCGGTAATAAAGGGGAGCGATTGGATTGTTTTTTTGAGGAGCCAAACCCTAATTTCGATGAAGATTACCTAACTGAATATATTATTGAAAGTAATAATACTGTTTCTGATAAAGTAAGGTCCGATTCTGATAATTGATAAAAAAATTAATGTTGAATAATGTTATCTTATAGTCATCAAAACAAAGGAGATAGTCATGTTTTCATTGCATAATATTAAGAAAAAAATTTGGATCAAAAGAATGTGCTTAAGGATATCTCGTTTACTATTAAGGAAGGCGATAAGATAGCTTTGCTTGGATGTAACGGGGCAGGGAAATCCACTTTTATTTAAAAATTATTGCTGGACAAGTAAAGAGCGATAGTGGACTTATAAAAACTCAATTGGATTTTTAAAAATGATATTGGAATGATGCCTCAAGATGATCTTTTGATTAAAAGATTTGACAGTAAAAGAACTAGTTTTGCTTAAAGCATATATGAACAAACTAAAGGACTTTGAAGTTGAATCAATGCTTTCTAAGGTAGAACTATCAGATAAGAAAAAAAGACCTAGTAGGGTGATTTATCGGGGGGGGCAACAGAGAAGATTGTCCTTATTATTATCATTATTAAATAACCCTAGATTACTTTTTTTAGATGAACCAACAACTGGTATGGATTTGGCTTCTATAGATAATTTTTGGGAATTATTAAAAGATAGTAGTTGTACATCTGTAATTGTAACTCATGATTTCAATCAGATTGACCAGTTTTTTTCAAGGGTGTTGATTTTAAAAAAATGGATATATTTTTAGCGGATGAATCTGTCGCTGAAATTCATAAGACAGGAAAAAAACAATTGAACAATATTATCGAGATTTGAGTAATTTGGAGGAAAAAAACATGATTAGTCTTATTCAATTTAAACAAGTATTGAGAAATAAACGTTTTATTCTTTTTACTTTATTTATTCCAGTTACATGGTATATGATTTTTGAATAATCTTCAAGGGGATATGATGCCAAATATCTTATTGAGTATTGCGGTATTTATCGGTGTAATTGGGAACAGTTTGGCGACATTTAGTAAAAAGGATTTCTTCGGAAATAGAGTTTTATAAATTAGAATCAAGTTTTTCAAATTATAGCATAGTTAATTATCTTTTGAGTCAAAGTTTAGTTCAGGTCTTGTTGAACGGATTGATTTTTTTGCGGTAGTAACTTTAGTTGCAACCATATTTTTAGATTGCCATTTAGCAATTTGTTAATCTATCAGTTTATTTTATTAATGTTTATGGGAATGTACTTTAGTTTTATTGGTTTTGTAATTGGAGTTCGTGTTGATTCTAAAGTTATTGATACTATTAGCTTTTCCTATTATTGTACTTGCTTCAATTACCATTATTCCTTTCTCTCACCTAGCTGTCGAAAGTGATTTTGTAAACACAGTAAGTACAATTCAAAAGATATTTCCAGGATATTATTATAGTCAGATAGTTAATTCTTTAGTAACGTCAAAAGAAATTCAAATTACGGATGTATTGCTATTTGTACTCACAATTGTTATTAATTTACTGCCATTATATTTATTAATACCAGATAAAAAATCTCTGAAAATGAATAAATAAATTTTTAAATAGATGACAATCGTATTTATAGTTTTAGATTGTTAATTTCTGAATTGGTCTTTAAAAATTACTTTTGGGAGATCAGTTTCATCATAACGGACAACTAATTTTTTTGAACAATCTAGTGTATGAGTTTTACAATCAGCTATATTTGCTCAATGTTGTTTGATTGGATGGCAACCACAGCACTCAAAACGTTAAAATTTATTTACGTATATTCCAAGCATCTCCTTATTGAGATGCTTTTCTTATATTCTAAAATCAAATGCCTTAGTAATACTTAAAAACACCCTCATCCATAGTTTTACTAAAACTGTAGGATAAGAGTGTTTTTTTATAAGAACGACAGACGATGATTATTTATCGTCTTTTTTTGATAATGTTTTTAACGCCTTCGATAGCCCCTTCAACTGCACCTTTAGCATCTTCTGCAACTTCTTTTTGCTTTTGAAGCAACTTTTTCAGCAACGCCTTCAGCTTGTGTTTTTGTATCGCCAGTTAATTTACCGACTCCTTCTTTAACAGAACCTTTGGCTTGGTTAAATTTTTCTTCTAATGACATAGTGTCACCTCCATTAAGTGAATGATTTGTTTCTCTGAATTCAATACAGTTGATTTTAAAAATTAAATATATTCATCTCAGATTATTACGAGTATATTCTTTTTAAAAATGATAAGTCAAATTATTGCTACGGTATTCTGAAAGCAGGAACGAGTCATTATTAGATAGCAAATAACGATGGGTTAATAGGTCACCACATTGATTTCGCCTTTGTCATATTCTGCAATGAAGATATCTGATACATCGTCAAATCCTTCTTTTTTGAGTTCATCCATTAACCATTCTTCAGTTTTACCAATAGTCTCTAAAAATTTCAATCTGAACAACACCATCGGTAACGATAGGATACTTAGGATTTTCATCACCCATTCTCACGATGATTAATTGGCCATTTTGCTCGATGACAGCTATTTTGACTTCTTTCAATTGAAAGACTCCTTTGAGAACGTAATTTAAGAGCGACATCTGATGCTGAAAGTCCTTTTGAGCGACAAGCTTCTGGATCTAATTGTCCATTTTTGATGATGATGGTTGGCTTTCCATCAATCAAGTGCTTGATGTAGGAAACATTGGTGTTAAGCCATTTTAATAGCAGGATAAGAATCGTCCAAATAATTAGAATAACAGCATATTGAAGGATTGTTATCGAACTATTGTAGATGACCCCGCCAATAATTCCACCAAGAATGAAGTTTTTGTACCTGGTCTGTTGCCGAATTTGGCGCAAGATTTCCTTTTCCTGTTACATTAATAACAAGAACTAAGGAAACAAGTCCCAAAGCTAACTTAATAGCAATTGTGATAAAAAAAGCTCATTATTTTTCAACCTCCACAAGTTCAACGTCTGACTTATATAATTCAATTTTTTTCTAACAGATAGTTATCTTGTTCTGTTCCGCCAATGGCGCGGTAGAGTGTTTCCCAACCTTAATAATTGCCCCGTCAGTCATAGCCGAAGTATTGACATAAACTTCTTCTTTTTCAACTCCTAGTTCTTTTTGAGACAATTTCAATAAAGTGTAAGGAACTACGAAATTGATTATCATTTGATTGATTGTTTTTGGAAATTACTAATGGTAATCAAAACAAAAGGCAACTAAAGTTAAAAATAGAAATAATGGATAATTCACGAAACTTGCTTCCTTGTTTATTTTTTATAAGCTTTGAAGGCGAAAAAAATCCAGTCACAAAAACCAACAAGGTTGATATAAGAATCATGGTCCAATTCTGTTGGCTTATCTGACTCAGTACATAGTCGTATGAATAGAATTTCATAAACATCACTCCTAATTTTGAATTCAAACTATTATAAAACAATTTGTTGCTTCTATCAATATATTTATTTGAAAAAAGTAACTTGCTTCATCAAGGGATTGTATTACTTTTTCGAAATTCATCTTCTGTCCAAAAATCAACATGATTTTTTTATGATTGAAATATTGGTGTTTTGAATTGTTAATTGTTACGATGTCATAATACCCTCACTCTATCACAAAAAAATTTTTTAAATAAATAATAATCTAGTGGTATAATAAGAGAAATAATTTATTTGATGTTGCTGGGAGGGTATTTATGGCTTTTTTTAAATTACAATAAAAGATGAAAAGTTAGAATTTAATTATAAGAGAGCATGTGGACTATGGTTAATTGTAGTAGCGGTGATTATTTCAGTAGCTGCCTTAACAGGAGGGAAAAACAAATAATAAATATGCCAGTGTTTAGTATTGGGTATGTTATTAGTTTTTCTCAATCAATATGAATAAAAAAAGTATTGAATAGATTATCCAACGGTTCTTCAAATAAATTTCAAAAATAAAAGTATCTTTATATGCTATTTTTTTACTATTTATTTTAATGTTTTTTTACTAGGTGGTCCTTTTTTTGCGACTGAAAATTGGAGATTAATTTGGTTGGGTGCATTAATGGCAACCGCACTACATTTTTCCCTATTATTTTGTACATGGAAAAATCAATGATATTTTTAGGTCTTATTTGTGTCATTAATATCTCTGTAGGATATATTTTTACGGATATTCCATTAGAGGTGATCGCATATATTGACTCAGCAATTAAGTTTGTATTTGGAATATATTTACTATTTTTTTCAAAAGCCATCAAAACAGAGGTAAGGCATAGTTCATAGTGTACTATTGCAAAATTATTTGAGATATATGAAGAATTAGCAAAAACAATAGAGGTATTGTTTTTGTGTAAACATCAGAAAAATTTGGATGTAGATAATGATGGGAGGTGCTTTACATTGATTAGGTTAGAGCTGCTTTCTGAAGAAAAATAGTACAGACGTCTATTCTTTTGAAAAAAAGAAAATCGGGAGTATTTTTGAACGAAATTTACCTCCTAGACCAGGGTAACTATTTTTGATCCAGAAGGCTTTAAAAGAAATTACAAGGGAATTGTTAACGGAACAAACGAATCAGGGATGTCTACATGCATCTTATTAGAGATTCGCAAGGTGCTATGGTTGGAAGAATCAATTTAAGTGTCTTAGAGAATGATCAAAAAACAGCGGAACTTGGATATAGGATTGGAGAAAATTACACTAATTTAGGCTATGCAAGCGAAGCGGTTAAACTTGTTTTAGACAAGGCATCTCATGCTTATGGTTTAAATAAGATCATTGCGGGAACGGCAACGGATAATCTAGCCTCTAAGAGAGTGCTTTTTAAAAAAATGGTTTTACATTTAGTAAGATTATAGAAAATGACTTACAAATTCACAATGAGTGGGTTCATACAGCAGTATTTGAGATAACGAGACCGTAATATCATCATTTCCAGTTTACTGACAGAACCAATGGAGTTATCGATCTATACAGACATTCAAGAATTTTCTCTTGGGTGTCTTTTTTAAGTTGTTCAACTCCTCCATAAAATTCTTCTATTACTTTCATAGAAAAAATATATTAGCCAGGTTGGGAGAATCATAGTAGAATAGCTATCAAAAATAGAAAAAAAGGAGTTTGGGGATGAAAATTTTTTCTTTATGGTCAAAGGTTTCTTTAGGGTTGCAACTCTTGATTGCTTTGGTTTTGGGTGTTCTTGTTGCTCTTGTATGGCCGCAATTTTCGGCTTTCTATCAATTTTTGGGACAAGCTTTTATCAGTCTGATTAATATGGTGATTATTCCGCTGGTATTTCCGGTTGTGGTCGTAGCGGTTGCTGGTGTGATTGGTAAGAAATCTTTTGGGAAGCTTTTGACAAAGAGTTTGCTCTATTTCTTTGGAGTCACGACGGTGATTACCTTGATCTTTGTCTTTGCCTCTTATTATCTAGGCTTTGGTCAAGGTGTCAATATCGGTCAGACTGGAGGAAATATTGATGGGATTGCTAAAAAGTATCCAGTTAAATGAGTTCTTTCTCAGTTTCATTCCGGCTAATATTGTTAAGTCGCTTTCTGAGGGTGCTTTGCTTCCAATCATCGTCTTTGCGATATTCTTGGGTTATGGTCTTGGAAGTCTTAAGGAAGACAAGTCACAGAAGTTTATTGATTTATTGCAAATTTGGATTGAAGCCATTTACAAAATTGTCGTTGTGATTATCAAGCTATCACCAATTGGGATTTTTCGGTTTTATTGCCAAAGATGTAGCTACAACAGGAGTTGACAAGTTGGTTGGTTTGGGTCAATTTGTAGCAGGAACTTATCTGGCCTATGTGGTTCTAGCTTTAGTGATTTTTCCTTTGATTGCATTGGTTTTCGGAGTTCCTTATCTGACAAGCATTCGTCAGAACTGGAGCCTCTTGACTTTGGCTTTTGTCTCTGGTAGCTCAGTGTTGTTTTGCCACCCTGTTAAAAAGATTTAAAGAAGCAGGGTCACGACGAACATGTCATCGACCCGGTTGTGCCTTTGGGGTATACTTTTAATCTTGAGGGAGCGGCTGTTTATTTCTCGGTAGCTACTATCTTTATAGCTCATGCTTATGGAATTGCATTTTCTATTTCTGGTCTCTTCTTTACCATCTTACTTTTAACCTTGGTTGGGAAGACTGCAGCAACAGTGCCTTCTGGAGCGATTGTTGTCTTGCTGGCTGCGGCGCCTCAATTGGGATTGCCAGTGGAAGGAGTTGCCTTGATTTTTGCGGTTGATTTCTTTGTTAATGCCGGTCGTACTGCCCTCAATGTTCTAGGCCAGGCTTTGGCTGTGAGTGTGATTGAAAAAAACAGAAGGTCACGTAGTGGAAGAATCAAAAAAAGTAGCGAACTGGCTGTTCGGTATTCGTAAAGGAGAGAAGACTTATGAGTCAAGCAAAAGTTTATGTTATTCATGAAAATTTGGAGTGGACGCAGCACTTGGTTAAGTGGCTGGAGGAAAAAAGATGTGCCCTATGAATTGTGGGATTTATCAAGTGGGATCTTAGATCTGCAGAGTCCGCCCCCAACAGGAATTTTTCTATAATCGGATGTCAGCCTCTTCTCATACTCAGGGGACACCGCTACGCACCAGAATTTACAGAGCAGGTTCTAGCTTGGCTGGAAGCTCATGGCCGTAAAGTCGTCAATGGTAGTGGAGCTATCAATCTAGAAATCAGTAAAATCAAGCAATATTTGAAGCTCTCTGAAGCTGGGATTGCTTCTCCAGAGACAGTAGCTGTTTTAGGTCAGGACAATATTCTGGAAGCAGCTAGAAAGCTAATATTTATCCCTGATTACTAAGCATAATCGGGCTGGGAAAGGTCTGGGTGTGCAGCTCTTCAATAGTGAGGAAGAGTTGGAAGCTTATGTAAACAGTCCTGCTTTTGAGCCTTCTGTGGATGGGATTACCCTGCTTCAGGCTTATATCAAGCCAGCGGATGGTCGTATTCGTCGTTCGGAGTTTATCAACCAGAAGTTTCTTTATACAGTGTCGATTGATTCATCAGATGGT
>BNJT01002086.1_pt1 | contig 19204 bp, 17 predicted proteins | sample 8540491 | NCBI WGS metagenome assembly BNJT01 (sample SAMD00202455, study PRJDB9452) | human saliva metagenome | host: Homo sapiens | reverse complement strand
AGTTGGCTGTATTGCTTTCAAACCTTTCATAAAATTGTTCAACATAACTTATACTAACTGACAATTTTGTTCTTCCAAGTTTTTCATACTACTAGATTGCTTTAATCAAATGTGATTAAATTTGATTTTTATAGATCGTTAAATCAGATTTAATCCTCATAATGGTAAATACACTGGTCGTACAGATACTCATTTTACAAATTGAGACGTTTTATAATGTGATTAGAATTGGTCGTTTCATCATTTCTTCTGTTTTTCTTGGCGCTATAGAACTTGTCTGAACATTTTCTCGCATGATGTTAGCAGTCCATTTTAAATCAGCATTCCATATGTGGCTGGGCATCTCTATATAAGCTCGTTTTAATTCTTCAAAGAAAAGTTATGATTATCAGATTAAACTATTTTTGGTAGTTCGTCTTTATCAAAGGGGATTGCTACAGTGTGAGACTTCTTCAGTGAGAAATAAGTTCAATGCAAAAATTTAATAGGCTATATAATAATTGATTAAATAGATTTTATAGGGGAATATTAACGAAATTTTGGTTGTTTCTTCAAAACTATTTTAATTTCATTCTTCAAAAAGCCTTGTTATTTCAATAAAGATTTTTGAAATGTTGTTTTTGAAGGGCTCATTGATAATGTGGGTAGAAATTTTGTGCATTTCATAATCAATTTTTATTATTGCGTTTAAAAGGGCGGTGTTTTAATCTTTTAGAAATTTTAACATTAGTAGGTAATTCAGATTTCAATTTAGCATTAGTTTTATTGTAATATTGGTTAATGGATTTTTGATTGGATGAAAATTGTATAGTAACAGTCTGATTCAATGTTGTTGTATATTGAAACAATATTATTTGAAAATAGGTCAATTGAGAAATATCTTGAATTATCTCTTTTTAATTTAGGTTGTTCAGATTTCATAAGTTTTAAAACATTTGATTAAATCATTTGAACTCATCATAAATAAGTTTGAAACATTTTTCACATTTGGTTTGGTTGATAAAGGATTTTAAGATTATGAGATTCTTTTTACATAGAGTATAAGTATAAATTTGTTTGGCTCATTAAATTCAACTTTTTCTGAGAGATTGGCAATTTTGGAAAAAGTAACGACATTATGAGCATGTTTATCCTTATATCTTGGTATTCGTTTCTTCTTGTTGGTTTTTATTGTTAAAGGGGACATAAATTGTTGAGCTTGGGTTGTCTTATTGAATTTCAATTGCGACATGAGATTGGAGTGCATAATAATCAGGATTTTTAGTTTTAGTAAAAAGTGTGAATATGATTGGCAAGTTCTATATGATTTAGTTTCAAAAGTAATATTGTCTAACATCATAAGGAACTGCATTATACAAAGTCTTGAGCTAAATGGCATAAGTCCTTGATTAGGTCAAATCTTTCATCAGTTGAATAGATAATCTCTTTTTCAATCAAGTCCATGTCTTTTTCAAAATCCTTTTTTTCTTGGTTATAGTTTAAAAAGCTTTTTATTTTTATAGTATTATTGTATAATTTTTATTTCAATTTGTCAATAATAAAATGCAAAAATAAAATTTATATTTAAATTTAAAAAATATTGATTTTGCAATTTGGTGGACGAGTTTGAATGTCGTTATATCGTCATGGCGTGGCCAGAGCGAAAGAGTACAATTTCGATAAATGTATCGATTTTGCAGTAAAACGACTAGAATCGTCATTTTAACATTTTGATGGACGATTGTTTGTAATAATCATAGTAAAAAAAGTTTATCGAGGCAAATCTTGATGTAAAAATATTGCATCATCTAATAACGATGGTATTTTGAGTCTGAAATCACAAGTAATTGAATCAGTGAGTTTGCACTTTGGATTTTTTTACAATAAATTCATCAGAGTCCTCTTTATAAAAAAATGAATGTAAAGATTTAAGTCTCCATCTTTTGATTTACATTCAAAATATTTTAGAATTTTTCTTGTAACAAAAAAATTCTTTAAAGTGAGTTTCCATATTTTTTTACATCTTCTTTGTTGAAATATAGAGGCATAAAAATGTATTTGAATAGCGAGCAATCCAATCTAAAATTTTTTTCAAAAAAATATATTCATCTGTAATATTAGCTGCAAATGTTACATGGCATCAAACATGATAAAAGTCTTTAAAAGATACAAGTTTCGTTTTGGAGTAAATTCCATTTTCATAGAGCATCCTTTTCATTTCTAAATAAATGAGTTGTTTTTCACACATTGTTCCATAGGCGAATTTCTTGTTGTTGTAGATTTCTTTAGAGACATGGTAGGGAAAGGACAAATCAAGCATTTTCTTTTCTGTATAAATATTAGAACAATGATTCGTAATATTTTTCAAGTCTTTTTCAACAGATTTCAAATTCATAATGTTAGTAATATCTTCATCTTCAGTCCATTTCAGAATGGTGAGCTGATTCTTCAACGAACTTAAATAGTTCAATAAATTTTTTTGATAATTATCAAATTGAATAAAAAAATCATTTTGTAATTTTTTTTAGTTGTGCAATAATTTCTTCTTTTGTTAATTTGTTGGCAAGATATTTTTTTCATTTTTAGAAAGCTTTCTAATTCTTTTCAATTCAATAGTTGTTTCAGACGATTAGTAGGGTTCAATAAGAAATTTCAAAGTAATTCTCTTTTTTTGGATTGTTTGATAAATTTCTTTAATCAATTGAGATTTATTCTCAGGCATTTCGTAAAAGTACATTTAATTTCAATTTATAAAGTATTAAATGATTTAGAATGAATGAAAAATCTGAGATGAAGAACAAGTCTTCATCTTGGATTAAATATTCTTCAGGACAGAATAATTCCAAGTTCCATAATGAGCAGATTGGATTGTTATAGTATATCTATTCATTTTTTTCAGAATTTCTATATAGATTCCATAAATAATTGTAGTTGTGTAATGATAATATTCTTGAGGGTTTGTATTTACAGAAATAGAGATGAGACTTTAAATCCTTTTTCTGTAGGGCTATCAATAAAATCATTGAGACTTTCTTTATCAAGTTTCCAAGGGGTATCAGCATAGATGATTTTTTTGTTGTGGAACACGAACAGTAGTTGAGTATCATAATGGAATTTCATAAAAAAATTCCTCTTTCTTTATTTTTTTACAATCATTATACAACAAAAAAAGCTACTTTGTCAGTAAAAGTTTTACAAAAAAATAAAAAGTGAACTGAGGGCGTTCAATTTTTTTCATAGTTATTCAATCAGCTTTTTATTGTCGTCTTTATGAATAAGAACTTTTAAGTTTTCTGCATAATCGTCTGATAATGTTAATATTACAGAAACTCACGTTTTTCAATAGAATTTTTTTTAATATAAGGACTTTTGATTTCATGGGTAATGTCAATTTCTTCAATTTCTGTGTATGGAAAAAGATTGATTTGATCTAATGAAATCTATCAAATTGTCAATTTCTGTATATTTCAAATTATCAGTAGTTCTAATTCCTACGGTTTTTTTATATTTCCAGATTTTCTATAAATAGGGCATTCTTAGAAATATAATAGAAAAATTTTTGAAAAACAAGAATTGACTAAAAAGAAACAATATAATCATCTTTTTCGTTTTAGTATTTCATTGGCAGTGTAATATTTTTTTTCTGTAAGTTCAGATTTCCAATCCCGAGGGTCAGTTCCTTTTGAGCGAATGAATAAATCAAAAAGGATTTTCATATTAGCAATTCCATAAAAGTAAAAGTGGTAATCCAAAAAAATATTAAAATTATCTGACTTTATGAAAGACAAAAATAATCTAATGATATTGGGAGACTGAAGCACAAAGGACTAATAACGATTCAGGAGTGAGGTCATATTGAATTTCCATGCGTCAGTTTCTAATTGTGAGTTTATTTTTTTCTTCGAGCGGTAATCAAAATCTTTGTAATCATTTTTCATCGAAGCTTTCTGTCCTAATAGAGTCATGTATTTTTTTCGTAAATTTCTTTATCAATGATACGGGTCATGAGTCAATCTTAGCAAAATCTGTAATTAAAGAAAGTACATCTTCATCTAGTTTATCTTTCTTGATGTGTGAAAGTCATCATGATTTCGTGGCGATAGGGTGGGCTCAACAATTTTTCAATTTAGATAAAAATCAAATCATCTTTGAATTTTACAAGAGCGTACATCGTAACGTATTGATGGTTAGCGAACATGGTATGAGAACGGATTCCACAAAATAATCATGAGCAACATCGTGATTGAGAAGGTTTCTTAAGTAATTCAGCAAAACAAGTCATGCAATTCAGTAAAAGTAACAATTTCATCTTTTGTATAATAAATTGATTCGGGTACAGTTTTGAAAACATCAATAGTCATTTGAATATGAGTGTCAACATCTTCAGCATGATATGGTGAGTCATGTTTCATGGCATAATCATAGAAATTTCTTCAGCGAAAATCTTCAGAGTGGCGTGAGATTCAATTTTTATCACAATCAAGCATACGTGGTGGTGCAGAACTTTCATACATACGGCGAATAACTTTCAGGTGGTTTTGCAAATCCAGTACGTTGAGCATTTTGATCTAAAATTGTTACCAAGAGGTTTGAAGCATACAATGGATTCAATTTCTGCATATTTCTTGAATTGTTCATAGAATCCTTTACGAAGTTTACGAGTCAAGTTAGTAGCGTCATAGAAGATTACATCATATTGTTTTAGAACAAAAGGGTGGACTCTTTCATTCTGCTCATGAAGGAACTAAAGACAGTGGGTTGGGGCTCAGGTTGATTGGCTGACTCTAATCAGCTGAAACAATTCAATGCGTAATTCATCAGAAGATGGTAGTAATGAGTTTCTCTGTTTTGAAGTTTTTGAATGTATGTTGATTTTCCTAAAAGCAGCAATCAATGGTTTTGGTGCGTCATTTCTCTGTGAAATCGTTTCTATAATTCTATTATATGATATATTTTATCAGTTTGTCAACATAAAAAAATAAAAATAAAAAAGAAGAATAATATAGTATCAAGCAAAAGTTGAAAGAATGAATAATAAAGAATTGGCTGAATAAATAGATTGAAAATTCAAATTTTGATGAAAGCTGAAGGTGCAGAATATGAATTTCATGGAAAGAAGCAATTATCAAATGTTAATGGGTAATAATGTTTTTCCTTAGTGAGGCTGTGCAGGATGAAAGTAAATCTTTCGTGATTAGAAAAATATTGCGAATTAGTTGAATCGTTTAATCTAAAGTGAAAATCCATAAAACAAGTGGTGGCGGATTAGGGTGGCATCAATATTGGTGGGCGGGTATTCAATCATTCTCGGTATGGGAATTTATAAACAGCTCATGAAGATTATCTTAAATTTGGCGGGTGTTACGGATTCAGGAATTTTCATATAGGGGTGAGCTATTCAAAATTAGAAGTAGTCAAATCTTAATCATAGATGAAGTTTCTGGCTGGTGGTAAGATTTTGCAATTTCTTGTAGATAGAATTAAAGACATTAAAAAGAATATTAAATATTTACAAATTATTGTATGGTGATTTTGGTAATTACAGTTGGTAAAAAAGACATTGAAACATATGGGCAGATTTAGCAGATTTCATGCATGGAATGAGGTGGGAAGCATGGAGATTTTCTCTGGCATTTAGATAAAATCAAAGAACAAGTGATAGAACATTGAAAAGAATTGGTTGATAATATTTCTTTAGGGAATGGATTGTCAAAGAAGTGGCAGATACGATTAGGAGTATTCAATCTCTGGTAAATACTGGGCAGGGTGTAGCATTATTAGTTTCAGTGCAGTTCCAAGTGAGACAAAATCAATGAAGATAATCACAGGATTAAATAAAGGTGAATTGTTGGCTAATGGAATTTGATTGCAATCAGGAGTCTGAAGATAGCGAAAAATAGAACTTTAGAGAGTTAAAAGTAAAACAAATTCTTAAAGTTAAACATGGCGATGTATTATGATTACATCTAATGAATCTGCAGGGCGGTAGTCTATTCCACATATTAAATATAATTTAGATAATAAAGAACGTTTAATTAGAACAAGTGGAGCTAAAAAAATCTAAAAAAATGGAATGATTGGGATTTTTGAGATGAGTGGGCAGGAAAGCAGACTTTAAATATTTCGATTCTGATTTAGATAAGAACTTTCTATTATTTGCAGAGTGAGATTTATTATACAAAAGAAGAAGTAACATGAAACGAAATTTAAGAAAAGAAGAATTAAAGAAAGACATTAAAGAGAATGTTTTAAGTCATTATGGTAAAGATGAGCAAAAGATATAAAAAGAAAACAAATAAATGGTTAGTAGCACAAATTGATTCAGAGTAGAAGATGAATTATTAAGAACAGTAAGAAAAAGTAAATTATCAATCATATTAGCAGAATGTACGCAATATCCAATTAAATTTGTATGCGATTTCAATTCATAAATCCACAAGGACAAGAACGATAATATTGGTATGGATTTGAGTAATTGTTGGATCGAGGTTTGGGTTATGTTGCATTATCAAGAGCAGAGATTTCTCTTAAAGGGATTTCCTTGTTAAGAGGGCTAATGGAAAGGGTGAATTTCAATAAAAGTGCGTATTAGTAACAGATAAATCTATTGAAATTAAAAAGGATATTATGAATAAGTCAAAAGAATTTCAGAAAAAGCGAATTTGAGTTTTATAAAGTTATTCAATGATGAAATTGATTTCATTGAGTTGGATTTTCAAGAAACAAGACTAAATTTTTTTCCTAAATTAGATTTTTTTAATAGTATTGATATTTATATAAAAAGATATAAAGGTGTAGAAGAATAATGAAAAAGATATAAAGTTGGGGGGGAATTTGCAAAGTCCTAAACGTAACAGTAAAAGATCTACAAAATTGGGATAAACAAAGGGATTACAAGGGAACTATGGAATTACAGGCAATCAAAGATTTTATACGGAAGAACAGAGTAAATCATGAGGGACTGGATTGAGTAATGGAAATCAAGTAGAAAAAAACAAGGATTGAAAAATTGGTTATTGTCGAGTATCAACATATAATCAAAAGAGTAGTTTAGAAAAATCAAGAGGAATATTTACAGGGTATACAAATGCAAAAAGGTATTATGGCTAGATGAAGTTTTTCAGTGACATTGGTAGTGGAATAAATTACAATCGAAAAAGAATTTTAACAAAATATTAGAATTAGTTGGAGACGGAAGGAATTTCTGAAATATATGTAACATATAAAGATAGATTTGTAAGATTTGGATTTGAGTGGTTTAATAATTTTTGCAAGAAACATGGGGATAAAAATCATTATTCTAAATCGAAAATCAACATCACGGAACAAGGTGGAGATTTATTAAATATAATAACAATGTTTAGTGAAAAGAAATAATGTTTTAAGAACATACAAAAAAAGCAATTGAGACAAGAAATTTCAAATGAAACGAACAGTAAAAAAATAAAAAAACAAATTGAGTGAATAACGAAGAAGAAATATTGTTAATAGGTACAGTCAAAGAAATATTAAAAAATTATGTCTGGTCAAGATATAGTGGAATTGAGTACTCTATTAAAAACAAAGTGGTTGGACAATTAGAGATGAATTGATTCAAAAAGCGATTTATTATCAAACAAAATCAAAAAGTTTTTCAAGAGCAGCAATAGAAAAATGAGGGCTCAACAATTAAGGTTAATTGGATGCGACAAAAAGAAAAGTAAAAAAAGCAATAGCACAAAATGAGAATCTAGTAAAGACGATAAGCGGTATTTGTTTCTATGTCTAAAAACAGGTCGAACTTTATATAATATTTTAAATTATAAAAAAAGTTGATTGAGCGTGATTATCTAAAAAGATTTAAAAGTTGATGTTCATAGATTAAACAATCTTTTAAGAAGATATATTCGGAGATATAAAGGTAAATCCTATACAAATAAAGCAAATATTAGGCGAAAGTCAAGTCTTTACAAATTCGGATTTCAAACAATAACACATTTTCTTTTGCAGGCAAAAGAAAAAAATTCACGAATAATAATTGAACAATTGGGAATGTTCCAAAATCAAATAGCATTTTAGAATTAGTAAAAAGTCAAAAGATAATCAATATTATCTTCGTGAAAAATTAGATAGAATTATTGTAAAAAGGATATGAGTGAACAATCTGAAATGTTGGTTTAGATGTGGGTATGAGCGATTTAATAACATTAAAGTAATGAATGTACTGTATATGGGAATAATTCAGCAGAATTATTTTGTAGTCTATCAGATAATTTAGTTAATAAAAAAATAGGTCACGATTATTTTTCTTATAAAAAGAAAAATTAGAGCAAAAAAATTGTAATAGAACAAGACGATCTAAAAAAATCCTTATTAGAAGAAAAAAATTAAAAAAATTTGGAAGATAATAATTTGGAATTTCACAAAGAGAGTCTAAAATTGGTAAATATAAATCAAGAATGAGGCAGTCATATAAATCATGGGAATTTCAACAAAAATGATAAAAGGAGAAGATATAAAAAGAGATTGTACAGGAAGATTTGAATTGGTCAAGTAAGAAAAAGTAAGAAAAAGAATAAAAAGGAATGTAAGCAGAAAACAACAAAAATAGATTTTTCTACATGGATAAAAGGGTGTTTTGGTCGAACGTTTATCAGTAAAATTAGGGCGAAAATGGAATAACAGAAACAATAGTTAATCAGACTTTGAGTTTCATCAAATTTGTTGTAAAATGTAATCAGTTTAGGAAACAGAAAAGGAAAAAGAATTTAAAGTGAGTAAAATTGTGAAATTTTAAGTATAGATGCAGATTTCAGTGAGCTCTATAAATATTAAGAAAAGAAAAATTTATTAAAGAAATAGATATTTACATATAAAGACGTTAAAAATATTATGAAAACATGCATATTTTAGTTTTTTTGAATGAAATATAAAATGGACGATAAAAGCGATTTTAATATTAGTAATAATTTTTAAAAATCTGAGATTTCGAGATCGAAATGTGTGAGCAGATTTCCATTAACGTTTATTTTATTAAATTAAAATTTTATAAAAACGGTCTGCGAAATCAGTGCTTGTTTTATATAAGAGTGATGGCGGGTGAGCTGAGTTTTGAGTTTACATATTCTAAATGTAAATAAGTGCAGGGAAACTCATAACATTGGGTTCAATTTATATGATTTTATATTTATTTCGTAATTTTATGGACGGATGAAGATTCTCCATTCTAAAGACGAACAAATTTTGGTAAATGAATTTTTTTGAATGTTTCGTAAATTGAGGGCTACAATGTGGCAAAATTGTGGTATAAATATTCGTAAGTGGGTACATTCTTGGGTAAACAGCGGGTAAAAACGTTCGTATTTTTAAAAGGTAGAAAGGAAGATTTAGATTTTTGTTCTAAGTGGTCTTTTTTTATTACAATCTTCAGAAATAAATTTCTAATCGTTCTTTTCCTTGGAATTTCTTCAAGAGTAGTTTCTTGTAATTTATTTTTCGTAATCATCAAATGGAACATAAATAAGTTCATTTTGAATTATCGTGTATAAAAATTTCAATGGCAACAATATCTGGATGAACTATTTGGTCTTTCATAAGCATTGTAGTATTCATTAGAAAGAAGTTCGTCTGAACTTTAAGATTTTCTGTATCAAAAAAATGAGTAGAGCAGATTTTGCGATTAGAGATTCTTTTTCTAAGATTTGATTTTCTGATTGGCAAAATGTCTATATGTTTATTTAATCCAGTAAATTTGAGCTCAATTAAATCTGTATTTGACAATATGATAGTTTCACAATTTTTCTAAGATGAGTTCATGAGCTGTTGGTGATTTTTTTCGTTCATTTAATCTCCTTGATTTTATATTTTCTTTAAATATATCTATTTTTGGAACTTTAAATTCAGTATTGATTTTTGAGACTTTCTTGTTAAGGTGTTGTTATTCCAATTGTTTTTCAATTTTATGAGATAGTAAAGTTTTATGGTTTTCTTTTTCATATAAAGAACTTTAAAAATAGTAATCGTAAGAATCATTTCCTTTGTAATAGCGTTTTCTAGTAAAATCAACAATCAAGTCATTATAAAAATAGTTTTTGTTAATTCTTTAAAATGCCATCTGATTTATAAGAACAGGAATTTTTCAATAGGAACAAAAATCATTCCCTAAGTTAGTATTTTTCTAAATTGAGTGATTTTTAAATCTTGAAATCCCTCAAAAAGATTGATTACATCATCTTTAGAAATATTAACAACAAAGCAATTGAGATCCTTTAAAAAAATGTTTCCATTTTTCGTTGTGCATAAAAAAATGTCAGTTTTTGGCATTAATAACAAGTTGGGAATTGTGTTGATTTTAATTTAGCGTGAGCTGGGGTGGTACTGAATCTAAATGGCTAATTAAATTGATTTTATCTCAACATTTAATCTCTTAGTTAATGTAGTTTTTGATGAGATTTCTTTTATAGTATATAAAATCGTTTTAGTGTAATATTCATTTTATTGGCTCCTTTCTTTATATAATTTAATTATATAATAATTTGAGAAAAAGCAATAGATAATTAAAAATAAAGAGATTTCATTTAGAGTGCTTTCTTTTATTTTTATTTTTTTAGTTATTCGTTCATAAATATGAGACTCTGGAGCTATAATATAAGGTTGTGAAAATATTGATAAAATTGCCCATAGTGAGGCGATAAAAAATTCCCAGGCAAAGGGGCTAATTGTTGAATGAACAATGTCATTTTTATTGAAAATCCATGTCAATTCTGAAATGCTTTGTAATATTTTTCCATGGGATATTTTTCTTTATAATCATTAGAGATGGTAAACAGGGCAAAAAGAATAAGAATGAGCTGGTAAAAGCAATGAATGGGCAGCAAGTGGAATCAATGGCCAACAAAAGGATAAAACATGCGATACAAAGGAATGTATATATGTTTTCTCTAGTTAGACAGTTAAAAAAATGTCTTTGAATTTTGATTTGAAGAGCTCAGCAATTTCTATTTCATTTTTACGAACTTTATATAAGTATGTTTGAGCAGACTTTTAAAGCATAAAGGCATTATAAATCCAAATGAATATGGCGGAAAATGATAATTTTCAGGCATTGAAATAGTGTAGAAAAGAGTATGGGCGATAATATAAGATATGGGTATTCCTAATTTGGGAACTTTCCAGAACAGTTTCTTTTTAATCAAAGGGAATGTAGGGTGCTTTGATTTCAATTCTTGATAGCATAAAAATTTGAAAAATCGATAATTTTAATATTCTGTTAAAATATCAAGGATTATTGGGAGGACGAGTGGGAATTAAACTGCAATCCTCATTATTGTAATGATGTTCAAATGCAAAGGCGTGAAATTTATTTAAAATTTTAGAAATTTCTAATTTAAAATTGAAAGCTATATCGGGCAAGGAATAGAGATTTTTTTCTTCAAAAAGAAATAGGTGAATTCATCTAAAGATGAGATAAAACTCTGGGCAGTTTTATAAGGAACAAGTTCAAATCCTTTAGTTTTACATTTGAAAAAAATTTTATAATCCTAATTGAAGTAATTTTAACATCTGTAAATTTAATTTCTATATAATAATTATTAAAGTCTTTGACAATAATTCTATTTTTGGCTAAAGTTAATTTCTGTTATGTTAAATAGAGCAATTAAGGTAAGGATAATTTCTTCTGTAGTGACATTCAAAGCTACGAATGAGATGAGATAAAACAGAATCTTTATTGAAAAATGTATGGGTTATAGCGAAGAATTTCCATTTGATAAGATGATTTCATTTCGACGTTTTTCAAAGTTTTAATCTCCTTATTCTTTAATCTTCTGTTCGAGTCATATCTTCTAAGATAATTGTAAAATTGTTTTATCTTTTTGGTTTATAATCAAAATTCAATTAGGAGAAAAGTCAAATGCTGGTTCTTTTTCCAAGCATAGACTAATCTTCCATTCGTGATTGAATATATTTATTAGTCAAGTTTGTTTTCAAAATATTCTGCATCATCATCGATTTCTTTTTCTAAGTATATGGGATTGATTCTAATTGCATAAATTCATTTAAGAACGGAGAAAGTCGTGGTCATTCTTGTTTAATGAATCTTCATTTAGGATATTTTTCTATTTCTTTCATGGTGGTTTCTTGTAATATATAGATTGGTAAATAAGTTTCTATTGGATGAGCATTTCTCAGTTTTGAGACTTCTTCTAGTTCTTCGGCAGACAAACAATCATCATCATTACAAAAGGTAAAAAAACAATTTATTATCTTTTGTTGTAATAATATTAAGTATTGGACTCCATTCCAGCAATTCAAAAGCTTTAATAAATATAGACAGGTTCTATTTGTTATTTCAGTAGAATTTCATTTATTGGCTCAATCTTTAGTTTTTATTCTCTTAATAGATAAATAAAGATGAGTTCAATTTTGTGATAGGGTATCATGAGTTAGATTTCTATTTCATAAGTTGTTGGAATGTTAGTTCTGAAGCTGATTAACGACTATCACAATCATTCAGTAATTTTTTTCTTGTTCGAGCTTTTGTAATTTCTATATTGTTCTTTTTGAAAAGTAGCAGGGTACAGTCTATCTGGTTCATTGATTGAAAGCATAGGTAAAAACATTGAGTTAGGTATGTTCTAAAAGCAATTTTAGTATTTCCTTATAGTATTTATCTCGAAATTCTTCAATGGGAGTATAAGATTCTTTAGTTATATAAGATAATTTTTTTGAGATTATTTTCCAAGTCATATAGAGTTTCAGATTTGGGAGTGCAATCATAGAGACGAAGTATGATTTTATTGAAACTTCCATTTTATTTATCCTTTCTTTTTGAGTAATTCTATTATATAATATTTTTTTAAAAATTTTTTTATAATTGATAAATTAGCATTTTTAGTAATAGATTTAAAGATTATCCTAATATGATGGTATGGAACAGAATTTTATATACAAAGTTACAGTAAATAGGTATTAAAAAAATGTTCTATTTGTTATTTTTAATATTTAGGATAGAAAATAATCTTATCTCACGGTTGTCCTACAACAGAAATTATTTGGTAAATTTATCTAAAATAAAGATTGTTGCAAATTGCGTTTTTATAATTTAATCAAAATTGGATTAAATCCTAATTGTTCTCTTTTGGCATAATATAATTGGAATCTTCTTTGAAAGCATAGTATTATAGAATCCATTTACATCGGCATTGATTTTTTTCTTTTAGGATTTTCTATATGAGAACTTTTTTAATTCTTTTGGAGAATTTATATTTTTCAAAAGCTTCTTTATAATTAGGTATTTTATCATAATCTAAAAATGGAACTTTTGAGTATGAATTTCTTCTCTCACAATAGTGTGCAAACAACAATTGGCATTTATAAGTTAATTGATTGATAAATTTTGTATAAAGGAATATTTGCAAAATTTTTGATTATTTCTTTTCAATATTGATGAAAGTTCTTCCAGAAAGACTATTGGCATAATTTGGTTTGACATCATCTCTCGTCAAAATAATTTGGTAAAAATTTTTGTGAGTTTATGAATCTCATAAGAGATTTTTGTTATTTCTTTTTGAGCAAAAGACGGTCAAGAGATTTTCGAGTAAAGACATTATAAGGTAATAGTGATTTTTCTTTTGGAAGTCATTTTTGTTATAATATTGGTTAATGGATTTTAGATTTTTCTTGAGAAAATCAGAATAGGGATTATCATCATTTGTAACAACAGTAGCAAGGTTGTTTGAGTCCCTAAATCAATGAGAGTCTTTGATTTTGTTTGAACTATTCTCTTTTATTTCATAAATTGGATTTCTATCACATAACGAACTGTTTTTCGGTATGATTCTTATTTGTTGAGGGATCATCTAGTGGTAGGAATTGTTAAATTTAAATTTGATTTACAGATAATTAAATTATTATCTTCATCTCTTTTTATTTGAAAAAAGTCTGTTTATTAAATTCAACAATAAATCATCTGTTTTGTGTAAGTATTTAGGAGTCTGATTTTTATTATAATCGAACTTTTGGTGAAAGTCAAAAATGATGAAATATTATTGTGAATTTTTCAAAAACAGTATTTGATGGTTTTGAGGGGCAATTCCTATAATCAAATTGATTTGAACTGATTAAAAATTCTATTTATATTTTGTGAGTTAAAGTATCTTCTTCTTTATCAAAAATAAGATTGTCTAAATTCAAATAAGGCAGCATTATAAAAGATTCTTGGTTTTGAAACAGAGTTCATCACAGATAGAATATAATTTATGATTGGGTCTAATCTGATGAGTTTCTGTTAGATTCATTGAGTTAATTCCTCCATAAATTGTTCTGTATTTCTTTTTGTTAGTTATATTATATAATATTTTTCTTCAAAAGTTAGTCAACAGAAACAAATAAAATTTAAGATCTAAAAATGAGCAATTCTAGGGGCGTTCGGTATGAAAGATACATTTATCGAAAAAAACAGTTTTTACAGTTTGGTCGTTCAGTTAGTGACGATATAACGACATTCAAATTCAGTCTAAAGCAATTCTAAAAATCAACATTTCAAACAGTTGGAGGTATTTTTTTATTTTTTTATATTTTTTTATTGTTGACAAATTAGAGACTTTGTTGTATTATATAGATATAGAAAAGGAAATTAACAACAAAAGAAATGGAGTTTTTGGTATGACGAAAGGAGCGATAAGAAAAAAATATTGCGAATGTAGTAAATCACAAAGGATTCTATGGGCGATTGATTTCAATGAAATTGAAGATGATGGAGGGCATTCTTGATTATCTTCATGAGAAATCAATTCAAGAGGATGGAAAGATGCGTAGATATGGTTCTGTCTATTGAAAGTTAAGAAAGAAAAATAAAAAAATAAATTTGTAGATATATAAAATAAAGGTGGGATAATAGAAAAGCACTTTTCTTTTTGGAAAAAAATTTAAAATTTTTCATCTAAATATGTTGACAGGTAAGGAACTTTGTTGTATTATATAAATATAGAAAAACGAGAGAAATTAACAATGAAAATGAAAATTGTATTAAAAGGTAGAGCATCACAAATCAAAAAAATGACAGGAAGAATTACAATCTCAGATTTCAAATGGGGAAGTGAAAAAGTGTGAATCTGTGGTAAAAATGGAAAAAGGATTTAAAAAGAACTCAAACATAAAAATCGTGAATATTAAGAGGTGATGAGAAAATGGTAGAGAGTGGGAAACATTAAAATCAATTCTATTCGTAAGTAGAAATAAAGACAATAGCACGAGTTTAAAGAACGAAGATACGTTCGATTAGTGGTAAGACAACAGAAGAATTCAAAAAGATTTTTGAAAATTGGAGCAATCAAGGTCGAGATGGCGAGTTTTGTCGATTCTATATGAAAATCAGTGTCGTGGAAGAATTAGTTAAAAGAATCTTATCAAGGGTAATCTTTAATGATGAACAGTTTAGTGAGTGGAAGCAAAAATTTGGTAGTGGACGTAATAAAAAGAATGTGCAGCAGACGAAAATGGGCATTTGATTTTGATGATGGTGAAGATAGAGTCGAAGAGTTCATCAATGATATAGGGATTGTGATAGGGAATTTCTGTTCAAAGTAGAAATAGAAGTTCATAAAAGTCAAATGGGCATGCAGTTATCGTCAGTCGTGGTTTGATGGTGAGGGAATTTATGAAAAAAATGGATGCAGTGTTGAATTAAAAAAAGATGAAAGTAGCATGTGTCAATTGGACGGGTAAGGAGAATTAGTTGGAAAGAAAAAGGATATAGGTGGTAAAGGCATTTTTGAGTTAGAAAAAGATTGGAATGAATATTCTCAAGAAGAACAAAAAGAAATTGTGAGCTAAAAAGCAAAAGTTTTTGGGGATCATCTGGTAGAAACAAATCAGAGGCTGGAAGAAAGCGTGATTGGTCATTTGAAACAGGGATATATTGCATCGAGTCGAAAAGAGGGCAAAGAGTATATTCTTGGGGGGTTTCCACAGTCTATCAAGATGAACAACAAAGTCAAAAAGAAAAAAATAGGGAAGCTATTATAGCAGTTTTCTTTTTATAAAAAAATTTTTAAAAAGTTTTATTTTTATGTTGACAAAAATAAAAAAATCTTGTTGTATAATAATATTAAAGAATAAGAAATGGGGAAAATAACAATGATTGAAGTTTGGAAATATGATAAAAAGGCTCTGGAGCGGAAAAAAAGTCATTGGCATCTAGGTGAGACAAGAAGTTGAAGATTTGATTAAACAAGGGAATTGCAAAGTAGTTTCAGAAGAAAACATTTCTAAATATATGAGTCCTTGGTCAGTATTTACAAGGATAAGAAAGACGGCAGGAAAAGGTGGCATATTCTAAAAAAACGTGGGTATGTTGTCCTTTACAAAAATCTTAAAACAGGTAGAATTTGAGTGAGTGTAATAGTCTCAGAGCGATTTTTGAGGGTTGTTATATCAGCGTGAGGTTGTTCAAAAGTGACGTGTTTTCCAGAGTTTCGATACATTTATCAGAATTTCAGAAAAGAACAGGGCGAGAACAGATCATTTTTCTGTTATAAAGATTTGGTTTTTGTTGACAAAATCAAATGTTTATGATACAATAAAAATAAATTAAAGAATTAAAGGGGTGAAAAAAAGACATGGATTTGACAGAAAAAGAGATTATCTATTCAGGCGATGAAAGATTTGATTTAATTAAAGATTGTGTCATTTGAGCAAAAAAATTTGTACAATGCGGATGCTTTATGATGTTAGACAATATTGATTTGAGGTAAAATCATATGGAACTTTAGCAATCCTAAGGAGCGATCTTTACAAAGAATCATAGGCTGAGATTATTGGGTAGCTTCAATCTCGATTTAGCAGGGGAGGTGGCAATGCAAGTAGGGAAAAACAATTCATAGGGTTTCTTTAATAATAAATCCAACAAAAAAAGAAAGAACCCTAAATATAAAAGATAAAAACAGGGTATAATGTGGTTGGTTTTCCTAAGATTGGTATTTCTAATCAAATTGAGTTTAATAGCGATAAACGAGATACTAATTTGTAGTACTATGTAAAAAAGTTACAATCTTAAAATTCAATCATCTAGAGCAAATGTTAAACAAGTCAAATTTGTCTATGATGAAGCAAATAATCTAATTAAATGTTTCAAGATTTATGAAGTTGAACGAACTAAGTTGAAAAAAAGGATAATTCAAGGTATTTCTCAATTGAGGCTGGGTTTAAATAATATTGTTTCAATATACAATAACATTGGGATGGGAAAAATTTATTATACAATGGCGGACGATCAAAAGTATTGGCATATTACAATAAAAAACAGTGGAAAATTGAGGTCAGGGTGGCTTAGCAATGTTGAAGTCTTCTAAAAGATTAAAACAATTATCTTTTAAACGAAATAACAAGATTGATTATGAAATGCACAAAAATCTCAGAGCATATTATCAATGAAGCAGTGAAAAAAATAACATTTCAAAAAAATCTTTATTGGTAATAACGTGGATGGAAAAAAATGAAATTGAAGCGGAAGAAGAAATAATCAAGGGAATTCGTTAATATTCCACATACAAAATTATACAATCAATTGGTATATAAAGGAGCATTAAAAGGCATTGAAGTAATATTTGGCGGAAGAAGTTGGATCTCAAAGCAAGTTTCTTTGACAAAGATGATTTTGAAAACTGTTTATGGTGAATCTGATAATCACAGAATTTCTCTGGCAGAAGAATCAAACGTGGTTTATACAGAGATGGTAAAGGGTAATATATGGAATGCGGACTCAAAGTGGAACGTATTATGAGAAAATGTTCTGATAAAGACTATAAAAAAATATAAGAAAAAACAAAGAATTGATGAAACAGGCAGTTCTTATTACATTATAAAAGTAGCTCAATTTGAAAAAATGAGAGTGTAGAGAATTTACAGGTGTGAAAAATTATGAGGAGTTAAATTTCAGTTTAACAAATCTATAAAGTTAAATCACATTTAGTAACATTTGATTGAGACTGTACAAGATTTGGAACTTTTATAGGGAGTTAAATCTTATATATAAAGAATCTTCTATTTATTGGCAGAAATTGGAGACAATGAATTTAGAAGGGGATATAGAGAATGAATTTTCAATTAAAATTGTGAAAAATGGAAAGATAATTTATATAAAAGATGAAAAAGGAGTAAAAACAGATTTAGATAAAATTGAAATCTTTAAACAATTGAATCAAAAGAAGTCATTGAAGATTCAATCTCATTTAATGGAAATGGTAATAAGCTCCTTGAAGTAGGAGGATCGTTTTTCAAAGATGATTCAAATAAATATAATGAATTTATGGTGAGTAAAGAAATTGAAATAAAAATGTAACAAAAAGGAGCTGCATGAGTATGCTACTGTATTAACAGATCTAAGCGATTTATAGCATAACACACATATTCTATCAAGAGTATCATAAAGCATCTTAGCGGGCGATTTGAAAATCATAACGTTTTTAGCATATAAATATGAAGTGGTTGAGTTTCAAAAGAGGATTGTTTGAAAAAGGTCAGTTTTTGTGATAAAATAGCGATATAAAATAAATGAACTTTCAAAAAGGAGAATTTTATTTGAAAAAAACAGATAAAAAAGTAATTATTGGATTGTTAGCAAGTGAGTATTCGGTAGTGTTGCATACAGTGAAGAAATCAAACGAGCCGTTGACAGTTTTGAATTTTGTGGTAATACAAAAGTAGCGAGCGAAGAGATGTCATTAAAAGCAAAGACACAATCAATGAATTTCAATCTATCTAAGGAATATAAAGGAGTCTGGTAGGGATCTATTAAAGTTAAAATGACAGAAGATGAAGTTTATAATATTGTGAGGCAAAGACAGAATCAGAAAATAATTCAAAAGCAGGAAAATGATAAGAGACTCTGAATTGGTTGATAAATATAAAGTCATCTAAAACAGAAGATAATTATAAAAAGGTAAAAGATTATATTGGTATTTTTGATTCATCTGAACAAAAGGGATGCTTTTTAGAAAAAAATTAGATAAATCTTACAAAGAAGAACAAAAGAGAATTGAAGATGAAAGAATTGCTAAAAGAAAATTCGAACGAGCCCAAACGTAATACTATCTCAATTCTGTTCTAATGGATTAATATCAGAACATACAATCGATAATGCTGAAAGTACTCATAGCCTATTGCTTCTAATCGCCCGCGCAATGGATTCGTTTATCATGCACAAATTGACCCTTATTATTGACTAACTATCGCTCGCAGAGCCCAA
>BNJT01002129.1_pt1 | contig 19279 bp, 26 predicted proteins | sample 8540491 | NCBI WGS metagenome assembly BNJT01 (sample SAMD00202455, study PRJDB9452) | human saliva metagenome | host: Homo sapiens | reverse complement strand
GAGCAAGCAGGAAACATTTTACTCTAAAAATAAAAAGCATTTACCTTCTTAAAGAGTGATTATTTAAAGGAAACCTTTCTAAAGTCTAAATTTAAGCTATTTTTTTATATTTTTGGTTCGATTTTTGTTAGGCATAACATATATTTTTCTTCTATCTTTGCGAAAGTTTACTACCGACTTAAACAATTAAAATAGACAGAAACAAATAAAGTTTTTGTCTAAAAATGTCAATTACATCATTCACTCTGCTAATAATTCGCAAGAGAAGTATGTCTCATGACAAAGCACAACAATCGAAAAAAACCTTTTACAAAAAATAATCATGAAGAAAATAACCTTTATTGTCTTTACATTCCTTTTAACCCTTGGCAGTGCATCTGCACAAATCGTGAACATCACCCAAAAGTGACATAAACAAAGCACGTGAGATCGTATCTAAAAATGACATTAGAAGAGAAAAATCTCATACATTTCAGGCTATACAGACTTTTCTATTTGCCCAATTCCTCGATTAGGGCTACCTGAAATCAAGATGGCAGATGGCCCACAAAGGGATACGTAATGTTGCAAGAAGCACCATGTATCCTGCTGGAATACTTTCTGCTGCAACCTGGAACAGACAATTAATAAACAAACTTGGTTGCTCTTTGGGACAAGATGCACGCCTTCACGGAATAAATATTTTATTAGGACCAGGCGTAAACATGTATCGTGCACCTATGTGCGGTAGAAATTTTGAATATTTTGGTGAGGATCCGTATCTTGCAAGCGAAACAGCTAAACACTATATCATCGGAGTTCAATCGCAAGGTGTCATTGCAACGATAAAACATTTTGCCCTTAACAACCAAGAATGGAATAGACATCATGTAAGTTCTGATGCAGATGAACGCACAATACAAGAGATATACTTCCCTACTTTCAAGAAAGCTGTAAAGGAAGCACACGTTGGAGCAATAATGAATAGCTACAATCTTATAAATGGTGTGCATGCAACAGAAAACCCTTGGCTTAATATTCATGTACTAAGAGATAGCTGGGGGTTCAAAGGAATACTTATGTCTGATTGAGAATCTGTGTATTCTGGGGTTGGAGCAGTACTTGGTGGATTGGATCTTGAGATGCCATCTGGAAGATATATGAATAAAAGAAACACTTTTACCTGCCCTAAAAAGTGGAATTATATCAGAAAAGATGATCGATGATAAGGTTTGCCATATTATTCAAACTTTATCTGCTTTTGGATTACTAAAGCAAAAATCAAGCTACCACAAAGGATACTGATAGAGAACTTTCTACATCTGCTTCTACTGCACTTGACATTGCACGTGAAGGAATTGTACTTCTAAAGAATAAAAACTCACTTCTACCTCTACGAGGCAACATTGCAATTGTAGGTCCAAATGCCAATATTACGCCTACAGGTGGAGGTAGTGGAAGTGTAACACCATTCAAAACGACAACAGTTGCAGAAGGTATAAAAAGCTATATATAATGGTAAAAAGCTCTTACATTGAAGATGCTAAATGGCTCGACACACTAAAAATTAGAATATAAAAGCTTCTTACTATACAAATAAAAAAACTTAGAAGGTAAGCCCGCTCTTGTTAGAAAAAGAAGCAGAGATTAATCACGAATGGAAAGAGGATGCACCTGCTCCTGAATTGCCAGCAGATGGTTTTTCTGTGAAATGGGAAAAGCTCTTTTTAAATCTGAGGCAGATGGAATTATTAAACTAATGGTTCGTGGTGACGATGGATATCGTGTTTTCGTGAACGATAAAGAGGTTGCATCAGACTGGACGAATCATGCCGTAACAGAAAAAGAAGCATGTGTGCAAGTAAAAAAGGCAATGAGTATAAAATCCGAATGGAATATTATGATAACATGAGAGATGCGACTGCACAACTCATTATTCAAACAGCTAAAACAGAAAAATTACGCCATGCCCTTTCAAAATTTGACAATGTTGCATTATGTGTAGGCTTTACTAGTAATACAGAAGGTGAAAACTTTGATAGACCTTTCGAACTTAACACATGGCAGAAAAAGCCTTATAGACCTTATTTCTAAGATTAAAAAAGAACACAATTGTAATTGTTAATAGCGGTGGTGGTATTGACTTTGAGCCCTGGATTGATAATGTTGGCGCAGTATTAATGGCTTGGTATCCTGGTCAAGAGGGAGGTCGTGCTATTGCAGAGATCCTTTCTGGAAAGATTTCTCCAAGCGGTAAGCTTCCTATTAGCATTGAACGTAAATGGGAAGATAATCCTTGCAGCAAAAGTTATTATGACCATCGTGATGTAATCCACAAACGAGTGTTATATTCAGAAGGCGTCTTTACTGGCTATAGAGGGTTTGATAGAAATGGAACTGCTCCCCTCTTCCCCTTTGGTTACGGCTTATCTTATACTACCTTTGAATACAACTATCTCAAAACAGAAAAGGGATTAGATAACAATATCAAAGTAAGTTTTGACTTAAAAAACACAGGAAAGAGAGACGCTAGTGAAATTGTACAAATATATGTACATGATGTTGAGAGTTCAGTTCCACGTCCTTTAAAGGAACTAAAAAACTATGAGAAAGTATATTTACGCAAAGGAGAAACAAAACACATTACCTTGGAACTAAATAAAAGATGCCTTTAGTTTCTACGACATCAATGCTCACGACTTTATTGTAGAGAAAGGCGATTTCGAAATACTCGTTGGTGCATCTTCCTCAGACATCAAACTAAAAACAACAATCAACCTATAAACACAAAGCCTATAACATAACTGAATTCTATATCTCAATAAACTAATAAAAAAATCTAAACAATATTAATTATGAAAAAAGACTATGAGGGAGTACGTTTTTCCCTCTTTTTCTATAGTATCGCTATTTTATAAGAAGTATGCGATTTACTTATGTCGATGACCTTTAATTCTTTTTAAATAAAATATTCATATAAAAAGATATTTGCGTTTAATTATTGCGGGGATTATCCATAAAATAATCCTCGCAATATTGATTTTAGTTGGTTTTTATTATATTTTGGGCCATTTTTTATACTACTAAATCTGTGGAAAAACCTAATTTTGTGGCATCAGAATACTAGCAGAATTTATCTAATACAAGTAACTAATAAATAACTAAGAACAATGTATGAAACATGTATCTAACCTTAGAAAAGTTTTTTTATGCTTTTTCATTCTGTTCATAATTTCCTTGACGGCCTTGGGTCAAGAGGTCACAGGAACAGTCACCGATGACCACGAATCAGGGCCGCTTATCGGTGTTACAGTACGTACTCCTGATGGGAAAGGTATAGCCGTTACTGATTTCGACGGCAAATACAGAGTTAAAGATGCTCATTCAGTATCCCTTATCTTTACTTATGTAGGGTATGATGATGTTACAGTACAAGTAGGCAATCGCACTACTATTAATGTACAAATGAAACAAAAGCTCGGGCAATCTCAACGAAGTCGTTGTTATTGGCTATGGAACTCAAAAAGAAAGCAGACCTTACTGGAGCTATTGGAGTGGTTGATATGAAAGAAGCAAAAGAAGACTGCAGCTACCAATATCTATGAAAATGCTACAAGGACAAGTTCCTAGTGTGTCTGTATCAACAACCAGTCAGCCTGGTGCTATGAGTCAAGTTCAAATTCGAGGTATAGGTTCTTTCAACACAGTAGGACCTTTATATGTTCTCGACGGAATGATCGTAAACGACGTTACTCACCTTAATCCTAATGAAATAGAATCAATGCAGGTATTAAAAAGATGCCTCAGCGGCTGCTATCTATGGTGCTCGTGGTGCTAATGGAGTTATTCTTATTACAACAAAAAGGACATAAAGGACAACCTACACTTGATGTTTCTGCAACATGGAGTATTGCTGATATGCCAAAGAAAATAGAAATGAAGAATGCTATAGACTTCATGCACTACAATGAACAGGCATATATCAATGCCAACACAGCATGGCCAGCAGCAAACTACTCCATAGCGAACACTGGTAAGATGATTCCTAACACAGATTGGCAACGTGCCGTGTTTAAAACAGGATTTACTCAAGATTATAATGCGCTATACGCACAAGGTTCAGACAAGGTGAATTTTTGCTATAGGAACTGGTTATATGAGTCAAACAGGTGTGTTTGAAGGACCAAAATATCAACGTTTTACAGGCCGTATTAATGGTGATGCAACTTATGGAATTCTAAAAATTGGAGTCAATAGTACTTTCCAGTATGCTAAAAACGATGAAACTAACTCAGGTTCATTCTCAAATGCGTTGGCAATGCCACCTGTAATACCCGTATATGACCCCAATGAACCTTCAGGACGAGGTGGATATGGATATGGAAGTGCAAACTTCCCAACTTATTCAAGTAACCCTGTTGCCATACAAAAATTCGTTCAAAGGAATAAGTATCGATAATCGTGCTATCGCTAATTTCTTTGCGGAACTTACTTTATTCAAGCATTTCCGCTATAAATTTAATGCAGGTGTGGATGCATGGTTTGGTCTACGTAAATATATGAATCATTGCTATACAATGCGTATGGCATCTGGAGAAACTCGATATAAAGATGTACTTACAGAAAACAGAGCACAACGAATAACCACAATTATTGAAAATACGCTAACATATGAGAATTCATTTGGCAACCATAATATAACTGCTTTAATTGGACATACAGCCGAAGACATTAACTGGCATTGGCTTATGAACGAAGGTTATGACCAACAAGTGCCTGGTTTATGGCAAATAGATCTTGTTAGTAAACAAAAATAATATGGAAGGTTCTGAACAAGAACGAAGACAAATATCTTATCTTGGTCGTATAGATTACAATTATGCAGGTAAATACCTTGCACAATTTAACTTCCGTTCTGATGGTAGTTCTAAGTTTGGACCAGCAAATCGCCGTGGTTATTTTCCTTCACTATCTCTTGGTTGGCGTATCTCTGAGGAAGAATTTTTGGAAGCCTTTAAAGAGCGTTGTTAACAACATGAAGATCCGTGCGAGCTGGGGAAAGGTTGGTGATATGCAGTCTTCAGGAAACTATAGTTATATACCTACTATTGATCACAACGGACCTTATGAAGGACTTTATGCTGTTTTTGGTCCTTCTGGAAACGAAAATATTCACTATGGAGCAACTCAAACATCTAAAGTGAATGTAAATCTAGGTTGGGAAACTAAAACCACCACAAATATCGGTATCGACTTTAACTCTTTCAACAACCGATTATTTGGTTCTTTTGAATGGTTTAATGCAAAATCAACAGACCTTCTTCTAAACGTTCCACAAGCATGGGCTACAGGAATCTCTACACTTTGGACTAATTATGGTTCTATTCGCAACTGTGGAATTGAATTAACCTTAGGTTGGCAGGAACAAAAAGGAGATTTCAGCTATTCTATTAGTGGTAACCTATCAACTTTACGCAACGAAGTTCTTAAGATGGGCGATGCTTATGTACAAGGTGGATGTACAAGAACAGAGGTAGGTCGTTCTATTTCTGATTTCTATTTGCTCAAAGCAAATGGTATTTTCCAATCTATGGATGAAGTATACGATTATACAACAACACTAAAAGACGGAACGGTTAAAATAATACAGCCCAACGCAAAGCCTGGAGATGTACGATATATAGATGTGAATGAAGATGGAAAAATTGATGACACTGATAGAGACTGGAGCGGAAGTCCGCTTCCTAAGTTCGAATTAGGTTTTAATGCATCGCTTGCTTGGAAGGGTTTTGACTTCAATATGTTTTGGGCAGGCAAGTTTGGTCACATGATATATAATCAAGTACGTGCATCAACACTCAACTTCAATGTTGATAACATTCCTGCAGATGTAACACCATGGACTTGGGATAATCCTTCAAATGAATACCCACGTATGTATGCAAACTCTACTGATAACAACAAAGGAAGTGATCGTTTCCTCGAGAAAGCAAGTTTCTTCCGTCTAAAAAATATTCAACTAGGTTATACTCTTCCTGAATCTTTATGTAAAAAGGTAAGTTTAAGAAAAGTACGTGCATACGTTAGTGGTACTAATCTAGTGACTTTAACAAGTTACAAAAGGCTATGACCCAGATATAATCTGTACAGATGTATACGGACAAGGCATTGATTATGGACAATATCCATCAACTCGCCAAATCAATATTGGATTACAGATCACATTTTAATTAAAGAATTATTCCTTATGAAAAAATATTATAGTTAAAACACTTTTTAACCGCTTCATTCATGTAGAAGTTTTACTTCTTGCTCTCTCAATGATGATTGGCTTTCTCTCAATGATCCCAACAGAGAAACGGCTAATACATTCTGGAAGACAACCCAACAATTTGATCAAGGATTGTCTGCAGCTTATTCTACATGGCGTCCTTGGAGTTATTTTAGTCGCTGGTTCCAAGTATTAATGATTCTTCAGAGTGACGAGGGTTGGGTGAAAGCCCTAATACTGAGTTCCAAGCTGACGCTAATTTTATTATCTCTGCTTATAACTATGAGTGGAAACGCAGGTATTAGTCTACCTTGGCAAACGATCTATAACAGCCTCTACTACGTTAATCAAGTTATAGACAATATGAATTCTACTGGATATAAACTCTTCTCTAAAGAAGAAGCAGATCATATTTTAGGACAAGGTTATTTTTATACGTGGCGTAGCATTTTGGTCTATTGCGGGTATTTATGGTACAGGACCAATACAAACAAGCTCTACCGAGAATGGACCTATCGGCACACAGGAAGAATTATACAAACAAGCCCTTGAAGATTTCACCAAAGCCTCTACCTTGTTACCTATCAATTGGCCTACTGAAGAAAAGGGTCGTGTTACAAAAAGGAGGTGCACTTGGTATGATGGCACGTCTGAATATGCAGTTAGCAGGTATTAAATGCCATCGCCCATGGGATACTACTAATCAAGACCTAGAAGGTGCTAAGGCTTATTGGCAGGCTGCAAAGAAGAACATTGAAGACATCTTTGCTTTAGGAATCTATAGACTTTGTGACAATTGGATGGATAATTTCACAGAAAGCAATGAGAATAATTCTGAAAGTCTATTTGAAATAAACTTTAAAGATGGTCTTATTAATGGAAATGAAGTTGGTAGTCAACGTCCAAAGTTCTTGGGACTTTACTTAAGTGACAGCTCAGGTGCATGGAATGATGGCTCATCACGTGCTTGGTTATTAGATGAATTTAATAAAGAACGTGACAAAGATGGCAACGTAGATATGCGTAAATTCCATACATTATTCTATTATGATCCAGCAGAACCACAAACAGGAACTGCAAACTATTATGGAAAGACTTGGCCTGAATGGTGCGCAGTTGAAGGCTATAAAGATAACCAATTCCCACATGAATGCTATTGGAAGAAATATACAAGCGTAGAAACCGACAATAAAAATGAAGACTATTCATCTGGTGCAAACCTCCGTGTTCTTCGCCTTGCTGATATCTATCTCATGTATGCAGAATGCATAAACGAGTTGAATGAGCGACCGTGCTACTGCCGTAGAGTATATCAATAAGGTTCGTCGTAGAGTGAATATGGCGGATCTTACTCCTACAAGTTTTAGCACTATGAAGAACTAATGGAACAAATAAAACATGAAAGAATTGTTGAACTCTGCGGAGAATGTACACGTTGGTTTTGACCTTGACCGTTGGGGTGATTTACACTCACAAAGCAAAATTAATGAAATAGCTGAGCGTGATGCTGATTTTCGTAATTTTTTAAAGGTAGGCATAAACCATTTTGTGGATTATTCCAAATCATGAGATAAATCTTTGGAAAGGATTAACACAAAATCCTGGTTATTAACAATTAAATAGAGAATACATCATGAAAAAAATATTTAAGCTACTTTTTATTTGCCATTTCTATGGGATCATTTTTCAATATTTCTATGAGCAGTTGTACGGATAATGCTGGTGATGGAATAGATTCTATTCAATGGAATGGCAGTAAGAATCCTGAAAATTCAAGTTTCCGTAATCCAATATGGGAACCATCTTTAGAAGGTGGTACACTTGTAAAAGGAGCGAGTTCCTATACTGCAATATCTGCAACAACACAATGGGCAGCTGGCATTTCAACAATATGCCCTACCCTTTCTTCTAATAACCTCATGTCATGGTCGGCTGGAAATAGTGCATTCTCGACATCTCCTGATTGGGCAGGAGGACGCATTAACTCTCTTTCTGTAGATTATGCACGAGCTGTTACGGGAGCAACCTATTGGATGTTCTATACAATTGAAGGCAGTAATAGCATTGGAGCAGCTTCCGGAACAACTGCAGCAGGTCCCTATAATGATAGAGGAGTGTTCTTAACAAACACAGATGTTAATTCAACTACATTAAAAGATCCATTCTTAATTGTGATTTCCACTAGCTATTATCTATGTTACACCACAGACGATGGCACCTATATACAACGTGTTACGCTTAATCGTATGAGAGGTGTAGCAAAAAGTGGAGCGGCTATCAAGCTAACAGAGAAAGCATTTGGCAATGTTGCCATTGTTCGTATCAACAGTAATCTCTTCTATCTTGTTGGAACTGTAAATAAAGGAACAGGAACTGAGATACGTTATGCTATGGCATCAAAAATCACTGGACCATATCTTGACAAAAAGGAACCCAACTCACAGATGGATCAACAGGAGAATTACTACTCGAAAATGGAAAAAGATATAATAAATCCAGAGAATCCTATGCGAGGCATTGTTAATGAAAAAAAGGAACACATGTTTTTATAGCTTACAATGCAACTCAATCAGACAAACCGCTTATGAAAAAGTGGATTTGCACGTAAAACCAATGTTCCTTACTCCATTTGAAATATTAGAAGACGGCTGGCTTAAAGGCTCCTACAACAGTACAAAAAGGGTTGGACTAGTCCTCGTTTTCAATAACTAAGATTTAAATAATCATAGAAGAAGTATTATGAACACACCGTCAAATACTTCTTCTTAAATACTAATATTAAACTTATCTACTATGAAAAAATCATTACCTTTATGGCTGCAGCAACCTTGTCAATAAGTTTAAATGCGCAGTCTATCACTGTTGGCCATGTTGATCCTACACTTGCCAACGATTATGCAGGAGGATGCGAGATTGATTTAAATAATGATGGACTTATGAAATCATTGTCTCAGGTAAACCTCAATGGGGAGCAGCCCTGGTCGTATTATAACTGATGCTGATGGCAATGAAGTTCAATCCGATTTTTCAATCATGGGTTCTCAAATGGAATGGAACTTCTTACACCGCAAAAGAGTTTATTCAACTCTGTGGACTTCGCTCACACATCATTCCTACTGATTTTAATGGAGACGGTAATATCGACCTCTTTATTGCAGGTGAGGCCTATGACTTCTCAGGTGTGTATTTAAATGATGGAAACGGAAACCTCACAAAGGATCCTAAATATGCAGTAAAAAGATGCTGAAGGCAATGTTATTCCTTGGCATCCTAGAGCTATAGACATTGCAGATTTCAACCTTGACGGCCGTCCAGACATTGTTAGTATAGGCTGGAGTGCTGTTGATGGAAATCGCCAAGCTAATTGTGGAGTCCTTATCAATCAAGGCGATGGAACCTTTAAGAATGTCTTAGAAGCTGGAGTTATAGGTGATGGAGCATCTAACTACGAGATGGCGCTTTGCACAGTTAAAAGCTTATGACCTCAATAAGGATGGATTTCCTGACATCCTTTTACAAGGAAACGTAGACAACAGTAATGAGGTATCTGTTTTAACTGCAGCAGGAAAGAAAGTTAATCGTACATTTATAGGCCTTCAAAGTATGGGTCTTGATGATGACGGTAATGTAACTTTCTTCAATATGGAATTAGGAACTAGCGTTTCCCACCAAAATGGGTAATGGTAACTTTGCTATTGCTGACTTTAACAATGATGGAACACCTGACATCTTCCTTACTGGTGAATCGCCTGATGATGCTTATCCTGCTAACGCTTGGAATTACTTCCCTCAACTACTTACTGCAAAGATCAATAGCAATAATGAACTTACCTACACCGACAATTCATCATTTATTGGTCGTGCTAAAGACATTCGCCCTCTTAACTCTACTAATATAGGAGTTCGCACAATCGACTATAATGGTGATGGTTTCTATGATCTTTTTCTATGATGGATGGTGTACACAAATGCTAGATGGCACAGGGAGCGACTCAAGCAGGTTGGCTTTTCTTAGGTTCTCCAGCTGGTCTTACCTCTTATCAACGCATTCCTGGAGCTTCTGAGATGGGTATATTCTTCCTCGACAATGGAGTTCAAGGTGCATTAAATTACGCATTCACAGGTTATCATGGCGACAACAAATATTTTGACGATGCTACAGACAATAAGAAAGGTCGTTCAATGGTATTCACCAACAATCCTATATACTAAGGCTGAACGCCCTAATGCTCCTACAGCTCTCAATCAAAAAGTAGAAGGCAACAATGTAACTTTAAGTTGGGAACCAGCAACTTCATCTAAGAAGAATGTTACTTATGCTTACTATCTTAAAGAAAAAACAACTGGTAAGATACTCAACAGTGTTTTAGCTTTCATTGGAGGCGAGAAAGATGGTTTGAGAAAAGCACTCCGTGAGGGTAATGCTTATATGAATACAAGTATCTCACTTTCTAATATTCCTAATGGTACTTATGAGTGGGGAGTTCAAACTATTAATGCATCGCTACAAGGTTCTACCTTTAGTAAGGGTGGTACACTTGTTGTAGGAACAGGAAAAACCTGAGGTAACAGCTATAGATAATGTTGAACAAGATACCACAATTAAAGAAGTTGTACGCTATAATATTAGTGGACAAAAGAATTCAAAAAGGGAGAAAAAAAGGTGTCAACATCATTAAAATGTCTGATGGAACCGTTAGAAAGGTCATGGTAAAAATAATTTTAGATTAAAGACCTTTCAAATAGATAGAGAGTATTCACTTCTAAAGGAATATCATCTCTAAGGACACAAAAGAAATATCTACATCGATAACAACTAGCAGGGGTGATTGCTTTTAATCACTCTGCTAGATAAAATAAAAAAAGATCAACATGAAGAAACAAAGTATTCTTGTAATATTTATGCTGTTCATATCAATGGTTACAAGTGCACAAACCATAATTGACATTAGTATTGAACAAAACCCACCATTAAAAAGTAGTTGCTGAGAATGTCACACTAAATATACCACCAAGTGGTCTTAATATTGGAAGCGACATTACTGTAGAAGGAGGAGATGGAAACTTCTCTTATACTTGGACTGATAGTAATGGTAGGATTCTGGACACAAAGAAAAGTCTATTTATAACAGCTGCTGGCGACTATTATTTACAAGTAACAGATGGAAATGATTGTAAGGTAAGTACACGTTTCAGTGCTACAATCACTAATGGAATAGATGTTCTAAATAGCGACAAGGCTGTAAGTCAATTACGAATAATGGATACTGCAGGGATCTTAATTAAAAAGATTATTCAACCTGCTCTAACATCTAACTCTAACTATGGACTACAACCTGGTATTTATCTATTCACTTATATCTACTCAGACGGTACAGCAACAGTTAAACGCACTTTTTATTAAATAGATCTGCACTATGAAACATCTTAAACTAATTATACTATCTACCTTATTTGCGTTTTGCACTACATGCCAATGCACAAAAAAACCTTTACTCATTACGCCAAAGCTGGAGTAAAAACAACTCTCCATCTGAAATGGACAAACCAAAACTATGGTAACATACAATGGCAACGTTCAAAATGATAAAGGACAAACATGGAAGGATATTTCAGGAGCTACTGCTAAAGAATATACTTTCACGCCCTCGACGGATGAATTTATACGAGTGATTATTAAAGGTGATGAGGCTTGCAAACCAATCATTCAAACCCACATCATAAAAACTTCAACATTCAATATTAATCTCCTTGAAACCACAGCTAACACTGCAACGTTTCAATTATCAAACTTCAGCATTCCCCGAAGTGAAATAATAGAATGGGGATTCTGTCGTAACTTCTACAATCTTAGCCGCAATCTCCAAAAATATGTATAGAGAAGATTGATACAGAACTACCTAATACTGATGAATTTGATGTAGTTGTCCCAATCTTTCACCCAATGAAAAATACTCAATACAGAGTTTATTTTTAAGACAAAAGATGGCTCTACTATTTATGGTCCTGCAAAGATTACAGAAACTTTACCTGGTTTAAAAATGGAGTTCTGAGGACTGGACTATAACAAAAAAACTCTATAGTTGCTAAATTCCACATCGATGGCTATAGAGGAACAGAGCCTCGAATAACTTTTTCAATTTGGACAAAAGATAACATGCAGACCTATACTACCTCGCATGATAGAAATTGGTTATATACCTCACAAACCATTCGAAAGCTTCAACCTGGCACAGAATACATTGCAAAGGTAACAACAGAGATTGATGGAGAGGTGCAAACTATTTCTAAGAAAATACGTACTATGACCGATTATAGTACTTTTTGAGGTAGATAAAACCATTACACCTGCTAAACATAAGATTGTTTGGAATACCACTCGAATACAACTTTCTCCAGACAATATACAAGCTGAATATCCTCGTTTACAACGTATTTCAAATGATACTATCTTGCTTACCTACCATGGTGGAGATGGCACAGCTATAAACACCGATCACTGGGAAGACATATATCTTCAAAAGTCAACAGACAATGGCCAAACATGGTCTAGTCCTGTAAAACTAATGGATCACAGTAAACGTTTCTCAAACGATGGTTTTGGCTGGTATCGTTTTGCAGATCCAACATTCACTCGTTTACAAAACGGTTGGCTCTTAATGCAATTCATAGGAAATGCCAATCCAGAAACAAACCCCAATTGTCAAGTGTTCGTTAGTATTTCTAAAGATAATGGTAACACCTGGGGCGATCCTATCACCGTTGGACGTGGTCGTTGCTGGGAACCACAGATCGTACAGCTACCTGGTGGCGAGCTAGAACTACTTGTTTCTTCTGAAGCTTTTCTGGTGGGATAATCAACGCAACAATCGTTATCAAGAGATTCTTTGTTCACGTTCAACAGACAATGGAGAAACTTGGACATCTTTCTTTCGAGCTAGTTATAACCCAAACTGTCGAGATGGTATGCCAGTTCCAGTACTACTACAAGGCAATAAAGTATATTCTATTGAAAGTATTCACAGCAACGACAATCCTAGTCTTATCCTACGTGATTTAGATGGCGAATGGGATGGAACAGACTGGAATGGTGTACAAACCGATCGTCGTTGGATTGCAGAACCTATCCGTGGTGCTTGCGCTCCATATATGATTCAGTTACCAACAGGAGAAATTGTACTCTGCGGACATGCTGATCAACGTGGTTCGGTATGGCAAAACATGTCGTTCAAAAAGTGGTTATAGGGAGACAACACGGGTCATAACTTTGGTTCACGAACCCTGCCTTTTGCTTCACTTCCTGCGGGCGAAGGTGCTTATTATTGTTCTCTCTTCTTAAAAGACCCACAAACAATATGGCTCGCTATTAGTCATTCTATTTATAGTGGAACCAATTGCAAGAAGAACACTGTAGAGTATATTGAAGGTAAAATAGTAGAGAAATAAAAACTAAAAACAATGAATCTAAAAAGTATTCTTATCTGCACATTAAGTGCAGTTAGCCTTCAAATGATGGCAAAGTCCATCGAGGCTACCCTATTATTAAAACAACCTGGCAACCCTTCTCGTCAATATACACTCACTCAACAAGGCAATCAGTTGGTAGCTCCATCACAGTTACCTCTAACTATTGCCATAAATGAGCAACAAGAAGGCGAAGATAAGGTTATATCTATACGCATTCATGCTACAAAGCAGGTTTATTTCAATTTTGGAGCCATGTTGCCAAGCAATCTTAAGAGTGATAATTGTGAGTTTTATCTCCCAGGTTTTTGGTATCACCGCAACCTACGTTCACCTAAAGAGGCGCCCTCTTTCCATACAAGTAAGAGCTGGAATTTCCGAGACGATCGTCTATCAACACCTCTAACGTCAGTCTATGATGTTCAACTTCGTAAAGGGAATTTCTGTTCTTCGTATCAATAACACATCAACAGAATGTTCCCCTCAGCTTACAGAAGGAGAGGTTATACTTCCAGGAAACACCTCAGTAGGTTTCTTAGGCTTTGATAATGAAACCAATGAAGTAAAACTTTGTTTTGGTTTTCCATATATTGAGAGTCCTAAACGTTATATTCGTAAGCTCACTCTTGCTCCTTCTATCACCACTTTTCAGAAACTAGAGGCTGGCGAAGAGAGAGTACTCACTTGGCGAATACATCAAACAGAGGCAGAAAACTATGGTATGTTTGTAAGCAAGATGTGGCAGTATAGTTTCGACAAGATGCGCCCACAACCAATTACTCCCCTCTATTCTGCAGACGAAATGAAAGGTCAACTCACCAATTATTTCCGCTCTTCGTATGTTAATAAGTTTCCTTTAAAATATAACTCAGGTATTACTCTCGAAACCGAGAATTGCAATCCTTATACAGAAGTGCAATTAGGATTCTGCGGTCGTGTCCTTCTCAATGCTTTTAATGAGATAGAATATGGTGAATCTCATCACCAAACATACCTCTTTAATATGGGACAAGATATCATTAACAGCTGGTTACAGAATGGATTCACACCACAAGGATGGTTTTATTGACTGGGTGAATTATAGCGAAGGAATGCCCAAAGAGTTTGTACATTCTATTCGTCAACAAAGCGAAGGCATATATGCTATTCTGCATTATCTCAACTATGAGAAAAAACATGGACGTCAACACCCCAAATGGGAAAAGCGTACACGTCAGCTTCTCAACAATCTTATAGCACTACAAAAGTCAGATGGCCACTTTGCACGTAAGTATAATGATGCAGGAGAGGATATAGATGCATCAGGAGGAAGTACTCCTTCTGCAACATCTACACTCGTAATGGGATATAAGTATTTCAAAGATAAAAAAAGTATTTATTGGCAGCTAAGCGCACAATTGATTATGTAGAGAAGAACATTATCTCTAAAAAGCGACTATTTCTCATCAACTCTTGATGCCAATTGCGAAGATAAAGAAGCTGCAATAGCTGCAGTTACATCAACTTATTACTTAGCAATGGTCACAACAGGAAAGGAACGTCAGCACTATATTGACCTCTGTAAACAAGCTGCTTACTTTGCTCTTTCATGGTATTACACATGGGATGTGCCATTTGCAAAAGGACAAATGCTTGGCGATCTTGGCTTCAAAAAGCCGTGGATGGAGTAATGTTTCTGTGAAAATAACCACATAGATGTATTCGTATTCGAACTTCCTCATATTATTAAGTGGCTCAGTTCGGTTACAGAAGAAAAAAACGATTTGAAAAAGATGTATGATGTTATTTATTCATCTTTAAATCAACTTCTACCAACAAAAGAACGCCTTTGTGGTATTGGTAAACCTGGTTTCTACCCTGAAGTAGTGCAACATACAACATGGGACTACGGACGAAAATGGTAAAGGGATTCTATAATAATCTTTTTGCACCAGGCTGGACTATCGCTTCTTTATGGGAGCTTTATAGTCCTAATAGAACTGTTGAATTCTTAAAGTAATCTAGGATAAAAAGTCGTAAGCATATTTTTTTAGTCTATCATTAATTGGTGAAAACAACAAGCAGCAACGCATCATCTCGATGCATTGCTGCTATTTTTTTGCCGCTTTTTATTTAAGGATATTCATTGATGCGGCACGTAGAAGTATGAATAATTAGTATTTACTTCAATCTATATGATCTTAGAAATGAACAAATGCACGTGCTGAGCAATAGGTAATTGTTACAAAAAAATCATATCCAAATCCAACACCTGTATCTTTCAAATAAATAAAAATAGGAAAACCACCATATGTATTAGACGATGATGCGCTATTACCAGTTGTTGACCCACTAACACTATAAAGCATAGACAAAAGGCAAAGTTCCTCCTGCTTGAGTAAAATAGCTTTGAACCATAACACCATTCCAAGAAGCAAAATCACTTACTTGTCCCCCACCACCTACAGAGGCATAATTTGAAGGTATTGTGGCTTTATTGAGCTTTCCAAGTTTTTCACACATCAACACCCATTGCCCTGAACTTCCTAAAAACCATTTTACCAACATTGTTTCCTGTTATAGTAACTCCAGGATTATAATGGGCTGCAGCATAATAAGTTGGGAAATATGGGTCAGAATAACCTTCTTCTTTCAAAGTACTTGGAGATTCAACTTTTTGCAACCATTTTAGTACCAAAAACTAGTAGGGAAAAGAACCATCTGGATTTCTTCGATAATAATTCGTGGTGTAAGTCAAATCATATCCATGCATATTATCTATTCCACTATTATCTGAAATCCAATAGTTATAATATTGTTCATAAGTTGCAGGAGGAATATTTGTCCCTGCATCCTTCAACGCAATAGCTAAACCTTTTTCAGTTGTTGTTTTCTCGGTAAGAACAATACCTATAGGTTCTCTTGTACCCTTATCGCCTATCGTTCCAACAGTTCCATCATGGTAAAGATAATAAGGGAAAGTTTTAAGTTTAACATTAACAGTATATGAACCATTCTTATCTAATATGCCTAAAGCAGATAAATTAAGTGTTTTGCTTGATAAATCCTTACCATAAATTTTACTTCCTGACTCGAAACTAAGGGTTAACTTACTTCCATCTGTTTGAGGAAGGAAATATTGATAGTCGCTTTCTCTTTCAATTGTTTGAACATATGGAGAAGCTGTAACGGCGTTTTCTGCTACCGTAAACACATTACTTGTGGCACTAACTGCAGAAGTCGCAGTTCCCGAAAGGGTATTTCCATCAACATTATATCTATCTATTTCGGGCTGTACATCTGTTGAGCTAATGTGAGTCTTGATATTCTTACCCTCGTTTGTATACGAAGTTATTTTTGTTTTAATACGTGCAGACTGGTGTTTCATAACAAAAGAAACACTTATTGAACTATTTGTTATAGTTTGAGTAGTTACTCCAATAAGTGGATTGGTAGTATTTCTTGAAACCTCGAATTTACCATTCTGAAAACTAACAACATCGTTCACACACACAAATGTATAGGTTCCTGCTCCTAACTTCATTTTAGGGGTGCCTGCATCTCTTACAAAAGAAGTTCCATTTAAAGTTCCTAACAATGTTGCTTTTTATTTCCAGAGGCATCAAAAGCATAAATAGTATAATGCCCATTAGCTAATGCGGCACGAGTTGTAGGTTTATTTTTGCTCTTTTTGTTGGTTCTATTGAAACTTCAGCAACAAGTCCATCTCCCAAATCTACTTCTTTAATGGTGGGTTTTTAATGAACGTGTTACTGCCTTATCAGAACTAAAAAGACTCTTCTTTTTATAGTGATTTCAGCTTCTCCTTCACCAGTAATTTTCATTATTTAGCTCTTGATTTGAACAAGCCACTGTAAAAACAATTACTAAAAGTAGCTAAACTCTTTATTGTTCTTAATGCTTTCATATCTTTATTATTATTATAATTCAATTTCTCCTGCTTCTACTTGATTATCATTCCACGATTCTTCAATTGAACCGGCTGCATTATGTTCAACTGTCGCACAAAAAGAAATGTTCGGCAGAGAATTGCAATGCATGCGACATAGGTGCATGATAGACTTTCTTTTTACTGTTAATTATTCCCGAATAATCAACAGAATCTTCTGTAATTAATACTTTTTTTCCATTTTCCTATAATTTATATAATTGTATAAAATAATTATCTTTTATATAATTAAAAGTTGCTATCCCCTTACCTTTTTATTACTTCACCTCTTTCTAAGAGGTGATTTACATTCATAAGTACCTGATAGTACGGCAGTTAAAAATAAAAACACGAGTATAATTTAAATAGTTTTTAATAAAATAAATCCATAAAAAAATATAAGAAATTCTTGTATAATTGGGTGAAAACTAATACCTTTTGCCAAGGATTTTTTTATAATATATTTACCTCTTAGAAAGAGGTGGTTTTGATACTACTTTTTAACACTTTCTTATTAGCCTTTGCTAACAATTCATTATCAATCTCACTGATATAGGCTAGTGTTGTGTTAGGATTTGTATGCCCAAGTGCTGTTGAGATGACACTAAGAGATATATTATTTGCATAGGCAATGCTAGCCCATGAATGGCGAGCAATGTATGAACTAAGAGGTAAGTCGACATTAATCATTTTTCCCAAATACTTTAGTCCAAGATTATAACATGCTAAAAAGAAGCATATTGATAATGATTTAAAATAGGAAAAACATATTCATTATCTTTTTTTCTTGATAGCGATTGATGATTTCTTGCATACAATTTTTCAAGTCTAACACACTTTTTGCACCTGTTTTTATGTCTGTTATAGCAAATCATTTTTATGTTGAATATCTTTATGTTTCAAATGCGCTTCAAGTCGATAGGAGGCATCCCTTGAGCATAAAAAGAAAAATAAAAAGATCACGATAAAAGGATAATAACTCATTGTTTTCTATCTTTATATTCTGTAAACGAGCAATTTCTTCACTCTTCAAAGCACGTTTTACCGTCTTTTCATTACCTAACTTTAAATTCCGAAACGGATGTACATTGCGCACCATTCTTTTTCAAAACTGCTTTATTATATAATGAACGAAGCGATCGAAGATAACACGAACGAGTATTTTGCACAAACCCCTTTATCTCTCAACCACATCATATTGATGGATTTTGAGCGACGAGATACTCGAAAGTGGTATTTCTTTATAGTGACAAAACTGTATAAAAAGATCGAACTGCAGTGCGATAATTAGCAGCAGTTGATTTACTTACATCTACAGAGACGAGGGTGAATAACATCACAAAAATTACTCTTCTGCTTTCTTTTCTCTCTCTTTTTGGTTGAGGGATTTACAGCATTTATAAAGTAACCAACCATCCCTTTTACCTATTAATAGAATATTCATTGGTATTAATTATTTTGTATTAGTACTATAAATATGAGTGCAAAAGATAGCATTAAAGATAAAATGGAAATCACGAACCATCAACAATAAAACAAAGGACAAACATAAACTTAAAGGACAATATTTATGCTTAGAGATGGTAGCTATTAAGAATCTACAAGATACAAAAATATAAGATATAACGATTTTATAA
>BNJT01001376.1_pt1 | contig 19307 bp, 21 predicted proteins | sample 8540491 | NCBI WGS metagenome assembly BNJT01 (sample SAMD00202455, study PRJDB9452) | human saliva metagenome | host: Homo sapiens | reverse complement strand
GACCTTGCGGGTGCGGCGGAGGCGCACATAGTTAATCACGTCAAGAACAGCCATGCCCACGGCGGTCAGAACCGGGCCGAGGGCGGGCGGGGCTCGTAGCCTTCTCGTCGGGCGCGCAGAGCGGCACTCAGGGCGTTACCCAGGTACAGGACGAGAGCACCGACGACGACCGCGACGGTGAGGGCACCGTCGAGGAGCGTGCGTGGGGTCAGCGGTGCGGTGCCTGCCTCAGCGAAGAGATTGAGGATGCGCACCGCGGCGTAGGCGTAGCAGAAGATGACTGCCGCGCGGATGGTGAGGGGTAGGTTAGTTCAGAAGGTTTTCATGCGGCCCCTTTCGAGGTGGAGGGCGGGCTTCTGTCTGGGTGTTACCCCAAGGATACCTAAGAACGCCGGCCTGTGATGCGAATCAATAGCGTTTGGGCTGGTGTGTTCTGCGTGCGGGGCGGGGTGATTGCTGCGCCGAGTTTAATCGCCGAGAAGCCACATGTGTTTCGAAAAGCAACATGTTAAGTGGCTTCTCGAAACACATGTGGCTTTTCAAGGAGGGGTGTATGCAGGAGTCGCCGGAATTTTTGTAATTACAGGATTCCACCACCCCTACCCCGTGAGCCGGTGACCACCCAAGCAGCGGCAAACCGCCCGGGCTGCTAGGCTGCTGCTATGGACAACAACTCAACACCCTCACTGCCGGATCTCGTTCTCCCGTCCGTAGTGACGACCCTCAGCCTCCCCAGCAAGCATGCTTCAACTGACATGCGGCTCCCCCAGGCATGGCTCCTGCGCTCCGTTCCCGACGAAGAGAACCGCAGCGCCGCCAGCGGCAAAATCTACGATGACGCCCTGGAATTTCGTTACGTTTACGACTCGAGGGTGCCTAACGGACAAGACATCCGAGAGGGTGACTTCGTGCTGATTCGAGATAATTCGATTCTTCTTGGGAGCGCAGTTGTCCGCAAGATTGAGGTCACGGATGAGAATAAAATCCTGACTGTCTGCCCCCGATGCGGTAACAGCCGTATGATACTCAGGTCTGACGGAATGTGGCGATGCGACGGACGCTGCCTGCGTCCCGATGGTCTGAAACCCCTTCAACGGCTACACAAGAATCCACCCCAAGAAATAAAGAGGGTTCAGCGGTTCGTCGCCTACTACGGCGATACCTGGACTGAACTCATCGGTGCGTTGAACAAAGATTCTTTTGAAGGGCTTTGTGCACCGGGCAAATATAACCGGCAGAACAGCATTGTTGCCCTCGATACGGCTAAAGTCCTTGACTGGCTTGAAAGCCTGAATACTTCGGGCATTCACCTGCTTCCTCTGGGGGATGCTCACGGGGCACCCGTGAATCCTCGTGGCGGTTTTACGATGCGCACGGTCAGGGCTCGCAAAGGTCAGCCGCAGTTCCGCCAGCAGCTGTTGAACCGCTTCGGAAACATGTGTGCGTTTACGGGTGCTTGCCATACGGCGGCACTGGATGCGGCGCACCTGTACAGCTATGCACGCGAGGGTGAGCATCGCGTGGATGAGGGTCTGCTTCTACGCAAGGATCTGCATAGGCTTTTCGACAGCGAGCTGGTGGGTGTGAGTTCTTCGCGGACTCTTCTTCTGCACCCCGGTTTGGGGAATACGCAGTATCAGTCGTTGGCGGGTGCCCGCCTGAAGGTTGAGTTGCCTAACCGAGCTCTGGAGCTTCTGGATGAGCACCGCTCGGGTCTGAGCTGGCTTGATGAGGCGCTGGTTTAGCCCTGCTCTGGCTTAGGCTGCCGGGCGTGCAAAAGGAGGTGCGGTAGCTTTCGGGCTACTGCACCTCCTTCATACAGTTTATTTAGCTGTACAACTCATTGTCGTACATAAATTGCAGGATCGGTCGTGATATCTTTTCTGCTAGAAAAACAGGAACTGCATTACCAATCTGCTTATACTGTTCATTTAGCTGGTTATTTATTGCTGTATTCTTATTACCCTTAGAAAAATAATACCAATCAGGAAATGTTTGAACCCGAGCACATTCTCGAACAGACATACGACGGTTTATGTCACCTTGGAATTTCCACTCATCTTTACCCAGTTTTTTCATTGGTTCACCACCGGGATACTGGGGGGCCTGACGACCAGAAGCCTGAATCGTAAATGATTGCTCTTCCCAATTCTTCTTTCGATTTCGAGACATATACATAGAGCTGTAGCTACTATCAAAGACATCTTCAGCATCTACGGGCAAGTCACCGATAGCTTCGCGTAGAGTCACATAAGGGAAATTCCTACCTGGACCATGCGTAGGCTCAGGGAGTTCGTATTTATAGCCATATTTTTCCACAATATCATTTCGAGTACCGATGATAAATACTCGCTCTCTAATTTGGGGAACACCGTAGTCTCGAGCGTTCACAAGATGAGCTACAACCTGATATCCTGCTGCCGAAAAATCCTCAGTAATCTGTTTAAGGACCTGTCCATTTGCCATGGTCATCAATCCCTTAACATTCTCAGCAATAAAGAATGCAGGCTTTGAATGGATCAAGGCTCGGATATAGTGGATGTATAAGAAATTTCGCGGGTCATCCAGGAGCCTCGGGCCCGCAACGCTGAACCCAGGGCAAGGGAAGCCGCCGAGCATCAAGTCACTTTCAGGAAAATGAACTACTTTACGAATGTCACGAGAGTCCTTAACTACAGATTTCCCAAAGTTCTCGACATAACTTTCATTAGCGGCGATAAATAGGTCATTTGAATAAATAAAATCAATATTATCTGCAGCTTCTTCGAACTTTCTTATCCTTAAGTAGTTCGTACGCTTGATCGGAACCATACTTGCAAGCAACGGCTGCCAATTTAACACCAAGGTCCAAACCCCCAGCGCCGCTGAACAATGAAGCAACTTTCACTGTATTTGCGCGTCCTGAAATTCTGGCAAGCATATCCTCCTCAAGCTTACGCGTTACAGGTGTGGAGTGCTTCTCGACTTCCGCTTCTTCCTCTTTGATCTTCATCTCAAGGACCTCTTGCACTTCATGAGGTGCATACGTCAAAGATGAACGAAACTGAGGCGACATGCTTCTTGGCATAATCTCGAACTCCCTAAATCTCTAGCCTCAGGCCAAACATTTGTATGGCCTGAGGCTAGTATAGCGCACTTATTAGGAAAAGGCCAGTCTCAGCTTATTGCTTTCCTTCAATAGTGATTCCTACTGGCTTTCCAATAATGCGCACATCAAACTTCATGCTTACTTCAACCTTTGAAGATGCATTATGGATTCTAAAACTCAATATCCAATCATTATCAAAAACCATAATAAGGGTATTCACTATCCCCGATTTATCTTTTTTGAGATTGAAATCAATTAATTTAGTTGGCATTTTAACACTGTCAGGCATTTCACCATCTAGCACATACCGCTCCATAATATATTTATTCTTCATTGAAATAAATTTATAGAAATCCTGGGCGCCAACAATATACTTTAGTAACTTAGATACAATTTCCTCACCATGCCTATTATATGCACGCATAATCTCACTTCGAAAAGCCTTTAGTAAGGGAATATAGATAGAATTTTCTTTATCAATTGAAGATTCATCCCATTTAATACCCTTGTTCTTTTTCAATAAATCAAAAATAGGACCAGTTTCCTTTTTGTACTCAGCAGAAACCGGGACTCCATACCATTTATCTCCAAAATCGATCCTTGGTGAAAGCCGTGGATGTCGCGCAGCGTCATTGTTTATTTTTAGCGATACCCCCACGACTTTCTCTCCAGATTTCCCAGAAGATTCAATAATAAGATCCCGCACATCTGCAGAATCTCGAGCTTTATCGTCACTTTGAAGATACAAATGATTTTTCGCACCATATTCAAGAATGTGCGCCTCACGACTCAAAATCAAATCTACACCGAATTGTGCCCTGTTTTTATAATCTTCTTGAATAGAGGGATCATGCTCATCGTAGAACTTTTTTGCTGTATGAGTTGCATTATTCTCTACGAGTTCAGCGTGACCACCAGCCGCAATTATTTTATTCATCATGACCTGCATGAAGGCATTTTCAAATGCCTTTCCATGAGAAGCAGATTTGCCAGACATACCTAGCTCCTTTGCATTGAGTACGAACATACAAAATCTTCTCACATGCTCTTCTTGTAAATCAAACATCTTTTTCGCATCTTCATAAGACGCGAGGCCTCTCTAGTGCCCAAAACTTCTCAGCGCCGGTACGGACACCACCTCCACCCTGCCGCTCTTTGAGGGTGAAGGCATCCCCCTGCGCACTCACGCCCTCTACTCCCGCGAGGAACTATTCGCCGGACTGGGCGGCGAGGAGGAGAACTTCAAGGTACCCGGCGGCGTGGTCAACGGTGTTGTACCCTTCGACCCGACGAACACCACCGCGTTGCTGGTGACGTTAGAGAAATCTGAGAAGCACTTCTCCCCGGTCACCATGTACAAGGACTACGCCATCAGCACTGACGAGTTCGCGTGGGATTCGCAGAGCGCGACAACCCCCGAAAGTCAGCTTGGTCAGCTCTTCCAACACCACGAGGAGCGAGGACGACGCATCGTGCTCTTCGCCCGCCAGCACAGGGAGAATAGGCTCGGCCCCGAACCCTACATGTGCCTGGGCACCGTGAAATACATTTCTCACGAGGGCTCCAAGCCGATGCATATTCGCTGGTCGTTGGACCGGCCGATGCCGGCGTCCATGTTCCAGATCGCGAAGATTGCCTCGTAGGTCATAAATAACCGCAGCAGGCGGCCCCGGATACATGTGTGCGTCCGGGGCCGCCTGCTTTTTAGACCGAGGTTTTCGATAGGTTAGTGCCTTCGCCGTGGGTCTTTAACCCGCAGTGAAGACACTAACCTATCGACGAAAAGGCAAGGCATAACCCATAACCAGCTCTCGCCTACCTGGCGCAGCCGGAGATTCGGTCATGGGTTACGGATTTGTGCCATAGGCTAGTGTCTTTGGTCGTAGTTAAAAACCATGGTCAAAGACGCTAAACCATGACACAAATTCTGCAGAGACGATACCTCCGCGGGCGCAAAGATATTTGATACATAAAGCATTGAGAAGCCCGAATAATGATCAACCACCGCCACCACCCTCAAAAGAATGCAAACGACGGCAAACATGCGGTAGGGTGGATATTGTAGTGTTCTATAGCGCATTGATGCGATTGCTGGATGCACTATAGGGTTGTTTTTCTTCCGGTGGTCAATGTGACCTGTGAATAACGGCCCGACATGCACATATATCACACTGTCACCGACGATAGGAGCGTATCTTCTATGGATTCGACCATTTTCAATCGCCGTACCCTGTTGGGCAGCGGCGCACTTGTGGGCCTTGGTGCCCTGCTTGCGGCGTGTGGCCAGCAGGCAAATAGCGAGGCGGCAGCCACCGCATCCGTCGTGCCGAGTGAAACTGCCTCGGCATCTGCGGCGGCATCTGAGTCGCCTTCGGCAAGCGCAACCCCGTCTACTGTTCGAGGCTACTCGGGCGGCTCGAAGGCACCGGATGGTGAGTACCGCCCTGCGGACGGCAAGGGCCCTGCTCAGAACGTGCCGAAGCCTAACGCCCCTGAAGAGGGCTATCGTGAGAAGTCTATTGAAGGTATCCGTAAGACGATGGATGCTTGGGTGAAATGGACTAATTACGGAATTCAAGTAGGCGATTTTACGGAATCCCGAAAATACATTTCCAGTAATTTTGAAAGTGAACTTAAGGGATATAAGAGCTTTGAGGACTTGTATAAGCGCGGCGGGTGGATTATTGATGGCATTGACAACTATGTTGCTGATGGAAATCCGTGGTCTGAGGATGGGGAAACCTATTTTTGGAAGGCATATCGCGAGTGGAATTATATAACTCTTGTGGAGCCTACCGGAGAATGGCACCGAAACCGAAATATCCAGAAGGATAATGACACCTGGAAATTTGAGTTTAAGTATTCTGATTCTTCATGGAAAATTATCGGTTACGAACAGGTAGAAGACTAAAATAATGAAAAAAATAATAAAATGCAGTGGGATTTTTTCTCTATCTTGCATTCTAGGATTTTGCGGTACCACTAACGTTGATGCATACGTTATTACTGCGCCTTGTTCTGACACATCAGCTAAAGTTTGCCAAATCGAAGTTGAAACAACTACTTCGCGAGGCAGTCAAGATGGTTACGATGAGAAAAATACAGGTGCAGATAATGCCAACCAGGAAATTCAGCAACAATATACTTATTCCACGGTAAATCAGGGAAACGGCGTAAAAGTTACCTACGCCAACGAAAATCCCAATATTATGTCATGCACAACCAAAGACGGAAGAATAGGAACATTCAAGTTCACAAATATGTCGCTTGAATCTGGCATTCCTGTAGATCACGGAAGTCCCCGAAGCCCTTCCTCTGCTAGTTGCATCCCGAACAATACCCGCACCCTCACCAGTGCCGACAGCCCCGGCCCCACCGGCCCGACCTACGAAGAAGTTATGACGGAAATTCGCCATGCTGCAGAGTCCCTAGAGCCGGGCAAGCCAACCCTGCACCAGTCCTATAACAATCCCGCAGGCACTGGCCGAGCAGAAGGCGACCCCAACGTCTACAAGGGCGACCAGATCAACTTCTACGTCGATGACGGAGGACCCTACCGCCTCGAAGCAGACATGCTCGCCGGACACGTCGAAATTGAGCTCATGCCCTCCTCCTATGTCATCGAGTACGGCAACGGCGATACTGCCACCAACTACACCGCGGGCAAACCGGTCACCACCTACCCTCGTGAGCGTCCGCGTCAAACGGATACCAGCTACGCTTACCAGCGTTCCGGTAACTTCCACGCGTACGCGACCGTGCATTACACGGCTCGTTTCCGCGTGGATGGTGGCCCGTGGCAGATGATGGAGGTGACTCCGCAGGCGACCAGTGATCCGTTGCTGGTGCGTGTCTGGTGGGTTGATGTGAGCCGCGTGGCGGGTGACTGCAGCTACGACGACACTCGCTGGGGCTGCAAGAACGACCCAACGATGGGCAAGAAGGATAACCCGAACCCGCGCCTACGCAAGGCCGATATTCGTACCGGTCAGCGCTGGCACCTCAATGATAACGGTGACGGGGATACGGAGTATTCGTTGCACCGCGACTGGCCCGACATGTAAGGTCGTTCCCCCGCCGTGGGTCTTACGCTGAGAAGCCACATGTGTTTCGAAAAGCCACTTCTTTGGTGGCTTCTCGAAACACATATGGCTTTTCGCCGTTCATAGGGGAGGGTCGGGAGAACTTTCGATAGGTTAGTGTCTTCGTCGTGGGTCTTTAACCCGCAGTGAAGACACTAACCTATCGATAGGGCCGTAACCTATCGGCGCCCCCTATCGACGAGCCCCTCCCCGACCAGCCCACACCCTCACCGCGTAATAACCCGTAACACCCCCTTGCGGTATACCCCCCTAGGGTATATACTGGAGTCATGGAAACCACTAGCAACCAGTGCTGCCACAGCACATCCACCCAGGTCAGCACCGCATCCGGCGCCCCCACTGAGGAGCCCACCGAGGCGCACACCGGCGCATGCTGCAGCGGCGAGGCACCCGAAACCCAACACGGTTACGCCTCCAACAAAGAGGCGCACCTCAAGCGCCTGCGCCGCATCGAAGGGCAGGTCCGCGGCATCGCCCGCATGGTCGACGAAGATAAATACTGCATCGACATCCTCACCCAGGTTGCTGCGGTCTCCAAGGCGCTCCACGCCGTCTCCCTGAACCTGCTCGAAGAGCACATCGGCCACTGCGTGACCGGCGCCGCCGTCGAATCCGAACGCACCGGCGACCCGACCATCGCAGAGGCCAAGGTCAAAGAGGCAACCGCCGCGATCTCGCGCCTCATGCGCAGCTAAACACGCTGCCCCTAAATACCGGGCGGACCCAAGTTTTCAACCCATTACCGAAAGGAAATCATCATGAGCACCACCACCGTTAAGGCAACCGGCCTGACCTGCAACCACTGCGCTATGAGCGTCAGCGAAGAGGTCAGCGAAGTTCCCGGCGTGACCGGCGTGACCGTGGACGTCGTCAAGGACGGCGTCTCCACCGTGACCATTGAGCACGAGGGCACCCTCAACACCCAGGCTGTTGCAGACGCTATCGTAGAGGCTGGCTTCACCCCCGCCGTCTAGCGCAACTTCCGGCTCGATTAGGAGTCATCATGGCTTACCCTCCGCAGTACATTGCGATGGTTGTTGGCGCGGTCCGCACCCTTGTCGGCACCGAAAACATGCACCTGCGCGACGCGATCACCCGCGTGGCCAGGCAGATGAATCTGGATGCGGCGCTGGTCGATTCGTGGGTGAAGCAGAGCCCCGAATATACGGCACGTGAGGATGCGCCCGGTGCGGCGCGACGCAGCGGCACGAGCGCGAATAAGCGTTCCGCCGAGCACGAGCAGGGCGTGAAGGCGCGCGAGAAGGCGAACGCTTCGCCGTTCCCGCGGGCTGCCGTGAAGCGTGCCTACGGTGTGTCTGATCGTGGCGCGAAGGTGACCGGTATTCGCCCGCATACGAGCAGGCCGGATGGGCTACCCGGCGACCACTAAGCCGTAACGCTCTTAGCTCGCGGCTTTACCAGCATCTATCACCCTCGCGCACCCTCGACGGTGCACCCTAAACACTGCACCATACACCGTCCGGGGCGGGGTCCTTCGGGGTCCCTCCCCCGGCTTGGTGCACCTTTTTTCTACCCTCCCGTTTTTGAGTTTTGAGGAAGTATTGTGTCTTCTACACAGCCTTCACCAACCACCCGTGAGCCCTCATCACAGAGCGAGCGCTCTCTTTTTAATTCCACCGGAACGACCGTAAAATCAACGGAATCCACCCGAATCATCCACGTAGATATTCAGGGTATGACCTGCGCATCCTGTGTGGGTCGTGTGGAGCGCAAGCTCCGCAAAATCCCCGGCGTTGACCCGGCGGTGAACCTGCCGCTGGAGTCGGCGCGCGTCATCGTGCCCGAGAGTGTGAGCGACGAGCAGATCGTTGAGACCATCAACAATGCCGGCTACACGGCGCACCTCAAGAACGGGCCGCGCGCGGGCGCTGGAACAGATGCGAGCGCATCCGGCGGCGGCAACCATCACAGCACTCCGAGCATGAATGGCGGCTTCACTGACCGCATTATTTATGCGGCGATTTGGGTGTGCCGATTTTCTTGATTTCGATGTTCCCGTCGTTCCAGTTCCCGAATTGGGGTTGGGTTGTGGCGATTCTGACCGCGCCGGTCGCGTTCTGGTGCGCCGCGCCGTTCCACCGCGCCGCGCTCATCAATGCCCGTCACGGCTCCTCCACGATGGATACGCTCGTGTCCCTCGGCGTGGTCGTGGCGTACTTCTACTCGTTGGCGCAGCTGCTCATGAACCCGGCACTGACGGCGCACGTGCACCATGCGGGCGGCAGTTTCTGGTCGATGTTTACCGGCCACCACGCGCCGCTGTACTTCGATTCGGCGTCCATGGTGACGCTGTTCTTGCTGATTGGCCGCGCGATTGAGCACCGTACTCGCCATCGTTCTTCGGAGGCGCTGCGCACCCTGCTGAGTATGGGTGCGAAGGAGGCGACTCTGCTGCGCACCGATAAGCAGGGCGTGACGAAGCAGGTTCAGGTTCCGGTGGAGGACCTCATGCCGGATGACCTGTTCTTGGTGCGCCCGGGTGAGAAGATTGCCACGGACGGCGTGGTGGTCGAGGGTACCTCCGCGGTGGATGCGTCCTGCTGACCGGCGAGTCTGTGCCGGTGGAGGTGCATCCGGGCGATACGGTCACGGGTGCCACGGTGAACACTTCGGGTTCGTTGACGGTGCGCGCCACCCGCGTGGGCGCCGAGACGACCCTGGCGAAGATGGGTGAGCTGGTGGCGAGCGCGCAGGAGACGAAGGCTCCTATTGCTCGCCTGGCGGACCGTGTTTCTGCGGTGTTTGTACCGGTGATTTTGACGATTTCGGCGCTGACTCTGGTCGGCTGGTGGCTGGTGTCCGGTGACGGTGCGGCGGCGTTCAACGCGGCGGTGTCGGTGCTGGTGGTGGCGTGCCCGTGCGCCCTGGGCTTGGCGACTCCGACGGCTCTGCTGGCGGGTACGGGTCGCGGCTGGCAGTTGGGCATTTTGATTCGTAATGCTCAGGTGCTGGAGGCGACGAGCACGGTTGATCGCGTGGTGCTGGATAAGACCGGTACCGTGACGACCGGCGAGATGTCCGTGGCGTTCTACGGCACCTTTGGTGACTACGAGTCGGCGGGTGACCTGGCCGGTATTTCGCCGGATTCCGCCGGTTCCAAGAACGAGCGTTCCCTGTCTGTTCTGCGTGATGCAGCCGCCGTGGAGGCGCTGAGCGAGCACCCGATTGCCCGCGCAATTGCCGGTTTTGCCCGCGAACAGGGCGTACTTGCTGAGGGTGCTTCGGCACCGAGCGTGAGCGACTTTGAGGGTGTTCCCGGAGGCGTGCGCGGCGTGCTGAGCGGCGCGGGTGACGATGCCAAGGAAAGCACCGAGAATGGCGCCTCCCGACTGGTTGTTGTGGGTACTCCCGAGTACCTGCAGGCGGCAGGTGCGCAGCTGAGTGAGGGCCAGTTGGCTCTGCTGGATCAGGCTCGCCGGGCGGGTCTGACGACCGTGGTGGTTGCCCGCGGTGAGGCACCTGATGAGGCCCCGAACACCACCTCCTCTCTGCAGCCGGTCGGCATGATTTCGGTTGCCGACACCCCCAAGCCGGAGGCTGCAGAGACCATGGCACAGCTGCGTGAGCTCGGCCTGGAGCCGATCCTGCTCACCGGTGACGCCCCGCAGGTTGCGCAGGCGGTCGCCTCGCAGGTCGGCATTTCGGCTGAGAACGTGTACGCCGGCGTGACCCCGGAGGGTAAGTCGCAGGTGGTGCGCCAGCTGCAGGAGGCCGGTCACCGCGTGGCGATGGTCGGCGACGGCGTGAATGACGCCCCGGCGCTGGCTCTTGCGGAGCTGGGCATTGCGATGGGTTCGGGCACGGACGTTGCCGCGGAGGCTGCCGATATTGTGCTGACCCGCTCGGATATTGCCTCGGTGGTGACGGCGCTGCGCCTCTCCCGCGCTACGCTGCGCACCATTAAGTCGAACCTATTCTGGGCGTTCGCCTACAATACGGTGGCTATTCCGGTCGCCGTGGCGGGCCTGCTGAACCCGATGATTGCGGGTGCGGCTATGGCGTTTAGTTCGGTGTTTGTGGTGCTGAATTCTATGCGTCTGACGGCGTTTAGGAAGTAGCGCCCTGCCGTTGTACAGAATGAATTGCCGCGTGCGATTTCAAACCGCGCGATTTCAAACGAAAAATTCAAAAGCATATCTCGCCGTGCTTTTCGCACGGTAAAAGATATAAAGAAATGCACCGCCCGTGTAAAGGCGGTGCATTTCTTTATATTTAGTTTTCACGGGCGGCGGCTTGAACACCTAGCTCAAACGCCCCACCCGAAAGCCCGAGCCCGAAAGCCCAAGCTCAACAGCCCGAGCCTAAAAACCCGGCAAGAAAACCTCGCCGCAAGCCCGGCAGAACCCTACGCCCAGGTCACCAGGTCCTCGATGGAGCGGCGGCTCTTCGGCGCGATTTCATGGGCACGGTAACCGAAGGTCACAGCCACGGATACGCCGTACTCTTCCGGGTCGAACAGGTCGGCAGAAGCGAGCAGCTCGTTCACTGCTTCGTAGTTCATACCCTCAACGGGGCAGGAGTCGATGCCGAGCATTGCGGCGCCGGTCATCATGTTGCCCAGGGCGATGTAGGTCTGCTTGGAGGCCCAGTCGAAGAGCGCGCGGTCGCTTTCCAGGACCTTCATGTCGTTCTTCTGGAAGTTGCCGTAGCGCTCGAGTGCGGCCTCCATCTGCTCTTCGGTGAGGTTGCGGCTTTCGAGAGTGCGGCGCATCCACGGGGTGTCGTAGCGCAGACCCTTCTTCGCCAGCAGTACGACCAGGTGGCTTGCATCGTCAAGGGCGCCAGCCATGCCCCATGCGATCGGCTTGAGCTTTTCGCGCAGTTCGGGGTCCTGGATGACCAGGAACTTCCACGGCTCGGTGCCGACGGAGCTGGGCGACAGACGCGCAAATTCGAGGATTGCGGCGAAGTCTTCGTCGCTGATGCGGCGGTCGGGGTCGTAGGCGCGGGTTGCGCGGCGGCGGGCGAAAATTTCGAGGGCTTCTTCGCGGGTTACGGTCACGGTTTCATCCTTTGCATGAGGGTTTCAATACCCTGTCATGCTACACCTGCGGAGGGTACGGGCGGTCTAATTGTGAGCCATTACGCCCAAAGCACGTATGTTCGAAGCAGTCAGGTTCGAAGCAACCAGGCTCGAGGGGTTTAGGCACCGGCTTTCATCCACACATCCGAGCGGGCGCGGCGACCGAAAATGACCGCGCGGATTCCCTGGAAGTACAGAATATAAGCCGCCCACAAGCCGCAATACCCGGCGAGCGCATCCATGGTGCCGTTGCCGACCGCCCAGTGCAGGCCTAGCATGACGGGCACGTACATCACCAGCATGATGAAACAGCCAATCGCCAGGTATTTCACGTCCTGCGCGCCCATGAGGATGCCGTCCAAGGTGAACACGTACGCGGCGATGGGCTGGCCGAGCGCAATGATGACGGTGGCGATGGTGAAGAGGAACGCCACCTGCGCGTCCTTGGTGAAAATCCAGGAGCCGCAGAAGCCGATGAGCGGGCAGATCAGGCCGGTGATGACGCCGTAGATGAGGCTCATGCGGAGCAGCCGGTTTTTCAGCTGGCGCACCTTTGCACGCTCGGATTCTACGTTGAGGTCGCGTTCGCCGAGTTCCTTGCCGAGTAGCGCCTGGGCGGCGATGGCGAGGGAGTCCAGGGCGTAGAGGAAAAGGTTAAATACGCCCATGCCGAGCTGGTAGGCGGCGGTGTGTTCGGTGCCGAATCGTGCCACGACGAACACGGTCAGCAGGGAGGCGATGCGCATGGACAGGGTGCGCAGCATGAGCCAGGAGCCGAGCGAGAGCACCGAACGCATGCCGGTCGTGTCGGGTGCCCAGGGGACGGCGTGTTCGCGGGTGCCGCGCATCATGACCACACCGAGCGCGGCAGCCATGCCCCACTGGGTGAGGGAGGTGCCGGTCGCCGAACCGGCAACGCCCCAGCCGACCGGGTAGATGAGCAGCCAGTTCAGCACAATGTTTACGAGCGTGCCGACTGTGGCGACTTTGAGCGGGGTGACGGTGTCTTGCAGCCCGCGGAGCGTGCCGACCTGCGCGAGGATAATCATCATCGGCGGAATACCCCACAGCGAGTGGTGCAGGTAGTCGAGGGCGTAGCTCATGGTTTCGTCGGTCGCGCCGAGGCCGCGCAGCAGCGGGTCTGCGAAGGCGTATCCGGCGATCATGAGGAGCATGCCGAGGCCGAAGGCGACCCACACGCCGTCCACGCCGATCTGCCAGGCGCGGCGCAGGTTCTTCTCGCCGAAGGCGCGCGCCACGGCAGGCGTGACGGAGTAGGCGAGGAAGTTCATGAGGCCCACGACCGTGGTGACAAGCGTGGCGGCGATGCTCATGCCCGCGAGTTCTGCCTTGCCGAGTTGGCCGATGAGGGCGGAGTCGGTGAGCACGAAGATGGGTTCGGCGATGAGCGCACCGAAGGCGGGTACGGCGAGTGCGAGGATGCGCCGGTTCAGCGAAGGCTCGGCGGTGTTGGCGCCGGCATTGGCGCTGGGGTTCACGGCGTTCTGACCGGACGCGTTGTTCGGGTGCTTCTGTGTGCTCATCCTTCTAGGCTACTCCCCGCCGCCGCGGCGGGTGCCTGCGCGCGGGGCGGGGTGCACTCTGCGAGATAGGCGTGCGAGATGCGCTTTAGGTGCCTCGGCCGCGCAGTTCGTCGAGGGCGCGGCGTTCCTTCTTGGTGGGGCGTCCGCTGCCTCGTTCGCGTTTGGCGACCGGAGGCATGGAGAGGTAGGCGGGGCGCGGGCCGGAGAGGTCTTCGTAGCAGGTGACGGCGATGGGTGCCCCTACGCGTTTGACGAGGAGTTTTTCGACTTTGAAGACTCGTTCCCAGCCGGGGTAGCGGACCTTGACGATGTCGCCTTTTTTGAGTTTTTGGGAGGGTTTGGCGGGGGCGTCGTTGACGCGCACGTAGCCGCCTTTGCATTCATCGGCGGCGAGGGAGCGGGTTTTAAAGATGCGCACTGACCAGAGCCAGAGGTCGAGCCTGGCGCTGGTTAGTGTGGTGGTGTCTTCTGCGGTCATGTGTTCATTGTGGCGCGAGGCGGGCGGGGCACCAAATCAGGTGCGCCCACCTATCCTGCGCAATCTCACCGTAATCTCACCGGGCAAATCCGCAACCGGCACCAAACCCGCCAAGCGGCAGAAAATTTTCTGCTGCACGCACCAGCCTATTGAGCACAAACCCGCATCCACTAGGGGTATTGTTAAGTCACCTTCTCAAGAAGTGTTCTCAAGGCCACCTAGTTCGCGTGGTCTACGGGGGGGGTTGTAGCCGCGACGCCACGGGCTCCCCGTAACAGATTGGATGTACACCATGTCAGCTTTGAAAAAGCTCCTGGCGGCTGCCCTCATCAGCACTGTGCTGTCCTCTTGCTCTTTCGGTCCCACGTTGGAGAAGGACGAAAGCGCCCGCGCGATTTTCGACGCAGAAAATGACCAGGTAATCCTACCCCTGGACGCTTACAACACCGACGGCAAGGACGAATACTTCACCAAGGCCCTTGAGCTCGCCCGTAAAAAGTGCTTTGCCGAACACGGGCAGCACTACAAGATGTTTGTCCGCACCGAGGGATCCGGCAGGAACTTCGGCAGGACCTACGGAATCTGGAACGTTGAGCACGCCCAAAAATACGGCCTCCACGAGCGCGAAGACTCGAATACGCTGGATCTGTCCTCCCCTGTACCCTCATCCGACCCTGGGAAGGATGTCAGCACCGAATGCTATCAACGCGCCAGCGAAGAGATGAAGCAAATTGGAGAGATACCATTCGGCTCCGCCACGTATAGGCGTGTGGAAACCGATGTTCGAAACGCCGCAGGCGATCGACAGCTCAAAAAATCCCTCGACGACGAATGGAAGCGATGCGTCAAGGACAAGGGCCTCACCCCCGATAGTGAGGTGACCGTCAAGGAAGAAAAGAACATTCCTCAGAGCACCACCCCCTCAGAAGAGGAAATTCGAATCGCCGTCATCCAGGCGCAGTGCAATCAGGATGTAGGCCGTTCGCAGAAGCTCTACGACCTGGAGGCGCAGTACCAGAAGCCGCTCGTCGCCAAGAACCAGGCTGCCCTGGAGAATGAGCTCAAGGAATTCAAGCGCCGGGACGAGCAGTTCAAACAGTACGTCCTCGACAACCAGTAACAGCGAATAGCAGCCGGTAATAGTCGGTATGCCGAAAGGGTGTGTGCCGTGTTCAGTGAACACGGCACACACCCTTCTTACGTTGCACCGGCTATATTGTGCCGGCTACGTTGTACCGGCGGTCTAACCCGCGGCGCTTATGCCTCCACCGTTGCGGTGCGGCGCTCCTTGAGAGCCCAGCCGATGACACCGGCGAGCAGACCGAACGCAATCCAGGAACCGAGCACCAGCCACTGGTCGCTCGTTGCAACCTCCGGGAAGTACGCAATCGAACGCAGCAGGGTCGAGGATGCACCCGGCACCAACATCTGACCGATCTGCCCCCACGCACCGGGCAGGAACACGCTCGGCATAGTCGCCCCCGAAATCGGGTTACCAATGAACATGGTCACCACGGCGCTCAGACCCAGGCCAGCGGAGGGAACCAGCAGGGCGCCCATACCGATCATGAAGGACGCGGTAGCCAGGTAGGTTGCGCTGAACGCAGCCCACAGGGTTGCGAAGTCACCGGGAATGAAACCGAACCAGGTGCTCAGAATCAGGGCGGTCAGTGCACCACCGATGACGGAGTACAGGGTTGCGGTGGCGAAGCGGCGCCAGGTGCCGTTCACGCACAGTACGGAGAAGGAACCACCGAGAATACCGCCAATGACCAGCGGAAATGCGGAGATAGCGATACCGGAACCGGAGGAGTCATTCTCACTCAGGGGTACCACGACGGTGGTCTTCACCGCCATTGCGGATGCCTGCTCGGCCTGCACCTTCATCTGCTCCAGCTGGGCGGCGGCCTGCGCACCCTGTTCACCGCCCTCCTGCACCGCCTGGGTGAGGGCCTCAGTCTTGGCGGCGAGTGCCTTCTGCTGAATCTGCGCGTTCAGCTGGGTGGCAACACCGTTGAGCATCTGGGTTGCTGCGGCGTTTGCGGCTGGTGCGGTCAGCACTTCGGGGGCGGCGCCTTCGGTGAAGATGATTGCGCCGTAGGTTTCGCGCTGCTTGATTTGCTGTTCAGCCTCTTTGCGGGAGGATGCCTGCTTCAAGTCGAAGGTTTCAATACCTTGGTCTTTGAGGGACTGTTCAAACTGACTGACGGTCACCTCGGGGCCTGCGATAGAGACGGGCAGGTTCTTTGCTTCCATGGTCTTGGTGGGCCAGGTGAAAGCTAGGACGATGAGTGCTACCACCAAGGATGATAGTACGGAGGTGGTGATGACCTTGAGCCAGGAGGAGCGCTCAGGGGCTGCGGCGGTCACTGCCTCTGCGGTGACTGCGGTGGTAGTTTCATTGTTCACAAGAATCTCCAAACAAAATGTTTATTTCGTTTACGAGTCAGAACTCTACCCTCGATTTTTGCTGAGTGCAAACGAAATAGCTATTTTGTTTGTAAAGTCACAAAAAGAATCAGTGTTGTGTTTACGCGTTCTTTAGCCCCACCCCCTAGACTGGAACCATGCCCCGACTAACAGACGCCACCAAAGCCGCACGCCGAGCCCAAATCATCGAAGCCGCCATTAGCTGCTTCCTCGAAAAGGGCTACACCAACACCTCCATGAGCGACATCATCAAGCCTCCGGACTGTCCTCCGGGTCCATCTACTCGCACTTCTCCGGCAAAGAAGACATCCTCATCACCGCCATCAACGAGCGCCTCAACAACGTCAAGGAGCTCTACGAAACACTCCCCGAAGGCGCAGGCCCCCAGGATATTCTCGAAACCATCCACACGAACCAGCTGGTAAACGACAATTTCTCCGCCATGCTGCGCATCCGCGCCGGATCGCTCCACGCACCCGAAATCGCCAGGGCAACCGCAGACACCATGCCTCTATTGCAGGGCATCATCGTAAAGACCCTCACCCCCTGGGCAGCCGAACAGCTCAGCGTTCTACACGAAATCAACCCCAATTCAGCGCAGCGCACCCCCGAACAGGAGGCGCTCATCGCCGACTACGCCCGCGACACTGCAGACGCCTTCATGATGGTCTTCCAGGGGTACATGCTCCGCTCCTTCTTCGGCACCCCCAAGGAAAAGGACCGCCTCTACCGCGTCGCCTCAGCACTTCTTCCTGAGTAGTTGACCGCCCGATAGTCCCCAAAAATCACCCTTGAGCGGTTGTTTTTCAGCATTTAGACCATGCAGGGGCAACATAGGTTATTCACATCCCGCAGGCGTAGAATCAAGGAACCATGACTGAATCCTGCACCCCCGCAACCCCCGAGCCGTGCGCCAGCGACCCCGCCGAGCTGAACAACCTGCGTGCCGCACACGCCGATGAGCTATCCTCACGCACCCGCGCCACAAGCATCCCGGCAGACTCCTGCTCCCTCTACGACGACGAGGCTCTCGGCGGCACCGCCGGACGCGCCACCGCATGGCTGGCGCTCGAACACGTGGGCCAGTGGGGCCGCGACGTGCTGGATGGCTCCGCCCTCGGTGAGGAGCTTTCGGAAGCGTTGGGCGAGGCAGTCTCGCAGGCGGGTTTGAAGTTCCTGCTGATCCGCCAGACGGGCAGGGCGGGGCGTGTACTACACGGCGCACCGGATGCATCCGGCAACCCGACCCACCGGGTACTCTACGCGCTCTGCACCCCGGGTGAGGAGAAGCTCTACTCGTTCAGCGTGAGCACCCCCGAACAGCTCCTCGACCTACCCCTGAACAACCCCCAGGAGTTGATTCAGGCGACCGGCGCGGAGCTCATGGATTCCCCCCGCCATTCTCGTGTGCACCCACTCCAAGCGTGACCGCTGCTGTGCCCTGCGCGGTCGCCCCATTGCGGCACACCTGGCGGATATCCTGCCGGGCAATGCGGTCTGGGAGTGCTCGCATACGGGCGGTCACCGCTTTGCTCCGGTCGGCATTATGCTGCCCACCGGCTACACCTATGGCCGCCTCTCGGAGCCTTCGGCACTGGCGGCGTACCTGTCGCTGGCGGGGCGCAATATTCCGTCGCTGCACGGTCTGCGTGGCCGCAGCACGGATACCCCGGTGGAGCAGGCGGCGGAGGTTGCCGTACGCCTCGAACTGGAGAAAAAGGGTGAAGAAGTAACCTCTGGAGGTTTGGTTTCACGTGAAACATCGGTAGCGGAGGCACTGAGTACACTCCTCGAGGCGGGCATCGACCCCGCGGTAGATACCGCCGAACACCCCACCCTGGAGGCGGCACTCACCTCCCACACCGACGGACGCACCTGGGTCATCTTCTTCGAGCGGGTCGCCCTTGAGCCGCGCCCCAACTCGTGCGGCAAGGGTCCCGCGGATGCTTTCAGCCGCGAACTGCTCGCACTGCGCCAGCTATAACCCCTGCCCCAACTCTAGGCAGAGCCAGTTCTAACACCCGCGCATGATGTAGACAGCGTAAAGTCCCGGCGGGCACCTTCTCGGGTACCCGCCGGGACTTCGCTGTATTTAAGGTTTGTCGTATCCGGGGTTCACCGTAACCGGTATCTCGCCGTACCCGGCGAACAGGCTTATCCGGCGAACGGGTTCGGCGCGCCGATGTACTGCAGCTCGGTGTACTCCTCCAGTCCCTCGGGGCCGCCCTCGCGACCCATACCGGACTGCTTCACGCCACCGAATGGGGCTGCCGCGTTCGAGATAACGCCGGAGTTATAACCAATCAGACCGAACTCCAGGCCCGCAGCCATGCGCGTAAAGCGCGGGTGGTTGCTCGTGTACACGTACGCCGCCAGGCCGTACTCGGTGTCGTTGGCGAGCTTCAGGGCGGTGCGTTCGCCCTCCTCACCGTAGCCGCCGAACGTGGCAATCGGGGCGACGGGTCCGAAGATTTCTTCACGCCACACGCGCATCGAATCGGTCACGCCGGTCAGCACGGTGGGGGTCACGAAGTTGCCCTTGTTCAGGTTCTTGGGCATGCCGCCGGTATCGCTCGGAACGTTCTCCTCAAGCTCGGGAATGTACCCGCCGCAGGCGCGC
>BNJT01002845.1_pt1 | contig 19309 bp, 23 predicted proteins | sample 8540491 | NCBI WGS metagenome assembly BNJT01 (sample SAMD00202455, study PRJDB9452) | human saliva metagenome | host: Homo sapiens | reverse complement strand
GGTTGGTTCCAAGATAAGGACACATGGTACTATCTAGACAAGGAAGGCATCATGCTAACAGGTATTCAAGAGATTGATGGCTCTCGTTATTATCTCAATACTAGCGGCGCAATGGAGACTGGTTGGAAACAGTTGAATGGCAACTGGTACTATTTCCAAGCAGATGGTTCACTTCTAAGAAATGGAACAACACCTGATGGCTACAAGGTCAATCAAGATGGTATTTGGAGCTTGAATCCTGTAAAAGAGGAAAAAATTCAGGGAAATCAAGAAGATCCTAAGAAGGATTCTGAGAATCTAGTAGAAAAAGAAGAAAAATCAGCAGATGCTCAAGAAACTTCGACTTTGAAGGCAGATAAAGAATAAGTGCTTTCTACCTCATACTAAGTCTTTGAGAAAGTTCCCTCTGTGCTAGTATTTCAGTCATTACCTAGCTTTCTCATGAAATAGTATTTATATACATCTCAAAGAATTTATCAATGTTTTTAGGATGAGAATATTGATCAGCTTTGGGGATGTTTTTTTGATTCTTTACCCCCTAAATTGTTGAAAAACATTCTCTTAGTCTTCAAATAGAAATATTTTGATAAGAAATTTTATAGTCAATTGAACCTAAAAACAGTACATAATGTGGTATAATCTTCTTATGGCATATTCAATAGATTTTTCGTAAAAAAAGTTCTCTCCTATTGTGAGCGAACAGGTAGTATAACAGAAGCATCACACATTTTCCAAATCTCACGTAATACCATTTATGGCTGGTTAAAGCTAAAAAGAAAAAAACAGGAGAGCTAAACCATCAAGTAAAAAGGAACAAAACCAAGAAAAAGTTGATAGAAATAGACTTAAAAACTATCTTACTGACAATCCGGACGCTTATTTGACTGAAATAGCTTCTGAATTTGGCTGTCATCCAACTACTATCCACTATGCTCTCAAAGCTATGGGGTACACTCGAAAAAAAAGAATCACACCTACTATGAACAAGACCCAGAAAAAGTAGCTTTATTTCTTAAAAATTTTAATAGTTTAAAGCACTTAGCACCTGTTTATATTGATGAAACAGGATTCGATACTTATTTTTTTATCGAGAATATGGTCGCTCATTAAAAAGGTCAGTTAATAAGAGGTAAAGTATCTGGAAGAAGATATCAGAGGATTTCTTTGGTTGCAGGGCTAATAAATGGCGAGTTAATCGCTCCAATGACTTACGAAGAGACGATGACGAGCGACTTTTTTGAAGCTTGGTTTCAGAAGTTTCTCTTACCAACATTAAACACACCATCAGTTATTATTATGGATAATGCAAGATTCCATAGAATGGGTAAGCTAGAGCTCTTATGTGAAGAATTTGGGCATAAACTTTTACCACTTCCTCCCTACTCACCTGAGTACAATCCTATTGAGAAAAACATGGGCCCATATCAAAAAGCATCTCAAAAAAAGGTATTGCCAAGTTGTAGTACTTTTTTTCGAGGCTCTTTTTGTCTTGTTCTTGTTTCAATTGACTATAAAAAAACACCGATTAGATAAATAAGAAAAAAATTATGGTATAATAAAAACGATACAAAAAAAGGAGTATATATGGACATTTCAGAAATCCGTCAAAAAATTGACGCCAATCGTGAAAAATTAGCTTCTTTTTAGGGGGTCTCTTTGACCTCGAAGGGTTAGAAGAAGAAATTGCCATTTTGGAAAACAAAATGACAGAACCTGATTTTTGGAACGATAATATTGCGGCCCAAAAAACGTCGCAAGAATTAAATGAACTAAAAAATACCTACAATACCTTCCATACCATGGAAGAGTTGCAGGATGAGGTTGCAATCTTACTAGACTTTTTAGCAGAGGATGAGTCTGTTAAGGATGAGTTGGTGGAGAAGCTAGCTGAGCTAGATCAGATGATGACTAGCTATGAGATGACCTTGCTCTTATCAGAGCCTTATGATCATAATAATGCTATTTTAGAGATTCACCCAGGATCTGGTGGAACAGAAGCCCAAGACTGGGGCGATATGCTCCTTCGTATGTACACTCGTTATGGTAACGCTAAAGGCTTTAAGGTTGAAGTCTTGGACTATCAAGCTGGTGATGAAGCAGGAATTAAGTCGGTGACCTTGTCTTTTGAAGGGCCAAATGCTTATGGACTTCTCAAGTCAGAAATGGGAGTTCACCGTTTGGTACGTATCTCACCATTTGACTCAGCTAAGCGTCGTCACACCTCGTTTACTTCTGTAGAGGTTATGCCAGAGTTGGATGATACTATTGAAGTTGACATCCGAGAAGATGATATCAAGATGGATACTTTCCGCTCGGGTGGAGCAGGTGGACAAAACGTCAACAAGGTTTCAACAGGTGTCCGCTTGACCCATATTCCGACAGGGATTGTCGTTGCATCAACTGTTGACCGTACTCAGTATGGAAACCGTGACCGTGCGATGAAGATGCTCCAGGCAAAACTCTATCAGATGGAGCAGGAAAAGAAAGCTGCTGAGGTAGATGCCCTTAAGGGGGATAAGAAAGAAATCACATGGGGAAGCCAAATCCGCTCCTATGTATTTACCCCTTATACCATGGTCAAAGACCACCGTACCAGCTTTGAAGTTGCGCAGGTAGATAAGGTCATGGATGGAGACCTAGATGGTTTCATCGATGCCTATCTAAAATGGCGTATTAGTTAAAAGAAAGGAAGTCACATGTCGATCATTGAAATGAGAGATGTTGTCAAAAAGTATGACAACGGGACAACAGCCCTACGTGGCGTCTCTGTGAATATTGAACCAGGAGAGTTTGCCTATATCGTAGGTCCTTCAGGTGCAGGTAAGTCAACCTTTATCCGTGCCTTGTATCGTGAGGTTAAAGTTGAAAAAGGAAGTTTGCAGGTTGCAGGTTTTAACCTCGTGAAGATTAAAAAGAAAGATATTCCGCTCCTTCGTCGTAATGTTGGAGTTGTCTTTCAGGATTACAAACTTTTGCCAAAGAAAACCGTTTATGAGAACATTGCTTACGCAATGGAGGTTGTCGGTGAAAGCCGTCGCAATATCAAAAAACGTGTTATGGAAGTTTTGGATCTTGTTGGTTTAAAACACAAGGTTCGTTCATTCCCTAATGAATTGTCAGGTGGTGAGCAGCAACGTATCGCCATTGCTCGCGCTATCGTAAACAATCCTAAAGTTTTGATTGCAGATGAACCAACAGGTAACTTGGACCCAGATAATTCATGGGAAATCATGAACCTTTTGGAACGTATCAATCTTCAAGGGACAACTGTTTTGATGGCCACTCACAACAGTCAAATCGTAAATACCTTGCGCCACCGTGTCATTGCCATCGAGAATGGTCGTGTGGTTCGTGACGAAGCGAAAGGAGAGTACGGATACGATGATTAGTAGATTTTTCCGCCATCTATTCGAAGCTTTAAAGAGTTTAAAGCGTAATGGGTGGATGACCATTGCTGCTGTCAGTTCAGTAATGATTACCTTGACCTTGGTTGCTATTTTTGCCTCAGTTATCTTTAATACTGCAAAATTAGCAACGGATATCGAGAACAACGTTCGAGTAATGGTTTATGTCCGTAAAGATGTTGAAGACAATAGTGAAACCATTGTCAAAGAAGGCCAGACAGTCACTAACAATGATTACCACAAGGTTTATGATGCCCTAAAGGCTATGCCAGCCGTTAAAAATGTAACCTTCTCAAGTAAAGAAGAGCAGTACCAAAAGTTGACTGAAACCATGGGTGACGAGTGGAAGGTTTTTGAAGGAGATGCCAATCCTCTTCATGATGCCTACATTGTCGATACCAATTCACCAAGTGATGTAAAACCTGTAGCTGAAGAAGCTAAAAAGATCGAAGGTGTCTCTGAAGTTCAAGACGGTGGTGCTAATACCGAACGTCTCTTCAAGTTGGCGTCCTTCATCCGTGTTTGGGGATTGGTCATTGCAGGACTCTTGATTTTCATCGCAGTCTTCTTGATTTCAAATACCATTCGTATCACTATCATTTCACGTAGTCGTGAAATTCAAATCATGCGTTTGGTTGGTGCTAAAAATAGCTACATTCGTGGGCCATTCTTGCTAGAAGGTGCCTTCATTGGGCTATTAGGAGCAACTATTCCATCAATCATGGTTTACTTTATCTATAACCGAGTCTACCAATCAGTTAACCCATCTTTGGTTGGACAAAATCTATCTCTGATTACCCCAGATGCTTTTTATTCCATTGATGATCGGTCTCTTGTTTGTCATCGGAATCTGTATCGGTTCACTTGGTTCAGGAATCTCAATGCGTCGATTCTTGAAAATCTAAGTAAGATAGTTTACTAAAATCTATAAAAGTAGGATACCATCAGGCTTGACCGAGTCTGATGGTCCTACTTTTTATGTGGAACTTATAAATCATACTCTTCAAAAATCTCTTCAAACCACGTCAGCTTCGTCTTGGCGTATATTTGTTACTGACTTCGTCAGTTCTATCCACAACCTCAAAAACAGTGTTTTTGAGCAACCTGCGGCTCGCTTCCTAGTTTGCTCTTTGATGTTCATTGAGTATCAGTTGCTTGCCAATTTTTGGGAAACAGTGTATGATAGGAAAGGACCTTTTTGATAAAAGAGTGATAGGGACTAGATGAAAGATAACTTTTATCTCTACAGTAATATCTAGCTCTTTTGACTTAACATAAATAATGAATGAGGATAAAATGAAACAATTTTTGGAAAAAGTGAGTATACTTTCCCTGTCGTTAGTATTGATCACATCATTTTCAATATCAAGTGCCCTACCAGCCATGTTTGACTATTATCAGGGCTATTCGACCGGTCAGGTCGAGCTCTTGGTCAGCCTCCCTTCCTTTGGAATTATGGCCATGCTCCTCTTAAATGGAGTTTTAGAACGACTTTTTTTCCAGAACGTCTCCAATTAACCTTGGGACTCTTGATTTTATCAATCAGTGGAACAGCTCCTTTCTGGTATCAGGGTTATTACTTTGTTTTTGCGACACGCTTGCTATTTGGGATTGGTGTGGGGATGCTAAACGCCAAGGCTATCTCTATCATCAGTGAACGATACCACGGCAAAACTCGTATCCAGATGCTTGGTTTTCGTGGCTCAGCTGAGGTGGTGGGAGCCTCTATCTTGACCTTGGCAGTCGGTCAACTTTTGGCCTTTGGGTGGACCGCAACCTTCCTAGCCTATGCAGCAGGTTTAGTGGTTCTTGTACTCTTCCTTCTCTTTGTCCCTTATAACAAAGAAGAAGTTCATGAGTCCAAGCAAAAGACAGAAGAAGTAGTAAGATTGACTCGCTCTATGAAACAGTTGATTTTCTTTCTAGCTATCGGGGCTGCAGTCATTGTATGTACCAATACAGCCATTACCTTCCGTATTCCTAGTCTCATGATTGAGGCAGGCTTTGGAGATGCTCAATTGTCAAGTCTGGTACTCAGTGCCATGCAGTTGATTGGGATTCTAGCGGGAATTAGCTTTTCTTTCCTCATCTCTGCCTTTAAGGAAAAACTTTTATTGGTTACGGGTGTAACCTTTGGTATCGGGCAAATCATCATTGCTCTCTCACCTTCTCTCTGGGTAGTCGTTGCAGGTTCGGTCTTAGGAGGATTTGCCTACAGCATCGCTCTTACGACAGTCTTTCAATTGATATCTGAAAGAATCCCAGCAAAACTCCTCAACAAAGCAACTTCCTATACTGTTTTTGGGATGTAGTTTTTGGTGCGTCATTAACACCCTTTTGTTCTTTCAGGAATTGGCTTAGTAACAACGAATGGTCGAATGACTTTTATCATTCTAGGAGCATGGATGATTGTTACTTCTGTCTGGTTTCCTATCTGTTGAAAAAAAGAGTTTAAAAAGCGAAAAGATGATGAGTTTGCGAGTCCTTAAGCATACAGTGAAGTGTTGAAAGTTATGTAGAGTAAAAATAATTATTAACAGAGTTTTATGGAGTATAGAAGGCTCAGAAATGCTCCAATCAGTTCCCCTATCAAAGGATCATTACTCATACAAAAAGAGGTCGGGATTTTGTCCCGGCCTCATTCTTTTTTGTAATTTTATACTCAATGAAAATCAAAGAGTAAACTAGGAAGCGAGCCACAGGTTGCTCAAAACAGTGTTTTGAGGTTGCAGATGGAAGCTGACGTGGTTTGAAGAGATTTTCAAAGAGTATTAAAGTCTTTGCCAAAAGAAGTCGATAATATAGGTCAAGCCATAAGTATAAACCACGAGGGTAAAGGGCTTGGTCAAGACGATAATAGTCATGTAACGCTTGAAGCTCATTTTGGTCAGAGCTGCCAGCATACAGAGAAAGTCAGCTGGACTAACTGGCCAAATCATCATAAAGATAAAGAAGCGATCAAAGCGATTGCCCTTGTCTAACCAGCCGATGTACTTATCATAGGTACGCTTGCTAACGACAGACTGGACAAAGGGAGCACCGTAAAGTCGCACTAGGTAAAAGATAATGGCGCAACCAATGACAATGCCAATGTAATTGTAAATAGTTCCCACGATATGACCATAGATAAAGACACCAGCGACCGATGTCAGAGCACCAGGAATGATAGGAACCACCGTCTGCAAAATCTGTAAAAAGATAAAGAGTGGAGGCCCCCAGATGCCTGCCTGTTGGATAAAGGCAGATAGGGTTTCCTTGGACTGTAAAAATCCCTGACTGATAGGCCCAGATGCAGAAGATCAAGGTGCCAACTCCACCAACGATAGATGAAATATGAATCACTTGCTGCAGAAGGGGTGAAATAGTTTTCATTTGATTATTCTGTGACATGTAAAAATCCTCTTAAGTAGTATAAATCTACTATACCATATTTTGAGGAGAAAGACTATCTGTATTCTAGGTGTGACTTTGACACAAGTATGATAAAAATGATAGTAAGAAAAATGACAGCTTAGAATGAGGAAAACTAACATGTTAGGATTAAGCTTTTAATGGAACTTGGCGCAACTACTAAAAAGCAAGTCTTGGATAAGTTCCAAGAATATCAAGCAGATGGACATGTTCACCTTGTGGCAGCACCAGGATCTGGTAAGACAACCATTGGTATCGAGTTGATGGCTCGCTTTGATAAGCCTGCCCTAGTCTTGGTACCGACGGTTACCATTCGGGAACAATGGGTGGATAGAATTCGCCAGGCCTTTTTAGAGGATGAGAACCAAGTCACAAGTCTTGTGTCTCAAAATCTCAAGGACATGAAGCAAATTACCATCGCCACCTACCAAGCCTTTCATAGTGCTATGCAACAGGTCCAGTCTCAAGAAGAGAATGGTGAGACGGTGGATTTTGGCGGTTTTGATCTCATTGCCAGTCTTAAGGAGCAGGGAGTTGAAACCCTCTGCCTGGACGAATGTCATCATTTGAGAAATGAATGGTGGAGAAGTCTAGAAGACTTCCGTAAGAAATATCCGCAACTGCAGGTCATTTCTCTAACCGCAACCCCTCCCTATGATAGTGAACCAGAACTCTGGGCTCGCTATCTCCAGATGTGTGGGGAGATCGACCAAGAGATCACAGTGCCAGAACTGGTCAAGGAGGAGACACTTTGTCCTCACCAAGACTTTGTTTATATCTGTACTCCGACCAAGGAAGAGGAGAAGGTTCTTCAGGACTTTGAAGATGCCAAGTGGCAGTATCTCAGTCACTTAGTGGATGAACCTGAGTTTAAGGAGTTAATTGCTAGCTCCAAGGTTCTTAATGGCCAAATCTCGGCAGATCTACTTCTTGAAGATCCCAAGTATCTCTCGGCCATCCTCATTTATCTTCATTCTCAAAGCTAGAAATCCCTCAATACTTAAAGGATCTAATTGGTAGTAAAACCCTTCCATCTCTGAACTACAACTGGATGGAGGTCCTTTTCCAAGGACTTCTCTACCAGACACCTGATTGGTACCAGACAAGACCCGACTATATCAAAGAGATAGAAAGGGACATGAAGGCCAGAGGTTTGATTGACAAAACGCCAGCTTTTTCTTGGTTCGAAATAAGATCAATGACCAAATTCTCAATCAATCCTTGGGGAAATTATCTGGAATTGCTGATATCTTTGCGACCGAGTATGCTAGCCTAGGAAAAAACTTGAGGCAACTAGTCCTAGCAGACTATATCCGTAAGGACTTTGCTAACTATCTAGGGGACGATCAGGCACCTATCAGCCAACTGGGTGTTCTCCCCTACTTTGAAAGTATTCGTCGAAGTGCTCAGAAACAGGGGATTTCTGTTCCCCTAGCAGTGCTTTCGGGAAGTGTGGTTATCGTGCCAACCAGTGTCAGGGAGGAGCTTCAAGCACTTTTGCCAACAGTTGCTTTGACCTTCTCAGCTATTGGTCAACTAGATCCAGCAGTCTATCTTCAGGTAGGTTTTCCCTCAACCTGTAAAGGTATGGTGGGAGCTGTAACTGAGCTCTTTCAAAGGGGGCCATCCAGGTCTTGATCGGGACCAAGTCTCTCTTAGGTGAAGGGTGGGATGCGCCTTGTGTTAATTCTCTGATCTTAGGTAGTTTTGTCGGAAGCTTTATGCTCAGTAATCAGATGCGAGGGCGTGCCATTCGTGTCTGGTCAGGACATCCAGAAAAGACCAGCAATATCTGGCATCTGGTCGCTATCAAACCCTATACAAAAAAATCTTTTCTTGCGGGAAAAAGGAAAATGAAGAGGAAGTAGATAAGGATAATTCCTATCAAGATTTACTTAATCTAACTCGTCGGATGGAACACTTTCTAGGCTTATCCTATAAGGAGGACACCATAGAGACAGGACTGGATCGCTTGGACTTTCCTAAAAGCTCCTTTTTAAGAAAAGTAAGATTCAGGCCTATAATCAGAAAAATCAAGGAATTGTCCAAGGATCGTAGCTCCCTTCGCAAAAAAATGGCATGAGGCGTTAGTAGTTGCGGATAAACTAGAGATTGTCAATGAGGTAGCAACCGATCGCAAGCAAATCCCTCTCTTGACACTAGTGGATGCTGAAAAGTGGGTTCGCTATTCTTTCTTACTGATTGCAGTTAATCTCCTCATCTATCTCTTTTAAAAACAAATGGTATTCATCTGGCTTGGTTAGCGGCTATTAGTCTTGTCTTGCTTACTATTGCTCTGGTTCGTTATTTCTTTTTACAAGAGTCCTTATGTACGTCTACGTCAGGTGGGTGAAGGTATTCGTAATGCCATGCTAAAGATGGGGCATCTTTCCGATGATCAGTCGCGCGTGCAGGTGGAAGAAGATAAGGATAGCTATTACATTTTTGCCTATCTCAAGGGTGGCAGTATGCGAGATAAGGAGCTCTTCTCCCAAACCTTGGGCGAATTCTTTTGCACCCTGTGGATAATCAACGCTACCTCTTAGTAGCAAAAAAAGCACCAGCAGGTCAATCCAAGTATTTTGTAGTTCCTAGCCTCTTTGAAAAGCGCAAGGAAGAAGCTCAGCTCTTTCTAGACGCAATCGCACCTCAGCTAGGTGATTACCAGTTAGTCTACACCCGCAACGAAGCAGGCAGAAAAGTCTTACTCGAAGCCCGACTCAAATCCCTAGCCAACAAAAATGACCGCCTCATCACCAAGAAGAAGGTTAAGAGTGCTTTGAAGTAGGGAGAAGCGAGCGTTTTCTACTAGGAATATGATATAATAATAGGAAGAATGCGGTTTCCAAAAGGAGAGATATAGATGCAGGTAAAACCAGAACTGGAAATAGAAAAACAACTGATAAACCAGCTGGTAACTGGTGAAAGCCAATGGACTTATAGAGAAGACCTAAAAACAGAAGAACAACTATGGGACAATTTCTTTGAGAAACTAGCCCAAAACAACGTTGCTCTGCTAGCAGACCATCCCTTGACTGAGCAGGAAAAACGCCAGATCCAGAACCAACTCAACTTTGTCAGCTACTATGATGCTGCCAAGTGGTTGGTCGGAGAAAATGGCATTGCCAAAGTCGAGGTTCAAAGAGAAGATGCAAGCCTAGGCACCATCCGTTTGTCAGTCATTTGGCGTGACAATATCGCAGCAGGAAAGTCTAGCTACGAAGTTGTCAATCAAGTCCAACGAGAAAAAGTAAATCCTCTGGATCAAGACCGTAGATTGGATGTTACTCTTCTCATCAATGGCTTGCCTATGATTCAAATCGAGCTCAAGAGTTCCCAAGCAGCATTTATCGATGCCTTTCACCAGATTAAAAAATATGACCGTGAAGGGAAATTCCGTGGTATATACTCTAGCTTGCAGATGTTTGTTGTGACTAACAAGGTCGATACTCGCTATATCGCTGCAGCTCGTGAAAATAAACTTAATAAGCAATTTCTAACTAAGTGGGTGGATAAGGACAATCATCCTGTGGCAAACCTGACTAGCTTTGCTCACGAAGTCCTTTCTATCCCTCGTGCGCACCAGATGGTCATGCAGTATTCTGTCATTGATGATAGCAAGAAATCTCTCATCCTCCTGCGCCCCTACCAGATCCATGCTATCGAAGCGGTGCAGGAAGCCTCTCGCCAACAAGCATCAGGCTATGTTTGGCATACGACAGGTTCAGGGAAGACCTTGACTTCTTATAAGGTAGCGAGGAATCTCCTTCAGATTCCTTCCATCCAAAAGACGATTTTTGTCGTTGACCGCAGGGACTTGGACCAACAGACCACATCATCCTTCCTCTCTTATGCGACCAATGATGTCATCGATATCGATGAGACGGACAATACACATGATTTGGTCAAGCGACTAGGAAGTAATGATAAGCGTGTCGTGGTGACAACCATCCAGAAAATTACTACCATGATGCGCAAGTTTGACCAAGGTCTTTACCAACGAGATGCGGACAAAATCAAGGGACTCCGAGTGGCCTTTGTCGTAGATGAATGCCACCGTGCCGTGACGCCACAAACACAAAAAGACATTAAAACTTTTTTCCCTCAGTCACTCTGGTATGGTTTTACAGGACACCCCCATCTTTAAGGAAAATAAACGCCAGCAAGTCGGCGACCTAGCTCAAACCACCCAGCAACAGTATGGAGACCGTCTCCATGAGTATACAGTCAAGGAAGCCATCCATGACGGAGCTGTCTTAGGCTTTAAAGGTGGATTATCGCAATACCCTCATCACAGATCAGGCTGAAAATGAAATACCAGATACTGTCTATGAGAAATGAGGAGCACATGCTGGAAGTCTTGGATGCCATTATCAATAAATCCCGCCAACAACTAGGCTTTCAAAAAGGAGTCGGCAATACCTACAATGCCATCCTGACGGTCAAGTCTATCCCTCAAGCTCAAGCCTACTATGACCTTCTCAAAAGAGTCAAGGCTGGTCAGACACGTGTCAAGGTATCAGAGAGAGTCAAGATGGTCCTTCCAGACTTTCCGAAATTGACCATTACCTACTCTGTCACTGAAAATGAAGAAGACTCAAGAGCCAACCAAGACCACATGAAACAGGTCTTAGAGGACTATAACCAAGAGTTTGATACTCACTTTACTATGGCGGATCTCCGTGGCTTTAATACCGATGTCAATAACCGCCTTGCCCGTAAGCAAGACAAGTATCTCTATCGCAATGAGCAGTTGGACTTGGTTATCGTGGTCAATCGTCTCCTAACAGGATTTGATGCACCTTGTCTATCGACCCTCTTTATCGATCGCAAACCCATGCAACCGCAGGACTTGATACAGGCCTTTAGTCGTACCAACCGTATCTTTGATTCTAGTAAGACCTATGGTCATATCATCACTTTCCAAAAGCCTATAGCCTTTAAGGAAGCAGTCGATAATGCCCTCAAACTCTACTCAAATGGTGGAGAAAAATGATGTCCTAGCACCTAGCTGGGAAGAAGAAAAGAGAAACTTTTTGAGTAGTTGTAGCGACTTCCAAAATCTCATCACTGATGACCCCGAAGAAGGACTCCAAATCGAACAAATCTCTACACCTGAATTGAGAAAACTAGCCAAGGCTTATCAATCCTTTGATAAATACTTGGCTTCTATCCGAGTTTATAAAGAGTATGACGAGGAAGAAATCTATGCAGAGACTGGACTAACTGCAGAAGAATTGGAGAACTATCTAGGCTTCTATCAAAATATCCTTGCCGAACTTAAAAGTCGTTCAGAAGATGGTGATGAGGATGGGGAACCACTGGATATCCACTACGAACTGGAGTCTATCCAAGTCGATGAGATCAACTATGCCTATATCCTGACCTTGATCCAAAGCCTGATCGAGCAAGAGCAAAGTCAGGAAAAGAGTCTCAGTGCACAGGACAGGGAAGCAGTGGATACCTATATCCAAAGTCTAGAGAAGACCAATCCAAATCTTGCACAGATCATCTCAGAGCTTTGGCAAGAAGTACAGGCAAATCCAGACCGCTACAGAGGTCAATCCATCGCCAATATCCTTGATCAGATGATTGAGGCAGTCATCCAGCAGCATATCCAAGACTTTAGCAAGACCTGGTATGTCGGTGAGGATGAACTCCGCTACTATATCAATCACTACCGCAAGGGAGCTAAAAAACAACTAGGAGAAAGTCAACTGACCAAGAGTCAGCGCTACAAGGACTATAAAGTTGAGGGTGACAGATGCCCTCAATCCCACTCCTCTATAAAAAAACATATCAAAGAAGCCTATACCCAACTGATCGAAGAGGTGATTGAGCCGTTGAGGGTTGGGAGGTAGGAGAAGGGAAGTAAAATACATTTGATAAAAAAATCATTAAAAATTATCGTGCAAGTATTTTTTTAGTTTTTTTTATCCTTGTTATCATTATTGGCGACTTTTTATAAATATCAGTGATATTTATGAAAGTAATAATCTAATAAAGCCATATAATTAAAGTTATAATAACTTTTCTTGTATTATATACATTAAGCTTTGTTTGTGCATTTTTTTATATTACTATTTCAAAAGGAGAGTAATATATTTTTAAATATAATAGGTTTGTAGTTTCAGGGACATATGGAAATATACTAGATTACATTGGCGCTAGTAAAGTTAATTTAATAGTTCCTGTAAATAGTTGTTTTGATACAAAAATAGATGATTCAGTTATTTCTGCCAATTCACTTCATGGGCAAGTTATTAAATTTTTATACGATAATAATTTAGTATCACAGTCAGTTCTCGATAAGAAGATTAAGCGTAGTTTGAGAGAGCAGAATATATCATCATTAAGTATTAGTAATGATGTAAAACAAGGTGGAAAAATCAGTAGGAAATTATAAAAAGGTACCCTATCGGAAGTACTGCTTTTTGTGGATATTGGTAACGTTAGATATCATTTTATAGCATTATCTATTATAGAAAAATAATAAGAATGCTAAAACTAGTGATCAAGACTACCTTATAGTTTTTGAATGCAATAGTTGATAATTGTTTTAGGAATTCTAATGGTAATCCAATATATCTACCCTTGATTGGTTCTGGTTTGTCAAAACTAAATTATAATCATCAGCAACAATTAGAATTTATGGTTAAATACTTCATGCTACGTAAAACAAAAATTAACATCTGATGTCGAAATCGTGATCCGAAAGGAAGATGGAGATACAATTTCTATATTATAATTTAGGTGAGAGATGAATACGAATAAGGTAAAAGATCCGATTATAGTTTTTATTAGTTCTAAATGCGATGGGAAGTATAGAGAGATGCGTAAAAGGCTCTCTAAACTCATTAATGATTCGCCTTTAATGAATTCAATTTGTTATGAAGAAGAAGGAAGTCGTAGTGTTAAATCGGAGGAATTTTATGTAAATCATGTAAAAGTCTTGTGACGTATGCTTGATTATCATTGATAATGAAGATGGAATTAGTCCTTCGGTTTTGAAGGAAATTGACACTGCAAAGAAGCATAATAAAAAATGTTTATATTTCTTTTGTACTGAAAATTCTAGTGAAAAGACTCAATTACAGGAAGATCTTTATGCCAAAGTAAAAATATTCAGAAGTACCTGTGTTTGATCAGATCCCTGAAACAGTAATTGAATCAATTGTTGGAGATATTATTTTTTTATTATCGTAATAAAAAAATAGTGATACTGTTGATTACAAAAATTTCTGACATCAATACAGATAAGTATTCTTCAACAATTCTTGATATTTCAAAAAGAATCAAAAAGTGTTATGTGAATATCTTTTTCAAAGTGTTTCAGTTGAACTTATCACAAGATGAAAAATAAAAATATCAAACATTGAGCAGGAGATAATAAAGTTTTTTTCCAATTTGTTTTTTTAATAAACATAAATTCTTAGAAATTAATTTTTGATATTCTAGAGGAGTATTTTTGTTTCAAAAAACTGAAGAGGAATTAAAAGAAATCCTAACTCAAAGATTCAATGCTTTAAAAACTATATTTTTAGGGGTGATTTAAATGGTGCAATATCCATTCTATCTGATAGTTTAGTGAAAGCAACTGACGATGTAAATATTCCAAAATGGATAGTTAACAATATAGCAATAGATTTAAGAAATGTTCAAAAATGAGAAAGGGAATTATGAAAATAGATGGCCAGTTTCAAATACTGGTCAGGAATATATAAATAAATCAAAAAGAGCCTCTTTACTTTCCATTGTTAGATAGAAGAGAAAAATGTTTTTTTGAGCAAATAGACAAATTTCAAGCAGATAATTTATATTCAGAATCTGTAAAGAGTTATAATCTATGTAATATTGGACTATTTCAATGGATATCGGAATCATTTATATTATCATTGGGTTATGCCTCTATTACTCATATACAACATGCAAAAAAAATTTGATGAAAGTGCTATTAAGAACACTTGCCGAAATGTATGATGGTTATGAATTTAAAAAAAGAATTATTTGTCTTAGCAGTAACTTCTTCGGACAAAGAACTAGCGAATTTCTTGCTTAAATCTAAACAGATAATAGGAACCATTAGTTCAGAAGAGATTGAGTATACTATAAGATTGATTCGTAATATTGAATTTTTTTAATAATCGTTTGCGTTCTCAATGTTATTTGTTACACCATTTTTTTCAGACTATATAAATGATTCTATAATTGTTTCGTTTCTTATGGAATTTAAAGGAGAGGTCATAAAAATGGTTGAATCAAGATAATCGCGAGTTGAATTTGGAAAAAGCCAATTTTTGATGCTTTAAAAAAAGTAATAACACGTTTTAATTATGAAGATACTATTATAATCTTAAACATAATTTTTGAAAAAACTAATTCGGTTTTATGATAGCGCATTTTTCTCTATTATGTAGAATGGACTATCGTTGGCTAACAAAACCAAACTCAGAAAAAAAGTTGGAAATTATTTTATATTTAAAAAAATAATGAATATCAATTAGATGCATATGGAAGTTATAGTAATGCTTTTGATTAATTTTTGTAAGAAATTCTGCTATTGATAATACCGATTTATTAAAGTATATTAAAGAGAATAATTCTGTATTAATGGAGAAAAATCAGGGCTTGAACTGGAACACAGTATTGTTCCTGAAAAAAATATTGATAAATATATTGAGGACATAATCAACTATAATAGAACTCAAGGAGAAAATGGGATATTTACGTTTTTCGGAAGTAAATAATTTCAAACAATATTTAATATTATTAAGATAGATAATGTAAAAATTATCTGAAGAGATTTTTTTAATAGACTTATTGATGTTTGTAAGCAGACTATTATTTCAGATAATCAAATATTAAGTGATAAATATTCTTCATTTAACCTTTTATTTCAAATCTATTTTTCTCAGACTCATGACTATAATTGGGAAAAAAACTAGCAGATGTATTTCAATCAAGTAAAAAAATACATTACTAGTACATAGTGATTTAATTGACGAAAAATCCAATTATTTTATCTATTCAACTGAATGTAATGAAAAAGTATTTTTTTGATGGTAATTATAATCTTGTTATTAACGATATACTCAAACTATCTGATGAAAATATATTTGAAATTAAGAGAGTAATATCATTTTTGCAAACAATCTTCGAGTTTGATAAATTTTTCTCCAAATGGTGAATTTATTATGTTTTTGTACTTATTTTTTTGTTTAAACATGACCAAACATTATTCTAGAAATATTAAGATGAATGCAACAGATTTGTTGATTAAACTAACTAAATATGAAATAGTTAATCAGATTATATTAAATCAACTATCGAATATGATGGATAATTCTAACTCTGATATAAAGCTAGTTATTGTAAAAAAATAGAGATAAAAATTATTTCAAATGGTGATTATAAAGAATATATTATAGAGAAGGCAAGATTAGATAATCACTATTTAGTAATTAAGTATGCAAATGAATATAGAATGGAAAAATTCTAATGAATAATTTTAAAATTCCAAAAAAATTAGGTTTAACAATTTTGAAGCTTTTTTTGGGTAGAAAAAGAATTGCAGATATAGTCAAAATATCTGCTGGTGGTGATGTAGATAAAGTAAAATTGAAAGAAAGTGGGCAATATCCCGTTATTGCAAATGCTTTGACAAACAAAGGAATCGTTGGGTTTTATGACGATTATAAAGTGAAAGCTCCGGCAGTGACTGTTACAGGTCGCGGAGATGTTGGATATGCAGTAGCTCGACATGAAAATTTTACTCCGGTTGTTAGACTTCTGACTCTTCAATCGGAAAATATTGATGTTGATTATCTTGAAAAATCAGATTAATTCAATGAGAATTTTAAATGAGTCTACGGGTGTTCCTCAACTAACAGCTCCTCAACTTGGGAACTACAAAGTGTATCATCCTGAAATTGATGAACAATCCACCATCGGTTCTCTCTTCCGCACCCTCGACGAACTTCTTACTAGTTACAAGGACAATCTTGCCAACTACCAATCTCTCAAGGTTACCATGCTTTCTAAGATGTTTCCAAAAACTGGACAGACGGTACCTGAGATTCGTTTGGATGGATTTGAAGGTGAGTGGGAAGAAAAAGTATATTGGGGAGCTAGCTGATATTGTTCGAGGTGCTTCTCCGAGACCAATACAAGATCCAAAAATGGTTTGATCCAAATTCAGAAATTGGCTGGTTACGTATCTCTGATGTGACAAGTCAGAATGGCAGAATTCATAGTTTGGAACAAAAAAATATCAAAAATTAGGGTCAAGAAAAAAACAAGAGTTCTGACGGAACCTCATTTATTACTTAGTATTGCTGCCACTGTTGGAAAGCCCGTTGTTAACTACGTTAAAACTGGCGTACATGATGGATTTTTTTAATTTTTATGAATCCAAAAATTTGATAGAGAATTTATGTTTCAATGGCTAGAAATGTATAGAGAAAAAAATGGAATCGATACGGTCAACCAGGAAGTCAAGTTAATCTCAATAGTGATATTGTAAAAAAATCAAAAGATATTAGTTCCTTGTATGGAAGAACAACAAGCCATCGGCTCCTATTTCTCTAATCTTGATAACCTCATCAACTCTCATCAAGAAAAAATTTCTCAGCTAGAAACTTTGAAAAAGAAACTCTTGCAGGATATGTTTATATAAAAAGGAGTGCAGTAAAATGTCAAAAAGTAAAATCAGAAACTCTAAAGAAAGAAGAAAAAAACCTGTAGTAGCTATATGCTATGATTTCGATAAAACTCTGTCTCCTGATGATATGCAAGCTCAAGGGTTTATCCAGAAGCTAGGGTATGAAATTGGAGAGTTTTTGGAAGAAGTCAAATGGTTTTGCTCATAAAAATGATATGGACCAAAATCTAGCCTATATGTATACTATGAAAACAGAATCTGCAGGAAAAGTTTTATTTACAAAAACTGAACTAGCTAGGTTTGGCTCAGAAGTAGAATTATTCGATGGAGTTGAAGGCTGGTTTGAACGAATTAGAAAGTATGGGGAAGAACGAGGTGTTACTGTTGAGCACTATATTATTTCATCGGGGTTGAAAGAGATGATAGAAGGTACTTCTATAGCTAAAAAGGGGGCCTTTAAGAAAATTTATGCGACTTCTTTTTATTGTGATGAAAATGGGGTTGCAGTCTGGCCAGCTCAAGTAGTGAATTATACCAATAAGACGCAATTCCTATTTCGAATCACCAAAGGTGTTCTGGATGTGAATGACTCTGCAGTCAATGAATTTTTCCCAGAGAGTGATTTACGAGTTCCTTTTAGAAATATGATTTATCTGGGTGATAGTGATACTGATATCCCCTGCATGAAATTAGTTAAAATGCGAGGAGGCTATTCTATTGGTGTATTCAATCCAAAAACGAATGACAGAACTAAAGTTCACAAAATGACTCGTGATAGTCGTATTGATTACTTTGTACCAGCAGATTACTCGGAAAAATACGGAACTTGATAATTTAATCAAGACAATTATTGATAAAAACAGTATTTAATGAAAAATTGGAAAATAAGAAAAAAATGCTGATAAAGTTGAAGCAGGCACAAGAAAACTGAGAGCAAAGAAAAAAATGAATTGAGTCATTTTCAAATTTGGATAAGCGTGAACTAAACATTACTGGGTATTACGTATTTTATATAATTAAAGGGAGAACTCATGGTATCTGTAACACAACGTATAAAAGAAATTAACCAACCTCGAGGAGGCTACCTGCCCATCAAGTTATTTTCAGTAGAGCAGTTCGAAGATCACAGAGTTCTGCATCCGGTAGAGTCTGTGTCTCCTAGTTTAGTGGGGATTTGTGTGGACTACTTAACTCGATTTATGAAAGGGGCAGAAGCCCGTGATGCTTTCAGAATATCTCTCTTGGGAGCTCAGATGGTGGGTATGGGAGACCTAGCAGAAGCACTGCTCGATTTGGTGACAGGATTGGACGATTTATCGATAGAAAGTGCTTGTCGTTTGGTTTCTTTTGATGTCGTTTTTCGTGCGGGGAAACAGTATTATAAGCCTTTTGAGGAAATTACAGTGGATGCCGAAACGATAGAAAATATTCGCATCATGGTGGAACGAAGTCTTTGCTTTTTTTCGACCTCTATGGTCCTTTAGTAAAAGATGGCTTTAACTTTTTGGGAGGCTATACAGATACGATTGATAAGGGGGATGGAGATTTTCTAACCAAGGATACATTATGGGATTTTAAGGTGACTAAAACAGCTCCTAATAAAGACCATACACTACAAGTCCTTGTATACTATATCATGGGTTTACATTCCTTTGACCCTGACTTCCTTTCTATCGAAAATCTTGGATTTTATAACCCTCGAAAAAAATATCGTTTATCAACTTCCAGTTTCTTCTATTCCTTTAGATTTGATTCGAACGATTGAGAATGAAGTGATATGTTATAAATGATTGCTTATTTAAAAAAATTAATTGCAAAACTTAGAAAGAAACAC
>BNJT01001631.1_pt1 | contig 19312 bp, 28 predicted proteins | sample 8540491 | NCBI WGS metagenome assembly BNJT01 (sample SAMD00202455, study PRJDB9452) | human saliva metagenome | host: Homo sapiens | reverse complement strand
ATTCATTTAACGGAACCATTACTGCGGAGCTGGATAGCTCGGTCTACCCTCCCTCCGCCTCATCATCAACTACAAGTAAAATGGCTACAAAACGATCTATTCGCCGACTCGGCTTCCTTTCTCTTCTCCTCCTCTCCTTTGGCTTAGTGCTCAGCTCTTGCGGTGGCAAGAGTGACCTGCCAGGCGGAGAATTCGGGGGCTTTGGCAGCGCAGACCTGAAGCAAGAGGTCTCGATCAGTGCATCCGCTCCGATCAGCGTCCACTTCACAGCCAACACCCAAGGGGGATCTGACATCTACCGTGACGGCAACCTCGTCTCTCAGACCATCTACAGCTCCGAGTGGAGAGACCCCATCGCAAAGTCCTATCGCACGACCTTCACCCACAAGGGTTCGGGGCTATATGTTGGCATTATCGTACGCAGACCCGATAATAATGCCCCTGCATCCATCAAGGTAAAGACAAGCGTGAAGCTGTATAGAGGGAACAAGTACCTCAAGACCTACGAGAAGGAGGTAACACTCACCTCTTCACAGTCATTATCAAGTGAACTTTACAAAATCGAGGCTAACGGCAACTAGCTAAACGATCCCGACTTAGGAGAGCCACGCTCTCTGGCACATAGTCACTCAAGCAAGATCCCACTTGACATCGCCCCATCCGAGGGTGCATCAAGTGGGATCTTCTCTTTCACGGAAGTGGCTTTGTCGAGCACTCTTCCCCAGGGTGCGTTTTCTCACCGAATGAAGTGCTATATAGGTATTCAGCCATCGGGCCTTCGCCGACCGCCCGCGTAGAGGCGGGAGATGAGGCGAGCTTTGACTAACTTTGTAAGCGTAATTCAAAAAGATAGAGAGAATGGATAATACAAGAATGAGCCGAATCAATCGACTCATCCAAAAAGGAGGTCAGCGACCTCTTCCGCATACAGACCCAGAGCATGCCCGGCACACTGATCACCGTGACGTCGGTGACCGTGAGCCCCGACCTCAGCATCGCTCGTGTACGCCTGAGCATCTTCCCCTCGGATAAGGCCGAAGAGCTACTCGAGTCAATTCGCTCCAGCGCGAAGACCATCCGCTATGATCTGGGCCTACGCGTAGGCAAGCAGCTGCGTAAGCTCCCCGAGCTGACCTTCTTCATCGATGACTCACTCGACTACCTCGAGCGCATCGATAGCCTCCTCGGGCTGAACGACAAGTAACGATCTCCCCAGTCCCCGCCTCTCGCCCGTGCTCAGCTTCCGCATAGCTCTCCGCTACCTCTTCAGCCGCACCCGTCTACATGCAGTGAACTACGTGACGGCACTCTCTGCCGTCGCCATCGCTGTCGTCGCCATGGCGCTGGTGGCTGTCGTCGGCGTGTACAATGGCTATGTAGCGATGATCCTCGGGGCTACGGAGCAGGTCGATGCCGATATCGTCCTGAGAGACACGGAGGGTGGGGTCTTCGACCTGAAGAAGTTCCCCGACTACCGCGCTAAGCTCACGGAGGCTGGTGCCGAAGCGATTGCCCTGCGTCTGGAGAGCAAGGGTCTCCTACGTGTAGGGGAGCAGCAGTGGGTCGTGGATGCTGTCGGGGTGGACTCGGCCTTTGCCTCCGTCTACCCTATGGGGCGCGCAGCTGATGTGCCCGAGCTCCACGCGACGACGACCCTCGTAGATGCCGAGGGCATACCCATCACCCCCATCCAGCTCGGCGCAGCGATTCAGCTCCCGCAGGATAGTACCCGCACAGAGCACAATGGCCCCGCCGCCGAAGTACTCTTCCCCAAGCGCCTCGGCTTCACTAATCCCTTAGCCCCCGCCTCGTCCTTCCAGAGCCTTGAGGCACGGGTCATCGGGCAGTATCAGCCCACGAGTCAAGAGACGGATGCTGCTATCTACCTTCCCTTGGCTGACCTGCAGGACGTACTCGACTATGAGGAGAGCGAAGTATCTGCTCTCGGCATCCACCTCCGCTCGGGCGTCAAGACCTCCGACTTCAAGCAGCAGGTGAAGGCGCTCTACGGCGATCGCCTTACCGCCCTTGACCGCGAAGAGCAGCACCCCGACCTCTCCTACCTCATCCGTATGGAGAAGGTCATGACCTATCTCATCCTTCTCTTCATCCTCCTACTAGCGGCCTTCAACGTCGCCAGCTCGCTAGCTATGCTCCTCATCGAGAAGCAAGACGACAGCCGTATCTTCAACGCTCTCGGTGCACCACCCAACTTCACGCAGCAGGTCTTCCGCCGTGTGGGGCTACTGATCGCCCTCACAGGCACCAGCTCCGGCATGCTCCTCGGCTGGATACTCTGCCTCCTGCAGGCACGCTTCGGCATCATCCGCTCTGGTAGCGGTATCGAAGCGATGGCGCTACCCGTGGATGTGCGCCCGCTGGATATGCTCGTCATCTTCATCTCGGTGACGGCGCTCTCCTTCCTCATCTCCCTCTACCCCACCCGCTTCTTCCGCCGCGGTTAGGCCTATCCCGACCTACTCGCCTTTACCCTTCCCCTATACATTATTATATATAGGGCGGTGTGCTGTGCTCATGGATACGGGGGCAGGAGGGATGAAGTGAAAAAGCAAAAAGATTTGCCACGATACCGAGGGATAACACACGATTTTCACCAGCTATTTTGCCTTTTCACCCCCTATTCACACATAGCGAAAAAAGTCGTGTAGATGCGCTTCTTTCCTAAGAAATTAAAAGAAGCTACGACATTTGTCAAGGTAAAAAAATCATTGCATATATTTGCTGTGAAATCAAGGCTCCTACACGAGCCGTACACGCAAAAACTATTAGATCGATCAGTTATGAAATCCGCTGAGATTTTTGGCCTCGCTCGAGGCAAAAGCACCCTGGGGAAAAAGGAATTCCTCCAGGCTGTGAAGGAAGTTCTTCTCTGTAGAAGAAGTCTACAACCAGCACCCCTGAGTTCGAAAAAGGCAGCTATCATGGAACGCCTCGTAGAGCCCGACCGTATCATTACCTTCCGTGTACCTTGGATCGACGATGCAGGTAAAGTCCATGTGAACATCGGCTACCGCGTACAGTTCAACAACGCTATCGGCCCATACAAGGGTGGTATCCGCTTCCATCCCTCTGTCAACCTCTCTATCCTGAAGTTCCTCGGCTTCGAACAGACCTTCAAGAATGCACTCACCACGCTGCCTATGGGCGGTGGTAAGGGCGGTGCCGACTTCTCCCTAAGGGTAAGAGCGACCGCGAAATCATGACATTCTGCCAGAGCTTCATGCGCGAGCTGTGGCGCCACATCGGTCCCTGACACCGACGTACCCTGCAGGGGACATCGGTGTAGGTGGTCGCGAAGTCGCCTATATGTACGGTCAGTACAAGCGCCTTGCTAACGAGCACACGGGTACGATGACCGGTAAGGGCTTCACCTTCGGTGGCTCTCGCCTGCGTCCCGAATCTACGGGCTTCGGCGCTGTCTACTTCGTACAGCACATCTGCAAGCAGCACAACATCGACCTCAAGGGTAAGACGGTAGCTATCTCTGGCTTCGGTAACGTAGCTTGGGGTGTAGCTCAGAAGGCTACGGAGCTCGGTGCTAAGGTCGTCACCATCTCTGGTCCTGACGGCTACGTCTACGACCCAGACGGTATCAACACCCCCGAGAAGTTCCAGGCGCTGCTTGACCTCCGCTCCAGCGGTAACGACGTCGTCTCTGACTACGCTAAGAAGTTCCCCAACGCTCAGTTCTTCGCTGGCAAGAAGCCTTGGGAGCAGAAGGTAGACATCGCTATGCCTTGCGCTACGCAGAACGAAATGAACGAAGAAGATGCTAAGATGCTCCACGCTAACGGCGTAACCATCGTAGCTGAAACATCGAACATGGGTTGTACGGCCGAAGCTGCTGAGTACTTCGTAGAAAAGAAGATGCTCTTCGCTCCTGGTAAGGCTGTCAACGCTGGTGGTGTAGCTACCTCTGGTCTCGAAATGACCCAGAACGCTATGCACCTCTACTGGACCAACGAAGAAGTCGATGCTAAGCTCCACCAGATCATGAGCGACATCCACGAGCAGTGCGTGGCTCATGGCCGTGAAGGTGACTACATCAACTACGTCAAGGGGTGCTAACGTTGCTGGCTTCCTCAAGGTAGCTCAGGCAATGCTCGAGCAGGGCGTCATCTAAGAAGCGACCCCTTCCCTCAAGTTTCATAAGGCTTACAGCCCGCATTCCCCACGCTCGGGGGATGCGGGCTGAGCCTTTTATAGCCCCAGCGAACGGCCGAGAGGAGGGAGCTGAGGAGCGAGGCTGATGCTTGGGCGGAAGAATGGCTTATCTTTGCGGGCAAACGGGAGCCGATGCTTCCATATCGCTTGCACAAGTCCTATGGCATATACTACCCTACTTCGCTGCACACTCGTCGCAGCAGCCCTCAGCGCAGGCAACGCCTTCGCCAGCCCCACGACGGCGGCACCGCGGGCTAAGACGACTACCTCTGTAGACCAGGCTTACCGCGAGAGCCTCACCTATTTCTTCGATCGCCCAGCCACGAGCATGATGGAGGCGCTCCCCCTCGGCAATGGCCGTCTGGGGATGCTCTCCGATGGTGGCGTACAGCATCAGAGGATCACCCTCAACGAAAGCTCCATGTGGAGCGGCTCGGTCGACTCCACTGCTTGGAACGCTGAGGCCTACAAGCAACTCCCCGCCATCCGTAAGCTCCTCCTCGCTGGTCGTGCTAAGGAAGCCGAAGACCTCATCTACCGCACCTTCGTCTGTGGTGGCGTAGGTAGCGGACGTGGACAAGGCGCGAACACCCCCTACGGCAGCTACCAAGTCGGCGGCTTCCTTCACCTCAATTGGGACAAGGCTCCCGAGCTCAGTGGCTATTACCGTGGGCTGAGCCTCAGCGAAGGCGTCAGTAAGGAGAGCCTCGTCGTCGACGGGCAAGCCTATCGCACGAAGCGTCTGTACAGCGTCCTCGGCCGTGAGGTACAGGTCGTACACCTGACGAACCACAGCGAAGAGGCCCGCCGTGATACGCTGCGCCTCTCACTCTCCCGCCCCGAGAATGGGCACCCCGCAGCCGAAGCAGGCTTCTTGACGCTCTCGGGTCAGCTTCCCGACGGCAAGGGCGGTCGTGGTATGAGCTACGCCATCGTCGTACGCCCCGTCCTGCCTCAGGGCGGTACGCTTATCACCCGTGGCGATGAGCTACTCGTAGTGAATGCCCCCACGGTCGAGCTCTACATCGCGCACAACACCAACTACTACGATAAGCGCCTGCCCGTCATGGCGCGAAGCATCGAGCAGACGCTCCAAGCTAAGGCCGTGGGCGAAGCCAACCTCTTCGCTGAGCACGTCCAGCGCTTCACCGCACAGATGGACCGTGTACAGGCTCGCTTCCTCGGCTCCGACCCAGCGCTCTCATCGCTGCCTATCCAGCGCCGCCTCATCGCTTACTACGAGCACCCTGAGCGCGACCCAGCACTGGCTGCCCTCTATATGCAGCTGGGCCGCTACCTCCTGATCTCCAGCACACGCCCTGGGGCTCTGCCCCCCAACCTGCAGGGGATATGGACCGAAACCATCCAAGCGCCTTGGAACGGGGACTACCACCTGAATATCAACCTACAGATGAACTACTGGCCCGCCGAAAAGGGCGCACTCCCCGAGACCGTCGGGGCGCTCACGGATTGGGTCGAGAGTATCGTACCCTCGGGTGAGCGTACGGCACGCACCTTCTATCGCGCTAAGGGCTGGGTCACACACGTCCTCGGCAACGTATGGCAGTTCACCGCCCCTGGCGAGCATCCCAGCTGGGGCGCCACGAATACCTCTGCCGCTTGGCTCTGCGAGCACCTCTACAATCACTATCGCTACAGCCAAGACCGTGCGTACCTGCAGCGCATCTACCCCGTGATGCAGGGAGCTGCACGCTTCTTCCTCACGACGCTGGTCAAGGACCCCAAGAGTGGCTACCTCGTCAACGTCCCCACGACCTCACCTGAGAACAGCTACTACACGCCCCAAGGCAAGGCCGTCGCCGTAGCAGCTGGCTCGACGATGGACAATCAGATCCTGCGCGAGCTCTTCTCCACGACGCGTGAGGCAGCGATGGCCCTCGGTCGTGACCGCACCTTCGTCGACAGCCTCTCCACGGCACTGCGCCAGCTCAAGCCCACTACCCTCGGCCCTGACGGGCGTATCATGGAGTGGATGGAGGACTACAAGGAGGTCGAGCCACACCACCGCCACGTATCGCATCTCTACGGGCTCTTCCCTGGGAGCGAGATCACACCACACGGCACGCCCGAGCTGGCCGAAGGCGCGAAGAAGACGCTCATCGCTCGTGGCTCAAGCAGCACCAGCTGGTCCATGGGCTGGAAGGTGAACTTCCACGCACGACTGGGCGATGCTGAGGGTGCTTATGAGGTGCTGAACATGCTCCTCCGCCCCATCGACGCCATCGACCCCAAGACGAATAAGCCCTACGGCAGTGGTACAGAGCCCAACCTCTTCAGCTCGCATCCGCCCTTCCAGATCGACGGGAACTTCGGCGGCTCCTCGGGCATTATGGAGATGCTCCTCAGCAGTGAGACGGGCTGCATCATCCCGCTGCCTGCACTGCCCAAGGCATGGAAGGCCGGTAGCATCGAAGGCCTGCGCGTCATCGGTAATGCCACCTGCTCACTCAGCTGGTCTGCTGGTCAGCTCTGACCGCTTAGTTCTCGAGGCACACCACGCCTACCGCCACACGCTCCTCCTGCCTGACGAAGGTCGTGGCTACGTCCTCCGACTCAACGGCCGACCCTTAGACACGAAGACGCTCCTCCACCAAGGTCGCCTGCGCCTCCCCCAGATGCAGGCAGGCGATCGCCTGGAGGTCGTGAAGAAAGCCTAAGGCATACACAAGCCACTCTATCACAGGCTCTCCCAAGAAGAGTCACATAAGTAAGGGGTACGAACCGACTGCGGTTCGTGCCCCTTACTTATATCCCTCTATACCAAGCTCTAATAGAGAGGTATTTTGCGACCAGTACTGCTCACCAATCGAAGCAGTACTGGTTACTAATGTCAACCAGTATTGGTCGAAGCGCGAACCAGTACTGGTCACTCGAGTGACCAGTACTGGTTGCTTTCCCCTCCTCTTGCAGTTGCTTCTCGCCACTTTCCCCAAGGAAGTTCGGCTAACAAGCTATATTGAGTACCAACTGCTTGCACTTTGATGCGTCAGCCCTGAAGGGTAGCTGGCCGAGATGTAGCTATTTGCTTCTTTAGCCGTATCTTTGTAGCCACGAGATAAGCGTAATAAAGCCTATGGTCATCAAGTCTGCAGAGTTCGTCATCAGCAATAGTCGTGTGGAGAAGTGCCCGACGACGGGACTCCCTGAATACGCCTTCATCGGGCGCTCCAATGTCGGGAAGTCTTCGCTCATCAATATGCTCACCGCACGCAAGGGCTGGCTATGACCTCGCAGAAGCCTGGGAAGACGCAGCTCATCAACCACTTCATCATCAACGATGCGTGGTATCTCGTCGACCTCCCTGGCTACGGCTATGCCCGTCTCGGCAAGGATAGCCGTGATAGCCTCAGACGTATGATCGAGGACTACGTACTGGAGCGCAAGGAGCTGGTACTGCTCTTCGTGCTCTCGACTGCCGACACGAGCCTCAGAAGATCGACCTGGAGTTCATCCAATGGCTGGGTGAGGAGGGCGTCCCCTTCGCTCTGGTCTTCACGAAGGCCGACAAGCTCAGCAAGGGTCGTCTCGCAGCCAACGTCGAGGCCTACAAGGCCAAGCTCCGCGAGGAGTGGGAGGAGCTCCCCCGATCTTCGTCACCTCCTCGGAGGAGCGTATGGGGCGTGACGAACTCCTCGGCTACATCGAAGAAATCAACACTACATTATAATAGACTCCACAAAGTAAGACAATGAAAGGAACCATTCTCGTCACTGGCGGTACCGGCTACATCGGCTCTCACACCACCGTCGAACTGATCCAAGCTGGCTATCAGGTCGTCAGCATTGACAACCTGTCGAACTCCAATATCGAGGTCCTTGATGGCATCGAAGCGATCACCGGCATTCGCCCCATCTTCTACGAGGCTGACTGCAATGACGAGGCAGCTATCGAGCGCATCTTCACGGCTCATCCCTCGATCCAGGGCGTGATCCACTTCGCTGCGAGCAAGGCTGTCGGCGAATCCGTACAGAAGCCTCTGCTCTACTACAAGAATAACTTGCTCTCACTGATCGTCCTCCTCGAGGCTATGCAGCGCCACGGCACCAAGGGGATCGTCTTCTCCTCGTCGTGCACCGTCTACGGCCAGCCCTGAGATCCTGCCCGTCACCGAGGAAGCTCCTATCCAGGTAGCCCTCTCGCCCTACGGCAACACGAAGCAGATCAATGAAGAGATCCTCAACGATGTAGTCTACGCTGGTGTACCCTACAAGGTCATCCGCCTGCGCTACTTCAACCCCATCGGTGCTCACCCCTCTGCACTCATCGGTGAGCTCCCCAATGGTGTGCCTCAGAACCTCATCCCCTACCTGACGCAGACCGCCGCTGGTATCCGTCAGCAGCTCAGCGTCTTCGGTGATGACTACAACACCCCCGACGGCTCTTGCATCCGCGACTACATCAACGTCGTCGACCTGGCTAAGGCCCACGTCATCGCTATCGAGCGTATGCTGGACGACTCCAAGGGTAGCGAGCCTCTGGAGACCTTCAACATCGGTACCGGTCGTGGCGTCAGCGTGCTGGAGCTCATCCGCACCTTCGAGGCTGTCACGGGCGTGAAGGTCCCCCACAAGATCGTCGGCCGCCGCGAAGGCGACATCGAGAAGGTCTGGGCTGACCCCACGAAGGCCAACACCATCCTCGGCTGGGAAGCTAAGGAATCCCTCGCCGACACGCTCCGCTCTGCTTGGGCTTGGCAGGAGCGCCTCATTGAGAAGAATAAGTAATATACCGCATCATGCGCGCCGAGGGGTAGGACTTTTATCCGTCCTACCCCTTCGTATGGTGCTTAGATAGAAAGAATATAGATGGAGAAGAACTTCAAGCGTACCCTCATCACCGCCGCCCTGCCTTATGCGAACGGCCCCGTGCACATCGGCCACCTGGCAGGTGTGTACATCCCCTCTGATATCTATGCCCGCTACCTGCGCCTCCGTGGAGAGGAGGTGCTCTTCGTCTGTGGTAGCGACGAGCATGGTGTGCCCATCGCGATCAAGGCTAAGAAGGAAGGCGTGACCCCACAGGATATCGTCGACCGCTACGACGGGATCATCCGCAAGTCATTCGCTGACTTCGGTATCACCTTCGACACCTACGGCCGTACGACGAGCGCCACGCACCGTGAGCTTGCCTCTTCGATCTTCCGAACCATCTACGACAAGGGCGGCTTCATCGAAGAAGAGAGCGAGCAGTACTACGACCCCGAGGCCAAGCAGTTCCTTGCAGACCGCTACATCACGGGTACCTGCCCCCGCTGTCAGAATGAGCGCGCCTATGGAGACCAGTGTGAGTCCTGCGGCTCGACGCTGAATCCCCACCGACCCTCATCCACCCCAAGAGCGCTATCTCTGGCGCTACGCCTGAGCTCCGCAAGACGAAGCACTGGTATCTGCCCCTCGACAAGCACGAGCCCTTCCTCAAGCAGTGGATCCTCGAGGACCACAAGGAGTGGAAGAGCAATGTCTACGGGCAGTGTAAGAGCTGGCTCGACGGAGGTCTACAGCCCCGTGCTGTGAGCCGTGACCTCGACTGGGGGTATCCCCGTGCCCGTAGAGGGTGCTGAGGGCAAGGTGCTCTACGTGTGGTTCGATGCGCCCATCGGCTATATCTCCAATACGAAGGAACTCCTGCCCGACAGCTGGGAGAAGTGGTGGAAGAGCGAAGACACGCGACTCCTGCACTTCATCGGCAAGGACAACATCGTCTTCCACTGCATCGTCTTCCCTGCGATGCTCCGTGCCGAAGGCTCCCTACATCCTCCCCGAGAACGTCCCCGCCAATGAATTCCTCAACCTCGAGGGCGACAAGATCTCCACGAGCCGCAACTGGGCCGTCTGGCTCAACGAGTACCTCGAGGATCTGCCCGGTAAGCAGGACGTCCTGCGCTACGTCCTCACGGCCAATGCCCCCGAGACGAAGGACAACGACTTTCACGTGGCGTGACTTCCAGGCACGCAACAACAATGAGCTGGTAGCTGTCTTCGGTAACTTCGTGAACCGTGCCCTCGTCCTCACCTCGAAGTACTTCGACGGGAAGGTTCCCGCCCTCGGCGCGCTGACCGACTTCGACCGCGAGACCCTCGCAGAGCTCTCCACCGTCCGTGCCGCCATCGAGCGTGAGCTGGACAACTTTCCACTTCCGCGAAGCCCTCAAGGAAGCGATGAATCTGGCACGCCTTGGCAACAAGTACCTCGCCGACACCGAGCCTTGGAAGCTGGCGAAGACCGATATGGAGCGTGTCGCCACGATCCTCAACATCTCCCTGCAGATCACGGCTAACCTTGCCATTGCCTTCGCGCCCTTCCCTGCCGATGAGCAGCGAGAAGCTCTGCAAGATGCTCGCCATCGACCTGCCCGCATGGACCGACCTCGGTCGTAGCGACCTCATCGAAGCTGGGCACACGCTCGGCGAGGCCAGCCTCCTCTTCGAGAAGATCGAGGATGACGTCATCGAGGCTCAGATCCAGAAGCTGCAGGCGACGAAGGAAGCCAACGAGGCTGCCGAAGATCACGCAGCCCCCCATCGCTGAGAATATCGACTTCGAGGACTTCCTCAAGCTCGACATCCGTGTGGGCACCGTCACCGAGTGCACGAAGGTGCCTAAGGCCGATAAGCTCCTGCAGTTCCGCATCGATGATGGTCTGGGTGGCCGCACGATCGTCTCGGGTATCGCTGAGCACTACGCTCCCGAGGAGCTGGTAGGCAAGCAGGTCTGCTTCATCGCCAACCTCCCTCCACGTAAGCTCCGTGGCATCGAGTCGCAGGGGATGATCCTCTCCGCTGCCGATCGTACGACGGGCCAGCTCCGCGTGATCACGCCTCAGGGCCCGATCACCCCTGGTAGCGAAGTCAAGTAAGGCTTCGCCCCTCCCCTGATTATTCAGACCAAGAACCCACTTACATGAATAGCTCTCTCAAGACGAGTATCCTTAGCCCAGTACGCTGGGTAGGGGTACTCGTCCTCTTCTCCTCTTTGGCTCCGTAGCCTTGGGCGCAGAAGGCGCCCCGTGTCACGCAGCACAAGCTCCGTATCCTCCATACGACTGACGTCCACGGGAATATCTTCCCCTACGACTTCCTCAATGACCGCCCAGGCACGGGGAGCATGTCACGTCTCTCGACGGTACTGCGCGAGATCCGTCGTACCGACCCCGAGACCCTGCTGCTGGACGCTGGTGATCTCCTGCAGGGGTGAGCCTCCGACGTACTACTACAACTACGTCGACACCCTCTCGACACACATCGTCTCCTCGGCGATGAACTACCTCGGCTACGATGCGGTCGCCATGGGCAACCACGACATCGAGCCTGGGCATAGTGTCTTCGACAAGTGGGGACGCGAGTGTAAGTTCCCCCTCATCGCAGCGAACATCATCTCCGACAAGACGGGCGAGCCTTACTTCAAGCCCTATCACGTCTTCACCCGTGCTGGGCTACGTGTAGCCGTCTTAGGGCTTCACGACACCTGCCATCCCGCAGTGGGTACCGGCCCATCTCTGGGAAGGCCTGCACTTTCGATGATATCCTCACCTCAGCTGCACACTGGGTGCCCCTCATCCAGGAGCGTGAGAAGCCCGACCTTCTTGTCGTGCTGATGCACTCTGGGCTGGAGAACGATAACCCCGACTACCTCGAGAATGCTGGCCGTGCGCTGGCGAACAAGGGTATGGGCATTGACCTCCTGCTCATCGGTCACGACCACCGTCAGGAGCTGGAGTGGATCCGCCCTGAGGGAAGCACGACGGACTCCGTCCTCCTCATCAATCCCGCTAACCACCTCGATCGTGTCGCGGACATCCAGATCACCGTACGTAAGGAAGGTGGTCGCGTCGTCTCTAAGCAGCTCGTTCCCTCCTTCATCTCACTCGAGGGTGTAGAGCCAGACTCGGTCTTCCTTCGCCACTTCGCCCAGGAGTACGCTGCAGTGAACGACTATCTGGCTACTGAAGTCGGGGAGCTGGCCTCCGAGGTGCGTGGCGAAGATGCGCTCTTCGGTACGACACCCTATATGGATGTCATCCACCGTATGCAGCTCGAGTCGGTGGGTGCGGAGATCTCCTTTGCCGCACCGCTGAAGACCTCTGCCGTCCTCCCCGCTGGCAAGGTCTATGTGCGTGATCTCTTTAAGTTCTGCCCCTTCTCCAACTTCCTCTACGCTATGCAGCTCACGGGTCGTGAGATCCGTGGCTACCTCGAGCACTCCTATGCAGGCTGGGCAGCGACCTCCATCACCGAAGATGGCGGGCTCATCCGACTACGCCCTGGGGCACAGCCGACGGACAAGTACAAGACCTTCGTACCGCCCTACAACTACAGCGCAGCGCAAGGTATCGACTACACCGTCGACCTCTCGAAGCCCTGAGGGAGAGCGTGTGACGATCCTTCGCCTCACAGGGGCATAGCGAGCCCTTCGACCTCAGACCGCACCTATCGTGTAGCCGTCAATTCCTACCGCGCTGGAGGTGCTGGGGGTATGCTCACTACGGGTGCTGGCATCGCGAAGGAAGACCTGCCGAAGCGTATCGTCGGTGCTACCTCGCACGACCAGTCGTATTACTTAGCTGAGTTCTTCCGCCGTCACAAGGTCGTCCGCCCCTGTAGACCCGAAGAACTGGCACTTCCTCCCCGAGGACTGGGCAAAGGCCGCCGCAGAGCGTAGCCGCGCCTTCCTCTTCCCTAAGAAGTAAGCCTTATGCGCCTTGCCCCACTCCTTCTGCTCTTGGTACCTCTTGCACTGGTACTCCTGCAGCTTCTCTTGAGATGGGGCCTTCAGCGCCGCTCGGAGCTTCTCCGCTCGGCACATACATCGACCTCTACAGCGACAGGACGCACCTATCGCTGTAGAGGTTGATGTCGATCTCGTCCCCACTCTTTGATAGCCCTGCTCCAGCAGGAGCCCTCCCCCACTACCTCGTCCTCGATACCGAGACGCAGGACATCCTTCACGAAGAGGAGGTGGGGATAGAGTTCGCACCCTCACCGATTATCCTCCTCTCGTGGCAGATGCTGGACGCTACGGGTGCCAGCCTCTCGAGGAGACACACCTCATCCGCCGCAGTGCCTCCATAACGGAGGAGGCTACCGCCCCTGCACGGCATCACGACGGAGCAGATGGAGTGTGAAGGCGAAGAGCTACGCCCCGTGCTGGAGCACCTGCTCCAAGCCGTGAGCGAGGCGAAAGTACTCGTCGCACACAACGTCCGCTTTCATCGCACCCTCGTCCTCTCAGAGCTGGAAGCCGTAGGGACTACCGACAGCTTCGCTGGAGGCGCTCCCCACCCTCTGCACGATGGAGCGCGGGCGAGTCTTAGGCTTCAAGCGCCGTACTTCGGGCGAGGCAGCCTATCCCAAGCTCAGCGAACTCTTCGGCTACCTCTACCTACACCAGCCAGCCGTCCACGTGCGCTTCCGCCAGAAGAGCCTGCGTGACGTCCGCCTCTGCGCAGCTTGCCTCAGACAGCTCATCGTGTAGCGCACTCCACACGTAGCTATAAACAGCGAGCGGGCACCCCACCGATGGAGGGGTGCCCGCTCGCTATTTATGTGAATTGCTTCTTAGTCGATCTCGCCTGCAGAGCGCTTCTTGAGGAAGTTCTTGTAGGCTGCCTTCGTCTGTGGAGCGAGGAAGATGAGAGCAATGATATTCGGGATGACCATCAGCCCCGTGACCGTGTCAGTGATCTCCCACACGAAGGTCACAGCGAAGATCGCCCCGACAAAGACCGAGCCGATGACCACTGCGCGGAAGATATAGACCCCAACCTTGCCGAAGAGCGAGCGGACATTCATCTCACCGAAGATATAGTTCCCGATGATCGTCGTAAAGGCGAAGAAGAAGATACTCACCTGCAGGAAGATGATACCCGCCTTACCAAAGACCATATCGAAGGCCTCCTGCGTGATCGCTGTCGACTCGAGTCCGGGCTGCTTATGGGCACCCGTCAGAAGGATGACCAGCGCCGTAGAGGTACAGATGAGGAGCGTGATGAAGACACCCGACATCGCTACGAAGCCCTGCATCGCAGGATCCTTCACCTCTGCCATAGCGTGAGCGTGGGGCGAAGTACCCATACCCGCCTCGTTGGAGAAGAGGCCGCGAGCGACCCCGTAGCGGATAGCATACTTCATCGCGATGCCAGCAGCACCGCCAGCAGCAGCCTTCGTGGAGAAGGCTTCTCTAAAGACCTCTGCAAAGGCCTGGGGGATCTGGTCGAAATAGATGCACATGATGACGAGCGAACCCAAGATATAGGCGATAGCCATGAAGGGCACGACGAGCTCAGCGACCGTGGTGATGCGCTTCTGCCCCCCGACGATCACGATACCGACGATGAGCGCGATACCCACACCGACGACCCAAGGCTCGATATCGAAGGCCGTAGTCAGCGCCACCGTGATGGAGTTCGCCTGCACCATACTTCCCGTGAAGCCCTACATAGGTAATGAAGGCTATTGAGAAGAAGAGCGCCAGCCACTTGAGCCCGAGGCCTTCACGGATATAGAAGGCAGGCCCCCGATAGCTCCTCCGGGACGTACCTCACGATACTTCTGCGCTAAGACAGCTTCGGAGAAGATCGTCCCCATGCCGAGGATGGCAGAGATCCACATCCAGAAGATCGAGCCGACACCTCCCATGGAGATAGCGGTGGCGATACCTGCCACGTTCCCCGTACCGACCTGGGCAGCTACGGCGGTGGCGAGAGCTTGGAAGGAGTTGACCTTGGACTTACCCTCCTCGCCCTTCTTCCGCTGCATAGCAGGGGCCGAAGGCATACTTCATCGCCAGATTGAAGTGGCGGATCTGTGGGAAGCCGAGGTAGATGGTGTAGAAGATGCCGACGCCGAGGAGGGCGTACATCAGGAAGCTGTTCCAAAGAATCCCGTTGAACTCTTTGACGAACCCTAATACATCCATGTGCTGTGAGTTTTGTGAGTTAGTGTTAGAGGTATTGTGAATTGTAGCTTAGACCTAAGGGTACGAGGTACAGGAATCGGGGCACCTACATGTAGAAGTGGGTGCTCCTATCAGGGATAGCGCTCCGACAAAGAGCGGAATACTTGAGCTATTCATGCGCATCATAGGGGACGCTCCTCTTGGTATTATAGAGGGCAAGCCATAGGTCCCACGGGCGAAGTGTCCATGGACTTCGCCTACAAAGGTATAAATAGTGCCGGAAGAAATCAGGGGGCTTAGCCCTTGCGACCGTAGTCAGCGGGGATCTCGCCCCAGCGGACGGTATCCCACTTATATATGGGGGTCGTGTAGGTATGCGTCTGGAGCCAGCGCTCAGCACGCTCGATGAGGTCGAAGAGCGGAGCCGTCTCGGCCGTGCGCTCCAGAAGGGTCTTGCAGCGCTTCTTGCGTACCCATCCGAGGGCCGTCTGGCTATCGGAGTAGATGACGAGCTGTGAGAGCCCCTGCTTCTCGATGAGTGCCAGCGCATGCACAATGGCGAGGAACTCCCCGATGTTATTCGTTCCCTTGGGGAAGGGCCCCATCTCGAAGATGACCCGACGCGAGGGTAGGTACACCCCACGGTACTCCATTACCCCAGGATTGCCCTGAGCAGGCAGCATCGACAGCGAGTGCCTCCTCGATGGGAGCCTCGGTGCTACTCTCCATCCCTGAGGGGGCACGATGGCGACGGGAGAAGCCCTGAAAGCCCCTCTTCATAGGCTCGCAGAGCCTCACTATGGCTCTCGAAGGACTTGAAGAGGGCCTTGGGATAGCCCCTGCGTCTGGCGCTGACATTCCGCCCAGGTCTCATAGACCCCTGGTTCATGTCCCTGCCCAGACTACGTACCACTTTTTGTTGCTTTGCCATCGGCTTACTTGCTCTTGGATGAAGTCATTTCCTGCCGTCTCCCGTCGTGGGAGCGGTGTCCAAAAAGTACAACAATCCCCCGTGCTACCGCTCCACGTCTATAAGAGAAGCAGCATCATAGGGCATTCTGACCGCCTCTAATACAGGGTGTAGAAGTAGCGCTCACATACCGAGCGGACGAGCAAGTTCGTTTTAAATGGTACATGTGCCTCCTGCTCCAGCCGCAGCTTTGCGCGGGGAACTATGGAGCGTAAGAGGCGCTTCACTGCTAACAAGACACCGCACATGAAGAAGATGATCTTCACCGCTGCCCTCCTCTTCAGCTCGATGAGTATCGGGGCACAGGCGCAGTCCGTCGAGAGCCAAGCACTCACGACCATCAGCACACAGCACGAGGAGCCTACCACCCAGCTCACCGAAGCTCCCGTCAGCACGGAGAGCGACTACCTCCTCAGCTTTGCCGAAGCTGCACCACGTCGCCGAGGCTATTATGGTGGTGGCTCTGCCCCCTACTACTCTGGGACGCTGGAGCTCGGCTTTACCTCTGCTGACCGCCTGGGGCGTATGGAGCTCTTGGGCTCCTTCGGTACGCTCGTCAGCCCCACGATCTACCTCGGTGGGGGCTTGGGCTTCAATGGCTACTTCTCCCACAAGCACCGTGACGCCTTCTGGATGCTTCCCTCTTTCGTGAACTTCCGTGCGACACTCCCCACGAACTCCGTCGTCAAGCCCTTCCTCGACATCAAGCCTGGGTACTCCATCGGCCTTACTCACTCGGGGCTGCATGGCTTCTACTTCGCGCTCTCAGGGGGTATCGTCGTCAACCGCTTCACGATCAGCTTGGGTTATGCTTATCAGGAGTTCAACTCCAGCCGCTACTTCGACAAGTACTGGGGTAGCTCGGGCGGGGTATCTCTCAAGTTCGGTATCCTCTTCTAAGACGCTCACAGCTTGAGTCTGGGCGGGCTAACTCACGATAATTTCGTATGTTTGCCCGCGAAATAAAAAGCAAACACCCGTATGATACATTCCATGACTGGCTTCGGGAAGGCTTCGGCACGCTTCGGCAGCCGGACCATCACCGTCGCCATCAAGTCTCTCAATAGCAAGCAGGCCGACCTCTCGGCTCGTATTGCCTCCATCTACCGCGAGGGCGAGCTGGAGCTCCGCTCGCTGATCACCGACCGCCTGCAGCGCGGTAAGATCGACCTCACCATCACGATGGAGGATGACGCCCTCGAGGGCAACACCACTCCCCATCAACAAGGAAGCCCTCCTCGGGTACGTCCATCAGCTCCAGACGCTCCGCACGGAGTCGGGGCTGGACTTCCCCATTGACCCCGTTGCCCTCCTGCGTCTCCCCTGGCGTTATGGATAGCGAAGGTAACCGCACGACCGAGGTTAGCAAGGAGGAATGGGACGTCGTCCGTGCCACCACCCGTACAGGCCGTAGAGGAGCTCCAGCTCTTCCGTCTGCAGGAGGGTAAGATGCTCCACGAGGTCTGCGCCTCACGTATCGCAAAGATCAGCTCACTGCTGGAGGAGATCACTTTCCCCGAAGCTGAGCGTATCGCTGCTATTCGTCAGCGCCTCGAAGAGGGTCTCGCGAAGATCGCCCCTCAGGGTGGCTATGACAACTCCCGCCTCGAGCAGGAGATGATCTACTACATCGAGAAGCTTGACATCAACGAAGAGAAGTCACGTCTGGCACACCACCTCAGCTACTTCATCGAGGTACTCAATGCCGATCAGCCTGGTCAGGGTAAGACCCTCGGCTTCATCGCACAGGAGATCGGTCGTGAGATCAATACGATGGGCTCGAAGAGCAACCAAGCCGAGATGCAGCAGCTCGTCGTCAAGATGAAGGACGAGCTCGAGCAGATCAAGGAGCAGGTGCTCAACATCCTCTAAACCACTCTGCGGTAGCCCTCGCTACCCGACTACATAGAAAAGCCACGAGCTTCAGCCCCACCAGCGTGGGATGCTGAAGCTCGTGGCTTTTATGTCCGTGCGACTCCTAGTCGTGAAGTCGCAGGTGAGGGAGAGGTCGCTTAGTAGTGGCGCTCTACGGGCTCGACTTCAGGGCAGCTGGAAGTCGATGAAGCACAGACCAGCCAGAGCCGTACCATAGCGCTTCTCGATCGTGATCCCTTCGGTGACGAAGTTCAGCTCGCCGAGGTAGTAGTGACCATAGGTCTTCTGGTGCAGGTCGTTGATCACACGGATCAGACGAGCTTCGAGCTCTTCGATGCGATAGCGGCCGCTGACTTCGCAGACCAGACCGCCGACCTTCTTATCGAAGTTTCTCATCAGCATACATCCATGCGTAGACGACACCTGCAGAGACGAATTCGTCCTGCTGACCGTGCGAAACAGCCAGGATGGTCTTCAGCTCAGAGCCGAAGGGAGGCAGGTCGATCTCATCCATCGAAGCGATGTGCGCCGTAGCGGGCAGGACGGACGAATAGACCATGATATTGAAGTCAGAGATCCCAGCATCGTGCAGAGCCATGTGGTATGACCCAGCGTGAAGTTCCAGATCCGACTCACCGCTACCCTTCGTCACGAAGAAGGTGTGGGGGATAAGATTCCCTACGTACTTGCTCATTTAGTTCCTTATAAATCTATGATTGTTAATACTTATTGCGCACTCTCTCCGCCCATTCCGCTATGCATACGGCTGGACGAAGGCTTACAAAGGTACACTATTTTTAAGAACTTTATCTCTCTTATTGGCGTCTTTCTCGGCATATTCCACTGCTTTGCAGTGATAAGGAGCGGGGCGACATCGCTCCTTCCGACCCTTAGAGAGCGCTTTCGGAGCTGCTTGATCGTCCCCTCCCCTCATGACTTCTTCAGCTGGTCATTTTCCTCACCGAAGCACCCCTTCACTAAGCAGCTTAATGCCAACTCCTTGCGAGGGGCTATTTTCGACCTATATTGGTTCGATGAGCGACCTATATGAGACTGTTGCCGAAAGTCCTTCCCCTACTTATTGTGCTAAGGCATCGCACGCCCAGCCCCACAATATACCTCTCCGAAGTGATACGCTTTTCCCCCCGCCTTATCGCGAGTATTCCTCTTTTCCAGCAGAGGGAAAGGTGCCATTCCCGTGAAGAAAAAAGCACCTTCCCGTAGTGGTATTCCCCTATCTATGTACATAGTCTTAAAGACGAGGCACGTCAATCCAAGTATCCACGTACGTAGATATTAGATCCACGTACGTAGCCCAAACTTATCTGCCACTCGTCCACAACTTTTTATCCCTACGCAGAGCAACAA
>BNJT01001637.1_pt1 | contig 19322 bp, 40 predicted proteins | sample 8540491 | NCBI WGS metagenome assembly BNJT01 (sample SAMD00202455, study PRJDB9452) | human saliva metagenome | host: Homo sapiens | reverse complement strand
TTGGCTCTGAATATATTAAATTTAAAAAGGATTAACTTCTGTTTTATACAGAAATTAATCCTTAATTCTTTAACTAAATTATACCTGATTATTTTTAGAATTAGTGTGCATTTTTCCCGTCAGAGTATGTGTGTTCCTGCATTCCTATTTCTTTTTACCAAGCTCGTATTCTTCTGTTTTCTTTACTTTACCATTTTCATCATAGAATGTCCACTTACCATCCTCTTTACCATTCCTGTAGTTCCCTTCAACTATCTTTACTCCCTTGTCATCATTTATCGTAACCGGTCCATTAGAAGTCCGTCTGTATAACTGAATGTAGTAGATATCTTACCATTCTCAAAGTACACTATCCACTGACCTGTTTCCTTACCGTTCTTAAACTCTGATTCCAGTTTCTTTCCACCGTTTTCATAAAACTCTTCCTGTTTTTCCTTCCTTCTGTCCCTTAACAAATCTTACCTTCTTGTTCTCCTTGCCATTCTTATAGTAATATATCCACTCGCCCTCTGCAAGTCCATCCTTAAACTGGGAAACAACCTGCTTCTGTCCGTTTTCATAAAGTATAGTGTATGTCCCTCTTCCTTCCCCTTTACATAGTTGGCAATTATCTTAGGTTTCTTTCCTTTATAGAACTCCTTATATTCCCCTTCAAGAAGTCCATTTTTAAAGTTCTGTTCAACCGCAACTTCTCCATTATCATACCATACTGTAACTTTTTCCTTCATATTTGTCATGAAGGAATACTCCTTTTCCTTTTCCTTACCATTTTCATAGTAGGATACAGCTTCACCTTCTTTAGAATTTCTTACAAATTTTTATTTTTTTGATGCAAGCTGACCATTCTCATAGAAAAAGTTTCACTTCCCCATCAAGAAGTCCATTCTTATACTGTCCTTCCTCCGCTGTCTTTCCGCTTTCATAAAGTTTTCTGTATTTTTCCGACAGGCCTGTCATTCTCATATGTGAATTCCTGCTGAAGCTGTCCTCCCGGATAAAGATATGTCCATTTGCCTGTCTTTTTTTCCCGTCCTGTGTATAGTGAAGGTCTCGTAAGCTTTGCTCCGTTCTCATGGAGTACTGTCACATCTCCTATAATTTTGTCATCCTTGTATGTACCACTTTCCTTAGGTTTGCTGCTTTCATAATTTATCCTGTATGCTCCTTCCCTCTTTCCATTGGCATAGTTCACTTCCGTTTCAACTGTTCCGTTAGGATAGTAGGACTTGTATACTCCTTCCAGCTTTCCTGACCTGTATGTACCTTCAGCCCTCAGTTTTCCATCTTCATAGTACACCTTGTAAGGTCCTTCCTCAAGTCCTCCTGAATATACCTTCTCTATCAGGGTCTTCTCTTCCTCATCGTATACCAGCCACTGTCCTTCACGCTTGTCATTTACAAATATACCCTTCCCTATGACTTCACCTGCCGTATTGTAGTAGAAGTAGTTTCCTTCACGGAGTCCGCTCGAATAAGGTATTCTCTCCCTTATCTTTCCGCTGTCATAGTAGAATATTGTTTCTCCGTCCCTCTTTCCGTTACTGAACTTTATAGTCTGGGCAATATTCCCATTTTCATATGTTTCTGTATAGGTTCCTGTAAAAGGCTTCTTATCCTTCGTAGATATGGCCTGTTCCGATTCCCTTTCATTATTCTTATATACAGCTGATATTTCTATGCTTCCGTCTTTCCCGTACCATTTATACTGTCCTTCTATCTTATCATTTTTATGCTGTATTCCTCTTTCAGATCTCCTGTCTCATAATAGCTCTCAAATTTTACCCTCTATTACTCCGTCCTTTACCTCTTCACAGTTTCAACCCTGTCCTCGTCATCCCTGACTATTATCTTCCCTGTGAAGGGTTTCTCTTCCCCATATCTATAGAACTTGTCTTCTATCACCTGAAGTTCCGTTATATCCGTTCCTGATATCTTCCCCTTATTTATATTCTTTTTGACTGACCGCAGCTAAATATGAGCAGTCCCATCATCAGAATCAATATCTTTTTCATTTTACTATTTCTTCCTTTCACTTTAGAATGAGGCTGTCACTGAAACAAATCCCTATGCGGGTCTGCCTTTAAAAGGCTTCTCCCCTTATCAGTCTTTTGCCACTCCGAAATCAAGTGTAACAGTTTCACCGTAATATCTGATTCCTGCCGAATAGCTTGACAGGGTCACTATCTGCCCTTTACTGTCTCCGTATGAATTGTAGCTGTTCCTTACCTTTCCAGATCCGCTTCCAAATACGGTCTTACCTTGTACAGGAACTGTCCTGTTTTACTGTCATCCGAAAGCAATATGTAACTCAGTTCCAGCTTTGTGCTGTATCCCCTGTCTCCCGATACTGATGTTGGGAATCCCTTTACAGTGTCAAATCCCCCTATGCTGAACTTTTCACTTGAGAACAGTGAATCCTTTGAATACTGTCCATTAAACACTGTCCTTAAAGTTATCCCCTGATTATTAAAAATAGAACGGTCTGTAATAGCTGAGGTTAAGGTTCACCTTGTCAAACTGGTATCTGCTGTCCGACTTATCCACAGGCTGTGTCAGGAATGTCCCTGCATTGTAAGGATTATCCTCCTTTGCCCTGAATCCCTTTTATACCTTTGGAGTAGCTGATACTGTATGTTGCTATTCCCTTAAACGGCTTAAACATCCTGTTTATCCCCACAGTTGCAGATGTTATATTCCTGTCCTGTGTTTCAAGCCTTGTTTCAGCAAGGTATGTCCTTTCGCTTTTTACATTAAGCCCCATCGAAAGATTGAGTTTCATGCCGGAATCCCTGTAAAGAAGTTTTTGTAGCATTTATCCCTGTTTCCTGCTTTTTGTCTTCATATTGAAGTTTCCTGTTGTTCCTAGTAAAAGGCTGTTGTCTTCTGACCTGTCATGTGACAGCGAGAAGCTCCAGCTCTTGAAAGGAATGAATATCCGAATGAATAGCTTTCAGCATATTCGTCCTTATGCCCCTTCTTCTTTGCAAGTTTCCCCATGTCGCCCCTGTAAGACGCTGATATGCTGTCATTTATCCCGAACAGGTTGTCATATTCCATCGATACCCTGTACTTTTCCCTGTCCTTCTGTGTACCCTCATAGCTGACTATGAACCTGAATGGCTTCTTCTTTTCTGATTCCACTATTATTTTTTTGAATATCCCTGTTTCGTTCCGGGAACTATGTTTATCTTTGAACTGTTTGACTCCACCCTGTTCAGGTTGTCTATTCCGTTGTCTATATGTGAAATATTGAGCACCTTCCCCTTTTCGTTTTGTAAAAGGCGAAAAATGCCCTTCTCCTGTCCTTAGGAGTATCTCCGTCAAGTATGACATCCTCAAGCTTTCCTTCCAGCGCTACAAGTCTTACCTGTACCTTCCTGTATATTCTGGTCAGGCTCAAGGGTATACCCTTGTCGTTATGAAACCTTTTGAGGCATACTCACCGTTCAGTCTTTTTGCAAGCTGTTTCAGGTCACTGATACCCAGTTCCCTGTTTTTCATATTCCTTCACTATCCCGTTCAGCTTCTTTTTCACTTACAAGGGTTTTTATACCATCCTTCGGTCTTTTAAAGTACTATCCTTTTTATGAGGAATTTAGGCTGCCCTTCATCATCCTGCGTCTGTACTTCGTTCCCGTCATCAAGGTCTATCATCCTGTCATTTCCGTTTTCAAGGAACTCCCTTTTCCGTCTTTGGAAGCTCGTTCTTCAGTATCTTCTTTTTCAGCCCTAACATTACTTCCTGCAATGATTATCATTCCAAGCACAAGAAGCAGGCTCTTCATTTTCTTCATCACTTTCTCCTTCACTTTCTTACATATTAAAAACATGTCCGGAAACTGGCAGTTTAGATTATATTTTTCCCATTAATTTCCGGACATGAACTTTCATCCTAGAATCCGAACTGGTATCCGAATCCCAGTGTTATTCTTCTGTTGTCGGCACTTCCCGAATCAGTTCTGCCGTCATATCTTGTACCCTTCATGTCGGCACTGTTTACCTGATAGGAAAGGTCAATGTTGAATCCTCTGTATGTCATTCCTGTACCTACTGCATAGTAGATACCGTCATCTACCGAAAAGTCCTTAAGTTTCCCCTCGTCAAGTATGGCACCTGTTACCTTGCTGTATGTCTTATAGTTACTGCTTTTGCTTCCTGAATTAAAGGAATATCCCAGGTTTGCCTTTTATGTACGGTACAAAGTCGCTATCATTTCTGAAATTATACTTTTGCCGTCAGATAAAGAGGAACTGAATATATAGCTTTGTATCCTGCACTTCCACACGCAGGAAGCTGTCCTCTATATCTGTGAACTTTTTCAGTTTTCCGTGGTTCTGGTATGCGATACCTCCCCAATCTCAGTATTGTTCGTTACTGCATAACGGTACTCTGCACCTATCTCAAATGAAGGCTTTGCCTTCTTTGAAGTGTCACATCAAACTTGGGGCTTGGAGAGAATCCTGCCCTGAACTCTATAATATTCCCTTCAGCATATGCTTTGTCAGAGCTGACAGGAATATGGCACATACTGTTACTGCCAATGTTTTTTTCATAGTTGGTCTCCCTTTACGGTTTATTTGTTTTTAAGAATTATACTGTATTTTAATTGAGTTTATACATTAGAATAAAGTTGTTTTTATTGAATTATGTGGATAGTGTAATATGTTTATATAATTCTATTTTCTAACTAACAATAAGCACATTCTTTTCAATAATTTAACTTTACATTTATTTCTCAATGTCATTTATCTTTATTTCAAATAACTTTCTATTTCTTTAGGTAGCATTAAAAATGCCTTTTTCCTAACAATACTCTTTTATATTCATCCAAAAGTACAGCTCCAGTCTGGCCAGTCGTAGAAGCCGTCCGATTCAAACTCTACCCTGTCTTTATATACGAAGTGAAAAATATCTCTGTTCCTGTTTCAAAAGCACTCTATTTCCCCACTCTCCACTCTTTCTATTTCATCCAGTTCACGATCTACATCTGAGACATATCTCATCTCCCATATAGCTCCAGCTAAATAACGTGAGTAATTAACATCATATTTTTCATCATCTATAACGTCACAGTCTGGAGGCCATAATTTACCTATTTTAGCTAATTCATAAAAAAATTTCACTTTCATCAGTTTTCTCCTTCATATTTTGGAAAGGCTCTTGTTCCTTCTTATTTAAAATTCCTTCTATTTTTTTACTCCACTTGGTGAAGTCCTTCCCAACGAATACCTCTTTTTGTTGTTTTTAGTCATAAAAATCAATACTGTTCCAAGCACCATTTATTTCCCATTTTGTTTTTATCTACACTCCAATCATCTGGAAACATTGTTGTTTCCGCCCCCTTTTCTTTCCAAACATTTGTTGTAGGGTTCAATACTTCCACTTTGGCTACATAGACACCGTTTTTATCTGGTACTTTAACTATTTTTACAACTTGTACATTCTGTCCCAGTTTATGTGCTCCTGAAATTTTTCTGCCTGTATCACCCTCTATTATATGTTTAAAATCAAAGTCCGCAACTTTACTGTTCTTCTGATATATATAATTAGGATCTGTTATTAAATGGTCAGATTCTATTATATTTCCATAATTTTTTATTACTGCCTGTTGACTTTCATAACCAAGTTGTATATTTTTTTGCCCTTATATTATAGTACCTCTCAGGAGTCATTAATGTTTCACTTGTACTATTTGTATTTGATTTAAACAAATTTTTGTTGCCTCTGAAACCTTTGCATCTGTTACAGGAGTTTTTACTGTACTGTTTACAATATTATTACCTACCGTATTACTTATCTGTGACATCGGTCTTAACAAATCGGACATTACAGCTATCGGTTCTATGTCTGCTACTCCTATACGAAAAATTGGATGAAATTCCTCCATAACTGTATGTCGGAGATATATTGCTATAAAGATTTCCATTCTGTTGCTGTTCCTTGGAATTTATATAATGTTGAGCTTATTCTCTTCTACTAAAAATCGTTCTGAAATATTAAAAATTTATTCAAAAATCTCCATCATATTTTTTTCCTTAAATTCAAACATTTCCATTATCTTTTGTTCCTAGCTCAAGGGCTTCAGGTTTTTCATCAAATTCTATTTCATACATATTACCCTCTGCGTCCCTAAATTCAGAATATCCTACTCCGTCTTTAGCACTTAACCTTAATTTATATTTTCCTTTATCTAAACTAAAACCTATGGCATTGTATGTTCTTGTAAATTTTGAATATGAAGAAGCATTTGAATACATTTTTCTCTATCTTCTCTTTTGAATAATTTAATATTTTTATTATCACTTTGTTCTAATGCCCACAGTACAAGCTCTCCTATCTTTTTTTCTTCTCCTCTACCTAAATATGATATTATTCCATAGTCTTTCATCTGTATTAAACCTATTTCACTTCTTCCACTTGGCAGTATTATCATTCTACAGTCTTTTTCCTTTTTCTTTGTATATGCTCACTGATACTATCACTCTTACTTACCTCCATTTATAGTTACTTTTATTTCTACATTGTTTAATCTTCCGTAGTCCACTGCTTTTTTTAAAGTTTTCCATCTGCGATTGATTTAATGGTCCATCATCTATTACTATATTTACTATTCTCTTATTTATATCTGCTGAATTTTAGCTCTTTGTTATTTAATCTATATTCAACAAAGTCTAAAGTTGCATTTATATCACCTTTTTATCTTGCTTGACAATCCTGAACCATTCTGATATGTCTTAGCATTCAGATTTATTGATTTTACACTTGTTGCCGTACCTGTTTTTGCTTCAAAAATTATCAAATGTCTTGAATGTCCTTCCAAGATTATTCTTCAGTAACTCATCTATCTTTAATCCTGTTCTTGTTGTTCCATCTACTTGTAAACCCTAAATTCACTCTTTCTGTCTTCACTCCTAATTCTGACATCTGTTTTTCAAGCGATGATTTAAAAGATTAGATGTTACCTGTCTTATTGTTTCCCTCCAAGTATTATATTTTTATTAACTGGAATATCGCTACTTAAAAATATTATATCCTGTCGTTCTACCTATCTGTGACATCGGTCTTAACAAATCTGACATTACAGCTATCGGTTCTATGTCTGCTACTCCCTATACGAAAATTGGATGAAATTCCTCCATAACTGTATACCTTTGATACTGGATTATAGACTACATTTCCTAGATATCTGCTGAATTCATCCTTTCTGCATAGCCTGTATCATAAGCCTTAGATAATGTCATACCCATTCCCGGGAGATATATTGCTATAAAGATTTCCATTCTGTTGCTGTTCCTTGAATTTATATTAGGATTGCTGCTGTTTACAAAATTGTTCGCTGCTCCGATGATTGGTGCATACAGGGCTGTCTGTAACTGCAATGTCGGTGCTCCTGCTATTGAAAGCATATTCAGACCTTCATATAATTCTTCCGTCCCTCCTATTGCCTTTATTCCAATTCCTATAGGATTTATTATGTTATATGGCTTTACTCCTGATGCTCTATTATTTTCATGCTTTACTATATACATCCTCCGCTTTCCCTGTTATCGGTTGCCCTTTTTGAAAATAGGGCATTTCCTATCTTCTGTCCACCTGTCATGATATTATTTAGTCCAAATCCTGCAGTTCCTCCTCCTGCTACTACTAAATATGTTCCTCCTACACAGCTCATTCCAAGAGTCGCTCCACAGCTTCCTATACCTCCCAGTCCAGTCGTCACTGCCGTAGCTCCTACTCCTATTCTGTAAGCTCCTGTCCCTGCGTCCATTAGTCCTGAAATTCCAAGTGCCTTCTTCATTTCCCTGTCTCTGTTCCGCAAGCTCAGTTGTCACTCCATAACCTGTCAGAAGAATACCGCTGGAAACAACTGCATTTCCTCCTGATATTACATTTCTTGCCCTGTCAATTGTTACCCCTTTATGAGTATCCTGCTTATATCTTGCTTCCAACATAACGTTTTTCCTACATATTGGTCAGGTACAAAGTACTCCCTTACAAGATAGACATCTTCACTTATTCCCAGCATTTCCACTCTGAAATTTGTTATGTCCTTATTCAGTTCAGGATTGCTTCTTATACCCGGATTCTTTGCTTTTTGCTTTTCCATACAGATAGTCCGTGTAGTCTATATATTCCTGTGACACTATACGTAATTTCCTGATTCCCTGTTACCGCTGTTCTCATGAAGCTTTTTAGTATAGCCTATATCCTTCATTTTTTTCATTGTTTATTGTCTTATTAAGCCTTGCTATTTCATCAGTTTCCTTCTTTGTTCTCTTAGGGAACTTTCTCTGCAATTTTTGTCTCTTTTGTCCTTTGAATCCTTTATTATGAGACTGGACTGATATTTCTTGTAATATATTTCCAGATTACGTATTCTTCTTGAATAGTCATTAACACATTCAGGACTCTGACATTTTGCCTGTTTTGCTTTCAGGGCACGTATATCAGATTCCATTGTATACTGTCTTTCCCATGGATTATAGCTGTTCAGAAGTGCAGTATCCTCATCACTTAACATTGAGAACTTGTAGTCTATTATTCCTTCTCCATCCTGAAGGTAGCCGTTCTTTTCTATATTCTCAAGGAATTCTCCATATGCCTTTGTCAGGTACTGTGCCTGAAATTCGCTGTCTTCTCCAAATACTATATGACTTATTTCATGCTGGGTAACCCTTATTGAAGTCTATCAGTTTTCCTGAATCTACATGATCCTTGTTTATCCATACCGTTCCATCTTTAGTTACTGCAAATCCATCTGCAAGAAGCTTTGACAGTGTGTTTTTCATCAAGTCCGCTCCCCTTTATGTCCTTTCCGTCATAAAAGTTTACGCTTACTCCTTTTTAGCAAGACTTCCAAATCTCTTTTCAAGTTCTTCCTTGACCTGTTTCTGTGTCTTTCCTTTTTGTGTCTACAAAAACCGATCTGCATGAACTTTCTCAAAAGGTTTTCCGTTTTCTATGCTATCCAGTATTCGAAGATTCCCGTTTTCATCCTTCCATGTGAGTATTTTTCTTTATCCCTTTTGCACTCCTTCCAGCATCTTCTATTATGTCCCTTGTCTTTCCTCTTCCTGCTGCTGTCAGCCAGTATTCTGTTCAAAGGTTTACATTCACTCCTGTAATTTCTCTGCCTTCAAACTCTCCCATCTGTCTATTCGGGTCTCTGTTCGCTCCGCTAATGTCATGGTTTTATGTTTACTCCGTTTCCTACTGTTGTTGCTACATCCCTTTTCTTATCTATATCCGTATAGCTTATCCCTATACCTACTGCAACACCTTTTTCTTTTGGATTTTGTCCATTAACATATACCTTTTTACCGTTTTTATCTCTTTTTGAATACACAGTATTTGGATAAACTGTAACATTTACTCCTGCATTTCTTGTTTTATTCACATCATGAAGGTCCTCTTTTCTGTATCCTCCCGTATTCAATGTGAAACCACCGTCTATCAGTGAACCTGTCTGCCTTGTTTCCCCCTTCACTTCAAGCATTCCACTTCCTGCAGTGAACTCCGATACTTCCCTTGTTATTCTCTGTACAGTTTTTCCCTTGGCTGTAGCCTGCTGAAACACTCTGTATGTTTGTATTGTATGTTGTACCCTTGTTTCCCTTTGTACTGTTTATTCCTATCCCTGTACTTATGGAATAACCTCTGCTCCTTGAATCAAATGTATCCTGAAGACTCTCCACTGTGTGGTTACCCTCTATCTTACCTGAAATGCTTCCTGTCTTTATGTCCACTCCGCTGTCTTTTACATCTCCTCCTACATTGTAGTGGCTGTTTCCTTTTGTCTCGTCTTTAGGATTTGTATAGTATACTCCTTCACTTTTTACCCTTGCTTCCACTTGTGCTCGCTGTAACTGTTGTTCCATTGCCCTTGAAAGGGTTCATCCCGTCAAATCCCTTGGCAAGACTGAGTCCATATCCTCTGCTTCCCGTACTTTCCTTTATTGTGCTCTTTCCTGCTTCCCTTATGATGTTTCCTGTTATGTTGTATACTGTATCGCCTTCATTGAGCATATTAAGATTAACGGTATGAAGGTTCTTTCCATTACTACTCACTCCGCCCTTTACATGAAGTCTGCTTCCAACTGACATTCTTTCTTCCCTGTGGTAGCTATTCTGGCTCTTACTGTAGTTCAGTGATGCACTCGTTGCCAGTGGACTCGTGAACAGGTTTCAAACCGCATTTTGCGGCTCCCATTCCTGCGCTGAATGCTCCAAATCCTGAATTCAGGTAGTCTTCCCTATGTTTTGACTTCCCTGATTGCTCCCTTCCTGCATCTATAAGCTGTTTTGCCGCTCCTATTACAGGTATTCCCGCTGTCACTCCCTACTCCTATGTAGGTCTTTTTGCTGACTGTATCTATTCTTCTTTCTGAATGTGCATCTATAATGTTTATATCAATTCCGTCAAGCTTCAGTTTTTCCTCCGATAAAGCCGTCAGTAGGTCCCATTGTTATGTTCCTTCCTCACTTCTTATCTCTGCATCTCCGCCTGCCTGTATATTGTTTGATATTACATTCTTTGTCAGCTCACTTATCCTGTCTTCTGTTTTCTGGTAGCCTACTCCTGCACTTATGCCGTTCCATCCTGCATTAAGGCTCGCCTTTATACCCTTAGAAGTATGTTCCTCATATCTGCTGTTTATTTCTTCTCCGGGAAGTATTTCCACTCCCTGCTTTCCTCTGAGAAGTACATTACCATACGACTGGACATCTGCACCCTCTACCCTCAGTCTTCCCTTCCGAGTCAAGTGTTATTCCTGCCTCTCCGTACAGCTGGGTATGTCTGCTGCTTTACACCAGTGTAATATGAGTTTACCTATGCTAACTGGATCAGAAACTATTTCAGTGAAAAATGTTTATGTTAAAATAAATCAGAAACACAAAGGCTACTAACTTCTCAGTAAGATTTTTCACTGAAATAGTTTTTAAAAATTTTTCCTGTCCGCCACTTTCTGATTCTAATTTACCCAGATTATATCAAGTTCATTTTAACCATAGAAGAAACGCATATGTTTTTCAATATTTTATAGATTAAAATGCTCTACTATGAAAATACTAAAAATTAATTATTTTTCATTTTCTATTTTTTTCAATGTCAATGTTAAATGTTTCTTTTATTATTTTTATAATCAGAATTTATAGTTTTTGTAATAAATTTTTTCCATTATCAAAAATCATTTCTTGTCTTGAATCCGATTTTATTTCTTTTTCATCTGTATTTTCTATAAATAATTTTATCAGATTTTTAAATCATCCACTCCTGATTGAGATAAAGTAAAATTCCATTCTTGTGTTAAATTCCAGTTATTATTATTAGAAAAATAAAAATATTCTGCAATTTTTGGGATTCACAGTATAACTTCAAATATTTCCATAATTATTTAAAAATCTCATAGCTAAATCTCTCTGTTTTAAAAATTTTCATCAGTTATAATAACTTTATTTTTATAAGAAAATATATCAAAAATTTTTCAATTTCAATTGGTATGTATTGTAATTCTATATTATGTCCATTTAAGTCAGAAAAACGAAACAATAGTATTTGTAGCTATATGTTTTTCTATTTTTGCTTTTTAATACCGTAAACATCTAATAATTTTTCTTCATTTTTTACTAATTTTTTCAATTATTTTATTATTGCTTTCATATATTTTACAAGTATTATCAGTACATTCCAACAGAGTATTCCTCTTCCTTATTTTTGTGCTTCCTTTAAAAATAGATTCTTTACTTATGTCATTTATATCAATTTCATAATTTCTTTCTATTTCTAATTTTAAGTTCAGCCCTTACTATGGCATCCTAAACTTAAAATTATACCTAGCAATAAAATCCAATAATATTTCATAAAAACACCCTCTAATAATTATTTCTATAAGGTAATCCATGTTCTCGTCGCAAATCATTTTCTGTTATATCATTTGGTTTAAAATAAAGTATTGCTCCATTTTTATAGCGTTCTGATAAATTTTTATTATTTATTAATTTAGGTATTCCAACTGTCCTTATTTCTTCCATTGGTGCTTTTATATTTAGTCAGCTTACCATTTTGAATCAACAGCCAAATATGTATACTGTATAGAATAAGCTACTTTTGTAGGATTAAAATGATCATGATGTGCATGTGATAATTCATGCCCTAATCCTATAAACAATGGTCTTTTTTTCCCTTACCATTTTCCCATCAATTAAAAGTACTTATTTTTTTCTATTTATAGAATCGCTTTTAAACGAAAGCATTACATAAGCCTTTCCACTGTAATATGTTTCTTGATTTTTGTACTTCTCCTGTAAAGAATTTGCTTGGATTTCTTTCATTAGTTATCCAGGTTTCTTTTTGTAGTTGCTATTAAATCTAAAATTAGTCTGTCACTCTTGACATATTCTGATATTTTTATTTATTTTTGCAATGTATTACCCTTTTTCCTTTGTCATACACTACTTCATAGCAATCCTTTAGTGGACATGTTTTTCAATTTTCAACTTATTATTTGTTATTTTTGCAATTCTGCGAGAATAGCATTTCTTTCCTTATCAGTTAGTTTTTATCAAGAAATATCTTATACTGCATATCAGAGTCAACATACCTTCCAAGTCTTTCCCTGTCCTGTGTGTTCAAACTTGATACATTTGTAGTCCACTATCTCTCCATCTGTAAGATAACCTGCTTTCTTTTTACTCCCTTAAGAAAACTCTACATACCCATCCTCGACATATCTTTGCTTCATGTTCACTGTCTTCTCCCATTACCTGATGTGTTATCTCGTGTTGTATAACTCCATTTATATCTACTGTATTGCCATTTTCAAGCCTTTCCTTGTTGAGCCATATGTAGCCGTCTCCAGTAGTTGCAAAAACCATCAGCCAAAAAGTTTCTTTATCTGGTCTTTTTGTCAGATTTGAAGTATCTATGTCATTCTTATCAAAAAAATCTTACCTTTATCCCCTTTTTCTCCAAGATCTCCAAATCTCTCTTCTACTTCTTTCTGTATCTCCTTGAGTGTTTTTCCTTTTTAAGTCTGTAACTCCTCTTCTCTCCAGTTCTCTCAAATGACTTTCGGACTTTATATTCTTTTAAAAGAGGCAAGGTTTCCATTTTCATCCTTACGTGTAGTATTTTCTTTATCCCTTTTGCACTCCTTCCAGCATCTTCTATTATGTCCCTTGTCTTTTCCTCTTCCTGCTGCTGTCAGCCAGTATTCTGTTCCAAGGTTTACATTCACTCCTGTAATTTCTCTGCCTTCAAACTCTCCCATCTGTCTATTCAGGTCTCTGTTCGCTCCGCTAATGTCATGGTTTTATGTTTACTCCGTTTCCTACTGTTGTTGCTACATCCCTTTTCTTATCTATATCCGTATAGCTTATCCCTATACCTACTGCAACACCTTTTTCTTTTTGGATTTTGTCCATTAACATATACCTTTTTACCGTTTTTTTATCTCTTTTTGAATACACAGTATTTGGATAAACTGTAACATTTACTCCTACATTTCTTGTTTTATTCACATCATGAAGGTCCTCTTTTGCTGTATCCTCCTGTATTCAATGTGAAACCACCGTCTATCAGTGAACCTGTCTGCCTTGTTTCGCCCTTCACTTCAAGCATTCCACTTCCCGCAGTGAACTCCGATACTTCCCTTGTTATTCTCTGTACAGTTTTCCCTTGGCTGTAGCCTGCTGAAACACTCTGTATGTTTGTATTGTATATTTGTACCCTTGTTTCCCTTTGTACTGTTTATTCCCTATCCTGTACCTTATGGAATAACCTCTGCTCCTTGAATCAAATGTATCCTGAAGACTCTCCACTGTGTGGTTACCCTCTATCTTACCTGAAATGCTTCCTGTCTTTATGTCCACTCCGCTGTCTTTTACATCTCCTCCCTACATTGTAGTGGCTGTTTCCTTTTGTCTCGTCTTTAGGGATTTGTATAGTATACTCCTTCACTTTTACCCTTGCTTCCACTTGTGCTCGCTGTAACTGTTGTTCCATTGCCCTTGAAAGGGTTCATCCCGTCAAATCCCTTAGCAAGACTGAGTCCATATCCTCTGCTTCCCATACTTTCCTTTATTGTGCTCTTTCCTGCTTCCCTTATGATGTTTCCTGTTATAGTTTGTATACTGTATCGCCTTCATTGAGCATATTAAGATTAACGGTATGAAGGTTCTTTCCATTATACTCCACTCCGCCCTTTACATGAAGTCTGCTTCCAACTGACATTCTTTCTTCCCTGTGGTAGGCTATTCTGGCTCTTACTGTAGTTCAGTGATGCAGCTCGTTGCCAGTGGACTCGTGAACAGGTTTCCAAACGCTTTTGCGGCTCCCATTCCTGCGCTGAATGCTCCAAATCCTGAATTCAGGTAGTCTTCCCTATGTTTTTGACTTCCCTGATTGCTTCTTCCTGCATCTATAAGCTGTTTTTGCCGCTCCTATTACAGGTATTCCCTGCTGTCACTCCTACTCCCTATGTAGGTCTTTTTGCTGACTGTATCTATTCTTCTTTCTGAATGTGCATCTATAATGTTTATATCATTTCCGTCAAGCTTCAGCTTTCCTCCGACAAAAGCCGTCAGTGGGTCCCATTGTTATGTTCCCTTCCTCACTTCTATCTCTACATCTCCGCCTGCCTGTATATTGTTTTGATATCACATTCTTTGTCAGCTCACTTATCCTGTCTTCTGTCTTCTGATAGCCTACTCCTGCACTTATGCCGTTCCATCCTGCACTGAGGTGCTCGCTCGATACCTTTGAAGTATGTTCCTCATATCTGCTGTTTATTTCTTCTCCGGGAATATCTCCCTCCCTGCTTTCCTCTGAGAAGTACATTACCATATGACTGGACATCTGCACCCTCTACCCCTCAGCTTTCCTTCCGAGTCAAGCGTTATTCCTGCCTCTCCGTACAGCTGGGTATGTCTATATCTTTCAGCCTTACTGTTCACATAGTCATGTTTACTTCCGTATTTCACTCCTCCAAATCTTTTCGTTGTATGGGAATTGAAAATTTCATTTATCCTGTCCTTTGTACCCTGTACATATATATTCCCATCAGAGTATGCTCCTACCTGTCCCTTCGCATTGAAGTTTACCCCCTGGGCAAATATTCCCTTATTAGCTCCACGTTTCTTGCCGTTTATGTCCCAGTTCAGTACTATGTTACCGTCTGTTGTAAGGTCCACTCCGTTAACATATTCATTGTCCACATACCAGCTGTTTGTTGTAGTCTTTCTTCTTACTTTTCCGCTCTTATGTGTCTCTGTCCTGTCCTTTGTGTCAGTGTTCACAGTCGAAAGCATAAGTATATAGTTCTTGGCATTAAGGACTATATTGTCCTTACCACGTATATTGCTGCTCTCAAGTATTAAGTCCTTTCCTGCCTCAAGAACCGTATCTCCTCCGTCTCCTATTTCTCCTGATACAGTTTCCGTAGTCTTTCTATGATCCCATTTTGTACTTGTTGTTACTTCCTCTTTTCCTAACTTCGCCTGTCGGAACCTCTCTGAACTTTATACGCTTCATTACAGGTATTTCACGTATCTCTGTTTTTGTTTCAACTACATTTCTTCCCTCATAATGAAGTGTGACTGTCCTTTCCTCTATGTTTCCCTTTCACTTCCGACATATGTGCCGTCTTACCTTTTATGTTTCCTGCTATGTTTAGTACTTCATTCTTGGCTTTTACATAGGCTGTTCCGTCACTTTCTATCTTTCCTATGTTTCTTATGCTCTCCCTCATCTCCTGAGGTGTATCGTTTCTGGACAAACGGAATAATTGACCTTTTTCCTGCTGTCTTTTCAGGTGCTCCCGTTTTTCGACCTTCACTGTACTTTCATTAACTATCTTCCCTTTTTCTGAAAGTACCTGAGTTACTTCATTACCTCTTATTTCTGCTCCTATGTTATGAACTCCACCCTTTTTCCGTCTACAAGCACTTCCTTACCGTCTATTACGGCTGTGGCATTTCCATGCTTGCATTCGTCAGATTTCTTTCAGTATTTACTATCGTTATACCCTGTTCCGCCTATATGCGAAGTGTTTATCAGTTCACTCGAGTCTATTCTGTTACTTCCCTTCCCTTTATTTCCGATGGGCTCATGGACGTAACCTGTCTGTTGTCTACAAGTACTCATCTCCTCTTCTGTAGGCTCCTGTCAGGTAGTCCTCCCGTCCCGTTCACTACCTTACCTTTCACTTCAAGGAAAACCTTTCCTGCCTCTATTCTTCCTCCGGCTCCTGACACCAGTTCATTCTTCTGTACATCCTGTATATATTTCCCTATGTTGTATACGTTGTTGCCTTTATACCAAGCTCTTCAGCGGCAGCTATCTTTCCTCCATCACTGTTGACAACATCTCCGTTTATATCCATGTAGAGGTTCTTTCCACTTCTTATAACGGAATCCTTCATATTTATGTTAAGGACTCTTTCCTGTTCCTGTACTGCCTCGTCCAGTACCGTAACGGCTCTTCTTCCGAACGTCTTCTTCTTTGTTTCAGGCTGTGTCCCTGTCTGCTTCTTGACATAGTCTATCAGTATTTCACTTGTTCCTGTGTTCTCCAACCTTCCATTCGCAACCTTCAGATACATCTCATCTTTTTGAGATCCACTATACCATTGTCATTTCTTATCAATGTTTCCGCTATGAGGCTGAGGCTTCCGTCTGATAGTATTTTCCCTCTGTTGTTTTCTATCATCCCTGCATCCATCTGGATATTCTTTCCTGACATCAGTCCTGTTGCACTGTTATATACCTTACCTCCAGCATTTACGAGAAGTGTCCCTCCTGAAAGGATGTTTCCATCATTCGTTACATTTCCGCCTTCAGTACGACCTCCTTCCTCACCTTTTTATATTTCTTGCATTCGTTATGTCCGAAGTTCCCGTATCAACTGAAAGTACTCTTGCCGTTATATCATCCTTCAGGTTGACTCCGTTTCTTCCTATAAAGGTTAAGTATATCACTTCTTTCAAGCCTGTCATTTACTGTGACAGTATTGGCACTTATGGTTGTCGAAACATCTCCTGCCACAAGTCCTTCATATGTATAGTCTGAAGGCATGTCAAGTACAACTTCATTTCTTGACACTATCTTTCCCGTCCATGTTGCTTATATCAGATGTCTTGATATATGTTCCTGTAAGGCTCGCTATTATACCTCTCGTATTATCAATTCTTTCTGCACTTATAGAAGTTTCAGTATCCTTTTTACTTGAATTGTCCTTTTGTCTCTTCAGCTGATTCCTTTACTTCCGCTTTCTTTACTTCCCACTTCTGTGCCTCTTCCTTTGTTATTCCGTCTTTCAGTACATATCCGTCCCTGTTATCGAGAACTTTTAGGACGGTTTCTATGTTCCTGTCACTTCTCACTGTTCCTGATATATTGGAAAGTTTCTCCCTATTATCTTTATTCCTTCTGCTCGTATATTTCTCCGTTTCTGTTGCTTGTTTCCTTTATTACTCCCTCAATTCTCTGGGAACTTGTAAGTTTTCCATCATCATTTACCAGTCTTTCCGCATTAAGTTTCCCTATGTTACCTGTTATCTCACCTTTTGCGTTGTTTATATTTTTCCGTTAAGGTTTTATGTTTCCTGATGTTCTTATCTGTCCCTTTTCATTTGCTACAAGGTCTCCTCCGACAGTTATGTCTCTTCCCCTTATTACTCCTCTTGTATTGTCAAGTTTTCCTGATATATTTACTCCATATTCCTTAGGGGCTCCTGTTGTACTGGCTCCTGCTGAAGTTTCTTCCTTCTGTACTTCTTCCTTTGTAAGTCCGTCTGAAAGTATGTACCCTTCCCTGTTTACAGTTTCAGACGTCTTTACATCTATCTTTCCGTCACTTTTCAGTGTACCTCTGCTGTTGTCAAAGCTTTCCGCCTTCTATTTCTGTTTTTACTGTAGAGTACATCTCTCCGCTGTTCCCTGTAAGTTTTGACTTTATACTTATCTTTCCTTCCAGCCTGTATTTCCCCTTATTTTTTTAACCTCTTCACCTTCCGCCTTAAACGATGCTTCTCTAGCGTCTTTTCCAGGTAACCTGTTATCACTTTCGCATCCACATCTATCTCTGTCTTCTTTGCCTGTACTGTAACCTGTTTACCTGCCGTAGTCTGCTTTCTTATTCTTACTTTCCTATTAGTCTTATATGCCACGCTTTTCCGAATGCACTTTATTTGTAGTTATATCTCCGCTCGCAGTTATCGTTACATCATCTATACTTACAGATCCCCTTTTGTGTTTACTCCTGCACCCCTGTCATTTGATATGATGTCTATCTTACCTGCATACATACTACCTGCAGCCTTACCGTCTACAGCTATCCCTTCGTATGTCTCACCTTTCCTGTAACTTTCTTCGTCTTATATTCATACGTCTGTCCACCTGCAGATATCAGTACCCTTGTATCCTTTGAACCCTTTATTATCCCTGATACGTCCACTGTCTTCCCTATAAGTTCAAGGTCTGAAAGGCTCAGAGCATCAATACCTTTTTCACCTACTGAAACCTTTCCCTCTGTCACATCTATTGATTTCAGGTCTCCATTTTTCCATGTTCAGTCTTCCTGTTGTCAGTGTAACCCTGTCAGAATTTAAAAAGCCTCCTCCATTTACATGGATTCCATTCCTATTAGCTATAACTATGTCTGCACGCTTACCTGCAACTTCCACATAACCGTTTATGCCTGTCCTGTTCTTTCCTGTTATTTCCAGTTATGATAAGGTTGGCTTCTGTCCCATTGTCGAGATTACGGTTTCTTACTACAAGTCCCGCTATCTCAGTCTGAACTACAATGTTTTTATTATTGTTTGAGGATAAGTCCCCTTTCTCCTACCTGAAGCTCCTTCAGTGAATTATAGCTCGTTCCATTTCCATTCGCCTTGCTATATCTATCTGATCTACCCTGAAGCTGTCCGTGTGACTTTTTGTACCGATACTTGCAGGATCAGGAACTATTTCAGAAAATATGTTGAAATTAAAAACAGCAGCAAAACAAGAGCCACTGTCTTCTGAACCAGTTTATATCTGAAATATTCCGATATGTTTTTCCCTACATTCTTAGACCCCATATCTCACCTTCTTTTCTTTTTGATTTTTATATTGTTAATTAATTCATACCTTCATTTTTATATTTGTCAGTTTCATTAAAAATTTTTAGGTTTCTTAAAAAGCAATAATAATCAACACTTCTAAACCTTATTTTCAAATATTTGTGAAAAATATCATATTTTTCTTTTAAAGAATTTAACTGTATTATATAAAGTTACTTTACTGTTGTATTTTTATAGTCTTTTACATAATTTTTCAAT
>BNJT01000173.1_pt1 | contig 19337 bp, 30 predicted proteins | sample 8540491 | NCBI WGS metagenome assembly BNJT01 (sample SAMD00202455, study PRJDB9452) | human saliva metagenome | host: Homo sapiens | reverse complement strand
GATTCCATCTGTACTTGTAGCTGAAATTTCTCCTGGTGCTATATGTTTTAATTGACGTTCCTTACCTTGTCTACCAAAAGAAACCATACTTCCTTCTAAAACATTATCTGCTCCAGCAAAACCACCATAGTTCATAGTAGTTCCATCTGCAAGTGTTACATCTGCATCTTTTACTTGTCTTCCTTGGATTCCAAAAGTTGTAGAACCTCCACCTATTGCAACAGCATTAGATTGAGGTGCTTGAGCTCCTGTACCTATAGCAACTGAGTTTGTTCCTGTAGCTTCAGCCATAGTACCTATAGCTAGAGCTATATCTCCCGATTGAGCTTTTACTCCAAGAGCTACTGCTCCTTGTCCTGATTTTGTACCACTATATTTGTCATAAGTTCTACCGTCTGTTCCTGTTCCGCCTGCTAAAATAGCCCCTCTTCCTGTAAGTTTGCTAAATATATTATTTATAGTCGCTGTTTGAGTTGATGATCCTCCTATTGGATTACCATTTTTATCAAATTTAGCTTCACTATAACTAGAGTTTGCTCTTGAGACATTAACTAGATCATCTCCACCTATCGCTATTGATGAATCTCCTGTTGATTCAGTATCAGAACCTATTGATATTGATTGATCTCCTCTAGCCCAAGCTCCTTGTCCTGGACTATTCCCACTACCTATTGCTATTGATTGAGAAAGTACTGTTGTTCTTGCAGCATCTCCTACTTTTGTATTAGACCCTAAATTAATAGTACTCATAAGATTAGGCCCTGCACTGTCTTTACCTGCATTTTGCCCTATAGATATTACTCCTGTTGCATTTCCGAATTTTGTAGGTGTCCCTACTGAAGATCCATCTCCTATTAAAACAGCTTTTGTTCCTGTCCCTGAGTTAGTATTTGTTCCTATTACAACACTATTAGCATTAGCAATTGCTCCTTCTCCTATTCCTATAGAAGTTGCAGACTTAGACTTTGCATTTTTCCCTACTGCTATTCCTCCAGCATTACTGTTTGCTCCTAGACCAACAGATACACTAGCATCTTTTCCACTTATAGAATCTTTCCCTATTGCTATTCCATTTTCACTTACTGCATTAACCCCCATAGCTATAGAAGCTTCTTCTTTAGCTTGAGCATCTGATCCCATTGCTAATGCTTGTTTACCTGTTGCCTTTGTATTAACCCCCAATGCTATAGAAGCTTCTCCACTAGCTTCAGTATTTTTAGTTAAATTTCCTGCTCCATCTTTTGTTGCAGATGACGAATAAAGGTCATTACCATAAAGACCTCCGATTGCTATAGCTTGAGTTCCAGTTGCTGCTGCTCCTCCTCCTACTGCTACACTTCCTCCAGCACTAGTTGCTCCACCTCTTGCTCCTGTACCTATTGCTACTGAATCAGCTGTAGTTGCAGAAGCCTGTCTACCCATACTTATTCCTCTAGCTCCACTAGAGTTAGCACCTAGACCTATAGCTGTTGCTGTTGCTCCTTCAGCCTTAGCAAAAGTTCCTAAAGCTAGTCCACCTTGTTTTGCAACTGCACTATTTCCTAAACTTGTACCAAACAGATTTGATTCTGCTTTATATCCTATTGCAATACCTTGTCCATTATATCTGTCTGGACTGAATATATCATTACCTGTATTTTCTGTATTACTATATTTTAAGTTATCAGGGTTTTGTACACGATCATAGTTAAGATACCCATCTTGGCTATCTCCTACTACATATGGCCCTGAAGCTGCTTCATATTTATTTGTTACTTTTGCTTCTCTACCTATAGCTATACCTGATGTAACTGTAGAAGAAGTATCCCCTATAGCTACCCCAGCTTGTGTTGCTGTAGCATTTTTACCAATAGCTACTCCTGAACCTGAAGATATTACTGTTTGTAATAAAGTTCCAGCTTTATCTTTTGTAGGTCCTGGAAGTACATTAGCTCCATCTCCTAAAGATACTGCACTTTCAACTTTTGTTGAAGCATTAGGCCCTATAGCAATAGCATTATTTGCTGTTGCTCCATCATTTAATTTGTTTCCTGCATCATTCGATTTTATAGAAACATATTTAAATTTGCTGATATCATCACCTAATTTTTTAGCTACTGCAAATAATTGAGAACCATTGATTCCATCTGTACTTGTAGCTGTAACTTCTCCAGGTGCTATATGTTTTTAATTGACGTTCATTACCAGCCTCTACCAAAAAGAAACCATACTTCCTTCTAAAACTCCAGCTTGCTCCAGCAAAATTAGTTTCAGTCATAGTAGTTCCATCTGTAAAGTGTTATATCTGCATCAGTTTATCTGTCTACCTTGAAGACCAGTAGTTGTAGATCCTCCACCTATTGCTACAGCCCTGGCTTGTGGAGTTTGAGCTCCCTGTACCTATAGCAACTGAGTTTAGTTCCTGTTGCTTCAGACATAGTTCCTATAGCTAAATGCTATATCTCCTGATATAGATTTTTACTCCAAGAGCTACTGCTCCCTTGTCCTGCACTGAGCATTTCTCCATTAGTCTATAGTTCTACCATCCGTTCCTATTCCTACCATTAGAATGGCTCTCTTCCTATATAGTCTATTCAAATATATTATTTACATCTATCTGTACTTATTTGAGTTTCCACTTTTTTTATTTCAAAAAGTCTTTTTCATCTTGTATACTGAAGAAGTTTTGAATTAGAAACTGCACTCCAAATCATCTCCACCTATTACTATAGATGAATCTCCTGTAGACTCTGTATTTGCTCCTATCGCTATAGATTGATCTCCTTTTGCCCAAGCTCCTTCATGAGCTTGTATTCCACTTCCTATTGCTATACCTTGTGCAGCTTGAGTCCCTCCTTGTACTCCAACCCTTGTATTTGCTCCTATTGTCACATTTGCAAAAGAAGCACCAGTTGTAGTATTTTGAGCACCTGCATTATATCCTATCGCTACTCCGAAGTGATTTGAAGAAGACAATTCTCCTACACTGACACTTCCTTCAGCTTTAGCATTATTCCCTATTGCTACTCCTTTTGATGTTACTGCTGGAACTCCTCCTGATGCTGAGACTGCTCTGGCATTAGCTCCTACAGCCACTGAATCATTATCTACGCTTGATCCTTGACCCCATGCTACAGAATTGTTATTTCCTCCAGTTCCAGCTCTATTTCCTGCTCCATAGGCTGCTCCGCCTCCTACCGCACCAGTAATTAAAAAACCAACAACCGTAGAAGTTGTTATACTGATTTTCTTTTTTAACCAAGATTTCAGAAATTTTTCGTCTCTCTCTTTGTTATTCATTCTCTCTCCTTTTATGCATAAACTAATGTATTTTTAGACTATGTATTTTCCCACTTTCCATCTTTTATTACAGCTGTTATTTTATTTTTTTCGGACAGCTATAATATACTAATTTTGTTGACATTAATTTTATCATATCTTTTTAATCATTTTCAAGCTTTTTCAGAGGGTTTTTTTGATGATTTTTTTAAAAATTTTTTTAGTGTTATTTTATTTTGAAACTTACTCTTAAAAAAATAAAAATAACAGCTTTTATTTTTTTTATTTTTTTGTTAAATATGTTTTTATTTTATTTCACATTATTTCCATTTTTTTATTCTCATTTATTTATTTTTTTAAAATTATGAATATTAATATCACTTTTTATGAATGTTTTTTTATAAATTCATCATAAAAAAATATACTGAAATACCTCAGAGTTTAAATTTGTAAAAATTACAATCTTTATAAATTTATAATTATAAATCATAGCTAAATCTATAAAAAAATTTTTTTTTCTTTAATTGACAGTATTTTTTTAGAGTGTTAAAGATTTAGTAAAAAAATTAATTGGAGGGGTTTTTATGAAAAAAATTTTATTAATTCTATTATCATTTTCTGCTATTTTATTGTTAACTGCCTGTGGCGAAATAAAATATGAATTAAAAAGATGGGACTATGTATGCTAATGGAAAAGAAACTACTGGAACATTTGAGTTTATATTAAACGGTTATAAAAACCAAAGGAAAAATATATAAATGGTTTGCCTGATGGACTATTTGAAAGATATTATCCTGATGGAAGTATTTTTTTATAAAAGATGAATTCAAAGATGGAACTCTTATAAAAAGAAGAAATATTCTATAAAAAGTGGGGAGACTCTAGCAACTGCTACAGATGGCAAATATCTAAAAACTTTTTTTGATAAAGATGGACGCTTAGTTGAAAGTTATGATGCTGATAAAGATAAAAAAATATAATATATCATGAAAATGGAAAGCCATTCGTAATTACTATAGGTAGGGACTCTAGTATATATAATGAAAAACAGTGAAATTTTTGTCTAAAGAGGAAAAATGGGGAAGAAGTAAATTTAGATATGATAATAAAAAAATGTAGGGAAATGGTCTCTCTGAAATTATAATGGATGATAAAGTTATAGCTAAAAATGGATGACAATACAGGTATTTTTAACTTATTTCTATTCAACTGGAGAACCAATGATTACAACTAATTCTTCAACTGCTGAAACTCAATTTTTTTCTTTAAAAAAATGGAAATATTTTTTTTAAAAAGTAATGGGAAAGAATTTATTCTCTATCATAAAGATGGGAAACCAATACATGAATTAAATGAAGGGATAACTAAATACTATAATGAAAAATGGTGACGAAATTATTATGAATTATTACAAAGTTGAAGATATTAAAAAAATAGATTAATTTAAGGAGATGTTTATGAAAAAAATTTTTATTAGTACTTTTTATTATTACTTTTTATTGCCTATTTCTATTTCTGCTGAAAGAAAAAATATGAATTCAAAGGTGGAATTTTATACAATGATGGTAAAAAAAGTTACAGGAACATTTGAGCTTATATCAGAAAAATATAAAGCAAAAAGGAAACTTTGTAAATGGTTTACCTGATGGAATATTTGAGAGATATTATCCTGATGGAAGTGTTATGTTAAAGAATACTTTTTGTAGCAGGTGTAAGGATGACAGAAGAAACATATTATAAAGGTGGTAAATTATTTATAAAAGTCCTCTAAAAAAAGATGATAGTTTGAAAAGTTTTCTATGAAGATGGCAATTTAGTTTTGAGTCGTAACATTAAAACAGGGTAGTTATATAATTTACCACGAAAATGGAAAAGCCACTAATGGTTTCTGATGGTAATATATCAACTTTATATAATGAGAAATAATGAAATTCTATTTAAATTGAATAGTGATGAATCACTAGATAGTCAAGGAGACTTTAAAAGAATTAAAAGATGGTTCATATCAACTTGTAAAAAAATAATAAAGTTATTGCTACACTTGATGCTAGTGGTACAATAGTAACCTTCCTATATTCAACAGGAGAGCCATTAATGAGACTCAATGATAACAATGAATTATTACAAATTTTCTTTAAAAAAATGGAAACTGTTTTTTTGTTGAAGCAGATGGTAATAATTTCAGAATAAACTATAAAGATGGGAAAACCATTATATAAAAACAAATAAAATTACAGAGATTTTTCTTTAATAAAGATGGAGAAGAAATTTCTAATGATTCTATCATTGGTATAAGAAAAAAATCAAATAAACTGAAGAAGTTTTTATGAAAAAAATTTTTTTCAATATTTTTTTTATTAATATTTTTTTTAAATAATATGATATAATTATATGGATTTTTTTATTGAGAGATTTACATATTAATTAAAAAAATTTTTTTAAAATAGAGGGTTTATATGAAAAAAATATTATCAGTACTGCTATTAATTTTTTTGTAATACTATTATCTGCCTGTGGCGGAGTAAAAATATGAGTTCATAGATGGGTTTTTATATGCCGATGGAAAAAGAAGCTACTGGAATATTTGAATTTAAATTAAATGGTTATAAAACTAGAGCAAAAATATATAAATGGTTTGGCTAATGGACTATTTGAAGGATATTATCCTGATGGAAGTATTTTTGATAAAAAGATGAAGTAAAAGATGGAATAGTTTCAAAAAAATAGAAGTATATTATAAAAGTGGAGAGACTCTAGCAATCATTGCAGACAGTAAATATATGAAAATTTTTCAACAAAGATGGAAGCCTTGTTGAAAGTTATGATGCTGATAAGAATGAAACTATTTTTATATCAGGAAAATGAAAATCCATTCATATTTACAGATGCAGACCCTACTACATATAATGAAAAAAACAATGCAATTTTTGCCTAAAGTTGAAAAACAGAAAAAGAAGTAGATTCAAATGTAATAACAAAAAAATTTAGAGAATGGTCTCTCTGAAATAATAGTGGATGATAAAGTTATGCTCAGGTTTGATGATAAAAATAGGTTTTTTTTATTTCTTTCTATCCAACTGGAGAACCTATGTATATGGGTAACGCTACAACTTCTGAAACTCTAATTTTCTCTAAAAAAATCGAAAGATTCTTTATAAAGATAAGGGAAGTGATTTTACTATCTACAATAAAGATGGAAAACCAATACATGAATTAAGGGAGGGGTACTTATTTTCCATAATGAAGATGGGGACGAAATTATTATAGATTCTTACAAAGTTGAAGATATAAAAAAATAGATTAGTTTAATTTCTTTAATAATGTGATATAATTATATGGATTTTTTTATTGAGAGATATATATTAATTAAAAATTTTTTTAAATGGAGGGTTTATATGAAAAAAATATTGTCAGCACTATTACTTGCTTTTTGCAATGCTACTATCTGCCTGTGGTGGAATAAAAATATGAATTTAAAAAGATGGGAGTTTTATATGCAGATGGAAAAGAAGCTAGTGGAACTTTTGAATTTAAATTAGAAATGGTTTTAAAAGCAAAAAGGAACACTTTGTAAATGGTTTAGCTGATGGATTATTTGAAAAGATATTATTCTGATGGAAGCATTATGGTAAAAGATACTTATGTCAAATGGTAATATGTAAAAGATGAGGATATACTATAAAAACGGGCAATTAATGGGCTGACTTTTTCAGAAACTGAAAAAGGTTTAAGAGCTTTTTCTATGATGATGGACAATATAGTTATGAGCTTCTAATCTTCAAACAGGAGAAACTATAGCTTTACCATGAAAAATGGAGATCCTTTATTGGTTATAGGTGGAACTACATCAACTGTTATATTTAATGAAAATAATGAAAGTGTTTATTTCAAAATAGATAAATGGAGAATCAATTGAAATCTAGGAGCAACTTTTGAAATCAAACTAGAAGATGGTTCATTTGAACTTGTGAAAAGATGGTAAAGTAATAGCTAAAGATAGATGCTAATGGGACAAATTTTGAACTTATCTATACTCAACTGGTGAAATTTTTAATGAGTATCTAATACTGCATCTGAGAACTATCTGAAATTTTTCTTTAAAAGATGGACACTGTTTTTCTTCAAAGGAGATGGAGCTAAGCTCTAGATTTAAACTATAAAGATGGTGTTCCTTTATATGAAGTCTAACGGAGGAGAATGGAAATTCTTTGATAATGAAGGAAAAACAAATTATAAGTAACTTTTGACAATATTACAGATGTTAAAAAAATTAGATTAAAATTAAATAAGGGGGTTAAAAGTTGAAATACTTTTAATCCTTTTTTTATTTCTAGACATTTTATAAAAAAATAGATTAATTTAAAACTCTAAATACTATGGTATAATTAAAATTAAAAATAAACTGGATTTTATGAAAAAAATACTATTAGCACTATTATTAGTCTTTCTAATACCTTTATCTGCTTGTGGGAGAGCAAAAATATGAATTCAAAGATGGACTTATGTATGAGGATGGAAAAGAAGCAAGTGGAACTTTTTGAATTTAAAAATAGGAAAAATATAGAACTAAAGGAAAAATTTGTAGATGGTTTACCTGATGGAGTAATTGAAGAATATTATGAAAATGGTAGTATTATGATGAAGAAATATTTTTTTCAAATGGTAAGCATTTAAAAAGATGAAACATACTATAAGAATGGTCAATTGATGTCTAACTTTTTTCAAGTGACAAAGGCTCAAGTTTTTTCTATGATGATGGACAATTAGTTATGAGTTTTAATTTTCAAACGGGGAAAAGTTCAAGCTACCATGAAAATGGAAATCCTTTATTTGTTATTGCTGGAACTAAATCAACTCTATATAATGAGAATAATGAAAGTATTTATTTGAAGTAGAAAATGGTGAATCAATAGATACTGGAACAACTTTTAAAAAGAATTAGAAGATGGAACATTTGAAATTCTAAAAGATAATAAAAATCATAGCTAAAAGTGGATGCTAAGGGAGAAACTTTAACTTATTTGTACTCAACTGGAGAAAAAGTTAATGACATCTAGTTCTGTATCTGGAGACACTGAAATCTTCTTTAAAAAAATGGGGATACATTTTTTTAAAGGAGATTCAGAAAATAGTAAGTGGTTCTATAAAAAAATGGAAAGATATTTTTATGAATTTTATAAAAAGTAAATGGAGATTTTTTTGATACAGAAGGAAAATCAAATTCATAAGTAACTTTGATGAGATTACAGATATTAAAAAAATAGATTAAATTAATTTTTTTGTAATACTGTGATATAATTAAAAGTTAAAAATAAATTGGAGGTTTTTTTATGAAAAAAATATTATCAGCACTATTATTAATTTTTTTGCAATGCTTTTATCTGCCTGTGGTGGAGTAAAATATGAAATTAGAAAAAGATGGACTAATGTATGATGCTGATGGAAAAGAAGCTACTGGAACATTTTGAATTTAAAAGCTAAAGTGAACACAAAGTAAAAGGGAAACTTTTGTAAATGGTTTGCCTGATGGATTATTTGAAGAATATTATGAAGATGGTAGTATCATGGCAAAAAGATACTTTTTGTAAATGGTGAAATGAGTCAGTTAAAGAATTATACTATAAGAATGGTAAATTTACTAGGAAATTTTTACAGAAAAATGATGATATAAAAACTTTATTATGATGATGGAAGTCCAATCTGAGTTATGATGCTGAAAAAAAGAAAATGAAGCTATTTATTATCATGAAAATGGAAATCATACTAATGGTTAGTAACTACTGACGGAACAACTCTATATAATGAAAAATAATGAAGTAGTTTATCTAAATTGAGAGATGATGATCCAGTGGATATTGGTGCAAACTCTAAAAAAATTAGAAGATGGTTCATTTGAAACTTGTAAAAAGATGGTAAAAGTTATATGCTAAGATTAGATGCTAATGGTGACATCATAAATTATTTCTATTCAACAGGAGAACCTTTTACTAAAAAGTCAAAATGATAAATACAGGAGAGACTAGAATTTTTTTCTTTAAAAAAATGGAAATACATTTATGAGAAGAAAAAGAAGGTGAGACGTATTTCTAAATTATAGAGATGGAAAAAAAACTATTTATATGAAATAGATGGGAGACTTTAGAAACTATATATAACGAAGAAGGAGATAAAAATAGTTGGTGGCTTTTAGAGTTTAGTTACAGATATAAAAGAAAAATAGATTAAGAAATTAAATGAGGGGGGTTAAAAAGTTTCTTAACTTTTTATCTTTTTTAGGAGGACTTTATGAAAAAAAGGAATTATATTATTAGCATTAATTTTTCACTGCCTGTGTCAACCCTAGATAATATTGGTGGCAACTCAGGAGGCGAAGTTAAAGAAGTAAAAAAACTACAAATGTAAGTACAAGTAAAAAAACTATGAAAGAAAAAAATGGTAGCTTTGTATGTAGACAATGTTCTTGCTAATGGAAAAACAAGAATACAAAGAAAAAAAGAAATGGTGTTATCATAAAAGGAAACTTTAAAGAAGGTTTAGCTGATGGACTTCAAGAAAGATACTATCCAAGTGGAAAACTATATGGAAAAAAATTAATATAGTGAATAATAAGGTTGAAGGTACTGAAACTACTTACTATGAAAATGGAAAAAAACTCATTTCTGAGTTAAATTACACTCAAGGAAAAATTAATTTCAGGAAAAAAATATTATGAAAATGGAGATTTATTATCTCAAAATTGATGGTAAAAAAATGACTATTTCTACTATTCTAGTGGAAAAAAACTATTCACTATGGATAGAGCTGATATAGCTGTATATCATGAAAAATGGGAAAAGAAGTTTTCTCTAATTCAGATGAAGGAATTAAAAATAAATGGTGAGCCTGCTAAAAAAATCTCTTTTAGATATGTTCTCAAAAGAAAATTTAGTAAAAAAACTGCTCTTTATCTTTTAACTTCTGATACTATTCAAGCTGAATATAAAGAGTGGAAAACCATCTATTCAGTTAAAAAGGTACAACTGCTGTTATGTATTATCCAAGTGGAAAAAAATTTTTACTTGAACTTTCACCTAGCATAGATGGAACTGTAAATAGTAAGATATATTATGAAAATGGACAAGTTATGCAAGTGGAAGATAGAAGTAAAAATGGTAGATCTGTAAAAGGTTTACGATAAGGCTGGAAACCTTATAGCTGAAAAATATTTTTTTAATAAAGAGCATGAAATTAAACAAATATATTGACATAATCTAAAAAAAGACTATAATAATCAGATGTAAGCCTTTCCCACTAAAGGACCGTTGCGTTATATTAAAAAAATATAACCATATTAGGAGGATTTAAAAAGTGAAAAAATATACTTTTATGCAAAGAAAAGAAGATGTTGTCAGAGAGTGGCACCATTATGATGCAGAAGGACAAATTTTAGGAAGATTAGCAGTTGAAATTGCTAAAAAAATTAATGGGTAAAGAAAAAAGTAACATTTACACCACATATTGATGGTGGAGACTATGTTGTAGTTACTAATGTTGAAAAAAACTAGTTGTAACTGGTAAAAAAATTAAATGACAAAGTTTACTACAATCACTCTGGATTCCCTGGAGGAATAAGAGCAAGAAAAACTAGGAGAAATCTTAGCTAAAAAAACCTGAAGAACTTTTTAATGCTAGCTGTTAAGAGAATGCTTCCAAAAAACAAATTAGGAAGACAACAACTAACAAGACTTAGAGTATTTGTAGGAACAGAACATTCTCATACTGCACAAAAACCAAACAAGGTAGAATTATAATAAGGGGGTAGAACAGTGGCAGAAAAAATAACTCAATTTTTAGGAACTGGAAGAAGAAAAACTTCAGTAGCAAGAGTAAGATTAATTCCTGGTGGACAAGGAGTAGAAATAAACGGTAAAGGTATGGACGAATATTTCGGTGGAAGAGCAATCCTTTCTAGAATTGTTGAACAACCTTTAGCATTAACAGAAACTTTAGACAAATATGCAGTTAAAGTAAATGTAGTTGGTGGAGGTAACTCTGGACAAGCTGGAGCTATCAGACACGGTGTTGCAAGAGCTTTAGTACTTGCTGATGATAGTTTAAAGGCTGCTTTAAGAGAAGCTGGATTCTTAACTAGAGACTCAAGAATGGTTGAAAGAAAGAAATACGGAAAGAAAAAAGCAAGAAGAAGCCCACAATTCTCAAAACGTTAATTACCAAAAGTATATACAATATTTATCCCACAGAGTTTTCTGTGGGATTTGTCTGCTAGTGTATTAATAATTTCAGCAACTACTCTATAATCTCCTAATTCTTCTTGAATTTCTATAACTTTACATTCAAGAGTCAATGGAAATTCCTTTATAATTGGAGCATCTATATTTTCACTCTTTACTACATGTACTCCTGATTTTTTTCTATTTTATCCACTTTATTTCCTGATTCTATTCCAAAAATAATCTGCAATATCTTTTGTAGCTTTAGTTGCTAAACTTATTGTAAATTCTTTCTTCAATAAAAATATTTTTTTCATTGTCTTATGTTCTTTTGCTATGCTCAATGAAACTTCATGATAACCACATTGTGTTCCCCAAGCTAAATTCATAGCATTGGCTTTCCCATTTTCATCATAAGTTCCAATAATATATACTGGTAAAGGTAGTAATACTACTTTTTTTACTAAAAAGTTTTTTTCTCATAGAATTCCTCCTTAAAAAAATTTATTATAAGTTAAAAATATATTAACACAAATTTATTTTTTTCATCAATTTATGATATTATTCAAATATACAGAAATTTTTTTTGAAAGGAGCTTTGTTCATGGATAAAAATTATTTTAGTAAAACCTGACTTATCTTATGCAGATGAAATTATTAAATACAAGGAAGAATCCTTAGCAGAAAGCCCTGTTATAAATGGTTCTGCCGGTTTAGATAGATTTTCTTCCATTGAAATTTGGTTTGAAGAATTAAAAAAGAGAAGTTGTGAAGACACTGTTCCTAAAGGACTTGTTCCTTCATCAACATATTTAGCAGTAAGAGAAAAAGATAATTATATTGTAGGGAATGATAGATATTAGACATTATCTGAATGAATATTTAACTCAAGTTGGTGGAAATATTGGATATGGTGTTAGAAAAACTGAAAGAAATAAAGGATATGCTAAACAAATGTTAAAACTTGCTTTAGAGAAATGCAAAGAGTTAAAAATAAAAAAAGTTCTTATCACTTGTGATGAAGATAATATAGCGAGTGAGAAAGTTATTTTATCAGCCAATGCTAAATTGGAAGATATTAGAAATGTTGATGGTGAAAATAAGAAAAGATTTTGGATTGATTTACAATAATTCTATTGTAGGGAGGAAAATAAAATGAGTTACCAAGATATTAATGCTGCAACAATAGATAGATGGATTAAAGAAGAAGATTGGGAGTGGGGAAGAGCCATAAGTCATGAAGAATATATCAAGGCTTTAAATGGAGATTGGGATGTAAAGCTTACACCAGTAAAATTTGTTCCTCATGAATGGTTTGGAGATTTTAAAGGGAAAAAATTATTAGGTTTGGCTTCTGGTGGTGGGCAACAAATCCCTATATTTACTGCTTTAGGTGCTGATTGTACTGTGCTTGATTATTCAGATGAGCAATTAGCATCTGAAAAAAATGGTTGCAGAAAGAGAAAAATTACAAAGTAAATATTGTAAAAGCTGATATGACTAAACCTTTACCTTTTGAAGATGAAAGTTTTGATATAATTTTTCATCCAGTAAGCAATTGTTATATTGAAAGTGTAGAACCTGTTTTTAAAGAATGCCATAGAATCTTGAAAAAAGGTGGAATTTTACTTTGTGGATTGGATACAATAATCAATTATGTATTAGATGAAAATGAAGAAAAAAATAGTTTTTTTCTATGCCATTTAATCCCTTTAAAAAAATGAAGAACATAAAGAATTCTTAAAAAAATGGACTGTGGTTACCAATTTTCACATAACCTAAGTGAACAACTTGGTGGGACAATTAAAAAGCAGGTTTTTATCTTAACTAAATATTGAAGATGATACTGGTGGTGAAGGGAAGACTTCATGAGATGAATATTCCCACATTTATCATGACTAGAGCAATAAAAAAAGGAGTTTGAAACTTATTATGGAAAAAAATTAAAACTTATAATGATTTATTAGAAAACAAATTAAAAATGAAGAGAAAATTTTTTTGTTATATATAAAAAAGTGAAGGTTGTTCAGTTTGTGAGGCAGATTTTCCAAAGGTTAAAGAAATAACAGATAAAAAAATAATTATCTTTGCTTACTATATCCAAGCTGATGAAATGGCAGAGGCAGTAGGTCAATTGAAACCTATATACAGCACCAGTTGTTATATTATTTTTATAATGGAAAAGAAATCCATAGACAAGCTAGATTTATTGACTTTTTCTAGAATTAGATTACAGAATAAAAACAAACTTTATAGAAAATAAGAGGCTGTTGTAAAATAATAAAAAAAGTAAAAAAATAGTTCGTTACTGAGTAAATTTTAGAAAAATTTTTCTTAGACGATAAAAAAATTTCATAGAATATCGCTGCCAAATTAGGGTTTTAGAGCTCGTCACAGGCTCTCAGCAACACTCCTGCATCTTGCTCGAGCTCATTACTATTTGATTTTTTTAATCATAAAACTTTCATAATCGTAACTCACTTATTTTTTTTACTTTTTGAATTAAGATTTATAATATACAACAGCCTTTTTTTAATATGTTTTTATTCGATATCTAATTCTTTTTTTATAGCTTCTTGTAGTAAAGTTAGAAAAAGTTAAGATTATGATTTTTTTCCCCATTTCATTCAGCCAACTAGGTATAGTTACATTCTTTCTAACAGTTGCACTTTTTACATTCATTGACATATTTCATCATATCTAAGCTAACCAATGTTTTAAAACTTTCTCCCTTCAATATAGAAATTCTTTTTTTCATCTTCTGGAATCTCTAATGATATTTTATTTATATCGCTAGCCTTAGGTAGTTCTTTTCCTTTTATAAAATCATCGTATAAATAAGTTCCTATATAGTCTTCTGCCATTTCCATAGCTTGTTCTAATGTTTGACCTTCTGTTGCTCCATCATCAAAATCTGGAAATACAACTATATAGCCTCCCTCAATTGTCCTTATGGAAATATTGCTGGGTATATTAACATGATAATCATCTCCTTTAATTGAGGTACAAGCAAGGCTTATTTTAGCCCTGCTTGTTTTAAAATTTTATATTCCAAACCCTTCCCAAGTTCTTGTTTGTGGTCTGGAACAACAGTGAACTTGCCCGTACTTTCCTGAAAAAATTTCTTGTGTGATCCCTTACCTCCTGGTATTTGTTTGAAACCATTCTTTAAAAGCAATTTAATCATTTCCGTTGACGTCATCGGCATAGTTTTTTATCACCTCATAAACATTATACATATTTATACGTATAAAGTCAATATATTATAAATAAAAAAAAATAGCATATCTAGCCCTATCTTTTCACTAAGATAGCTATATTTTTTAGTATAATATTACATTCTATTCTTAGAAAATCTTCCCAACCATCAATAGAAGAACTCATATTGTAACTAGTAACTGTTCCTTCAAAGAAGTTAGATTTAACATTTACCTTCTCCTTCAGTATCAGCAAATCTTTCTAAGTGTTTGTATGGATTTTTTTATTGAAACCAGAATATAGAGGTTCTAAACCTAATGATTTTAATCTTTCATTAGCTAGCCATTTTGTATAAGCTTCTGTTGTTTGAGAAGTTATACCCAATACTCTATTTCCAATTATATGTTCTGTCCAGTTAATCTCTTGTTCAACAGCTGTTTTAAACATAGAATAGATTGTTTTCAGCTGAGAAAAAAATTCAGGATAATCATTTTTTTGATTTCCTTAACTATACTTCTGAAAAAGAACAACATGTGATAGTTCATCTCTATTGATAAGTCTTATAATATCAGAAGTTCCTACCATCTTTATTTCTACTTGCTAGAAGATAGAAAAAAAGTTAAATCCATTATAGAAATATAATGATTCAAGTAAGTAGTTTGCTATTATAACCTTAGCAAAAATTTTTCATCTGATTGCTCATCTATGAAATCTTGATATATCTTTTGCAATAAAACTATTTCTTTCAAATAATACCTTGTCATCTCTCCATTTATCATAAATTAAATCTCTACTTTGTTTTTGGAAGTATAGACTCAATTATATATTGATAAGATTGAGAATGTATAGCTTCTTGGAAAGTTTGTATAGCCAGTAACATATTTAACTTCTGGTGCAGTTACATGGTCTGAAATATTAGGAATATTATTCGTTTGTATACTGTCTAAGAAAATTAAGAATGACAATATTCCATCATAGGCTTCTCTTTCAGGTAAAGTTAAATTTTCATAATCGTTTTTATCCTGAGTTAAATCAACCTTTTCTGGTATCCAGAAATTCGCCATCATAGTTCTATACAATTGATTTGGCCCATTGATATCTAACATTATTCAAAGTTAAAAAGGTTAGTTGAATTTCCCTTTATTATTTTTCTTGCATTTAATGTATCATCACCTTCTGGATTAAATAATTTCTTTCTATCCACTACAACTTTCACACTCCTCTTTCTCTGAAATATTATTTGTATTCTTTTGAATTGTTCTTATATAGTAGACACTCTTACATCCTTCTTCCCAAGCTGTTATTAAAGTGTCATAAATATCTTTGGCTTTAATATCTTTGTTTAAGTCAAAGACCATTTCCATAGATACTCCTTGTGTTGTCCACGAACCTATCTTTGCCATTATTTTTACATAACTGATAGGATTTACATTTTTAAATTCTGGATAGAACCAAACTCTATCTTTTAAATGTTTAACTGTTCTTGGTATAGCTCCTCTTTGATTTTTTTCAATGAAGAACCTTGAGAATGTTGGAGTTACAGAAGCAGTTGATCCCATCAATAATGATGTTGATGTATTCGGTGCTATTGCTGTTAGCTCTCCATTTCTTAGTCCATTAGCTTCTACTAAATAAAAGGCTTCATTCCATTCATCTTTAAATTTAGAATTAGCTTCATACCATTCTCTTTTCTTTCCAAAGAATATAGCTTGATCCCATTTAGAACCTTTAAAAGCCTTGTATGCTCCCTCTATCTTTTTGCCAATAATGCAGAGGCTTTTTATTGAATAAAGTGCTATTCTTTCAAATAATTCATTTATCTCATTGATTGACTCTTCATAGATCATATATTCTCTTGCCAAGTAGTCAGCAAGTCCCATTGCCCCTACTCCTATTGTTCTATACATTAAGTTATGTTTATTTGATTCTTTTTAATGGTGTAACAGTTAAATCTATAGTATTGTCTAAAAGCTCTCACTGCTAAAAGCAACATGTTTTTTTCTAATTCATCAGAAGTAAGTTCAGCTAAGTTAAGAGAAATTAAGTTACAAGTATGAATTTCTCCCATTTCACTTCTTCTTATAGATGTATTTCCATCTTCTTCCTCAACAAAAATTTATAGTTGGTTTGAAGTTTGAAAAACTTTCCATACATAGATTTCCATTACCTATCATTCCCATATGAGAATTGTGGTTTACTTCGTTTGCTCTATCTTTAAAGAAGATATATGGCATTCCAGTTTCCAATTGAGTTTTCATTATGCTTTTAAACAGTTCCTTAGCACTTAAAACTCTCTTTAACTTAATGTCATTATCTTTCTCTAGCTTCTCATATAGATTCTCAAATTCATAGCCATAAAGCTCACAAAGCTCAACTCCATATTTTTTTCTTATTTCATATGGATCAAATAGAGTCCAAGACTCATTATTTTTTACTCTTTTCATAAATAAGTTAGAACATACAACTTGTGGATAGATATCATAAGCCTTTCCTCTTTGATCTCCATTTTCAGTTTGAAGTTCTAAGAAAGTTTCTATATCTAAATGCCAAGTATCTAAAGCTACTGTAACAGCTCCTGCTCTTCTACCTTGTTGATTTACTGCAACTGCTGTATCATTTACTATTCTGATCCAAGGTACAACTCCACCACTTGCATTGTAATAACCATTTACCATAGAACCTTTTGCTCTTATTCTTGAAACATTTACACCTACTCCTCCACCATTTTTACTAATTCTTGCTATTGAGTCTATATTATAGAAAAATAGATTCTATATTATCATCTATTGCAGTTATAAAGCAAGATGATAAGTTCCCATTAGGTATTCTAAGATTAGCAAGTATTGGTGTTGCTAGTGATAATTTTCTAAGTGATAGAGCATTATAGAATTCTTTTACTATATTTACTCTTGTTTCTCCCTCTTTTTTTCATTTAATGCCAACATCATAGATATAGTCATAAATGTTTCTTGAGGTAGTTCATAAGTTTTTCCCATCATGTTTGATAAGATATCTATTGACAAACATATTTGCTCCAGCATAGTCGTAAACCATATCTCTACTTAAATCTATCAGTTGAGATATTTGATTTAATTCTTCTTCTGTATATGTAAGTAATCTTTCATCATACAATCCTAATTCAACCATATGCTTTATAGTCTTAGCAAAAATCTCCATAAGAAAAACTTTTCTTGAATGGTAAACTTCTCTTTCAGCTTCCATCATCAGTAATCTTCCTGCTACATAAGCCCAGTCACTTTCTTCAAAGCTTGTCATAGTAACAGCTGTATTTATTAAAGAGGCTTGTATCTTTTGAGTTGTGATATTTTCTTCATAGATTGAATCTATATTACTTTCTAACTCAACCATATTTACTTCTAAACCATCACAGGCTCTTAAAAGCTTTTTCTCTTATCTTTCTCTATATTTAAATCTTCAACTATGTTATCTCTATTGATAACCTTTCTTCTCTCGTTAGTCATTAGATCACCTTTAAGAAGGCTTCCATTGAGTAGACTGTGTCGTTGTATTCTATTACTGGTGCACTCATAATTCTTGCTTTACTAGCAACTATCATAAGTGTTTTTACATCTTCAATGTATTCAAATTCAATGTTTCTGTCTGTTAATATCCCTTTTTAAAGATGTACATTTACTACAGTTTTCCTTACCATAAACTTTTAATCATTTCTAAACACTCCTTAAACTCATTATTTTCCATATATTGTGTAAAAATAAAAATAATAACACAATATATAGTGTTATCAACTTATTAATTTTATTATATAAAACGAAAAAGTAAAGTAAATCTTTCAATTTTATTATATAAAAAAATATATTTTACTTTTTCCTACTTTATATGAACTATAGTTCTTTTTTTAAGTTATTATCATTAGTAGACATCATTTACAAAAAAATTTTTTTCTTTTTATAGTTCAATTTTTTTATGTTATAATCAAAAAAATATTATTTTTAAAGGTAGGCGAATTATGAAAAAAATATATGACTTAAATTTAGTTGAAAGAAATGATGTTGCAGAAAAATACTATTGAACTAATTTTTCACTAAACCAAGTGATTATGAATTTAAAATAGGGCAATATACATTTTTTTAAATGTAGGGGAAGATCCTCAAGATAAAAACTTTGCTAGAGCTTTATCTATAGCTTCTCACCCTGATGAAGATTTATTAAGATTTGTTATGAGAACTAGTGATAGTGAATTTAAACAAAGATGTTTAGCTATGAAAAAAAGGAGACAGTGCAACTGTTACTAAAGCAACAGGAAGCTTTGGTTTTAAATTCTCTGATAAAGAAATTGTTTTCTTGATTTCAGGTATAGGTATTGCACCAATTATACCAATGCTTATGGAGCTTGAAAAAATTGATTATCAAGGTAAGGTTAGCTTATTCTATTCTAATAGAACTTTAGCTAAAAACAACTTATCATGAAAGATTAGGAAGCTATAATATTAAAAATTATAACTACAATCCTGTATTCACAGGTATACAACCTAGAATAAACATAGATTTATTAAAAGAAAAAAATTAGATGACATCTATGATGCTCACTACTATATTATTGGAACTGGTGAATTCATAAAAAAACTATGAAGACACTTTTTAGAAGAAAAATAATATCAGCAAAGACCATTATCTAGTTGATAATTTTG